>Ga0164318_10004501_pt1 | contig 13413 bp, 5 predicted proteins | sample GuaBasSedimGuay9_FD_113734 | JGI IMG/M metagenome (GOLD analysis project Ga0164318, IMG submission 113734) | Subseafloor sediment microbial communities from Guaymas Basin, Gulf of California, Mexico - Guay9, Core 4571-4, 0-3 cm | ecosystem: Environmental > Aquatic > Marine > Hydrothermal vents >...
CGCAATTCGGCGGCCACGCCAGTCACAGACCGGCTTGGAGCAGTGAATTGCCGAGAACATTGCCTCGGCTATCTGGAAAGACCGGCCCGTGGGCTTCGGTCGGAGACCTCGCCCAACGGGTGGGAGAGACTATTCGGTTCAGCAAGGTCTCTGACCGCAGCCGGGGGCGCAAGACCGGCCCGTGGGCTTCGGTCGGAGACCTCGCCCAACGGGTGGGAACTCTGCCCAACGGGTGGGAACTCTGCCCAGCGGGTGGGGGAGACCTCGTCCGCACGGATGGGAACGCCGTAAGGTGCGACGCACTTCTCGAATGCGTCGCACCTCTTGCTCGATTTGCTCGATCAATGGTTGCGCAACACGACGGGCAGGTAAATGTCGAACTGGGTCGCCACAGTGTGGACAACCGACCGAGCGACGGCTGCCGCCGGGTCCGAGAGCGTATCAATCCAGGCCGTGTTGGTGATGCTCGCGCCCTGTGGAGCGCTCAGGCTGACCGTAACGCCAAACGTCAACGTAATGGCCCGTAACGATGGAACGTCTCCCTCCCACATCAGGCGGCTGTCGTGCACCTGGTAGATCGGTGGGTCGAGGGGCAGACCGCCGGCCACGATCCCTGCGCTCCCGCTGATGTAATGGGTGTAGGTGGGGAGTGGGTCGCTCACGCTGGCCCGCACGATGCCCTCACTGGGGTTGTACAGTGTGATGTGGTACGTGATCACGTCACCGGGCCGTACCTCTTCCATTGGGATCGCTTGTTTGTTGGACACCAATGGCGGCGCTATAACGGTGTGGGTTACCGAGGCAGTGACCACCACGCCGGGCCGCTGCACATCTTGTACCCACGCCACGTTAGCGATAGCGGTACCGCTGATTGTCCCCGGTACGACCTGTACCTGGAAGGAGAGCGTCACCGCCTGGCCCGGCGCGACCGTCCCCTGCCATATCAGCGTGTCGCTGGTGTAGGTCGGTGGCGGGGATGCCGCCGGCAAGATAGTGACGCTGGAGGTGACCAGGGATGTGTGAGCGGGAAGCGTGTCACTGAGGTAAACGGTGGCCGTGACGTCGCCGTCGTTGGCGACGCCAATTCCATAGTCCAGATACGACCCGGCCAATACGTCACCGACCTGGGCCGCCCACTTGCTCACGCGGAGGGCGGGGGCCAGCACGGTGTTGCTCACCTCGCGGGTAAATGGTTCTCCCGGCAGGCTCGTTTCCTGGACGGTGACCGTATTGCTTACCACCGTTCCGTTGGGAATGTCTGATTGCAGGGCACCAATGAGCGTGATGGTGACCCGCTCGCCCGGTGCCAGTGTGTCATCCCAATGGACCGTCGGGGGGAGTGGGGTGTACGTTGGCGGGGCGTAGCCGGACGGCGTGACGTAGGCTGTCACGTACTCCGTAGCGGCCGGCAGGGGATCGTCGAGGGTCGCCTGCGCCGGTGCGCTTCCGCTGTTGCTGAGGACGATGGTGTAGGTCAGCGTGCCGGTTCCGGCCCCGGCGACAATGCTCCCCGCCGGCTCCACCCGCTTCACGGCGTCTAGCGTGGGCACGACGACCGTGTGCGTCGTGGAAACCGTCACCTTGCCATCGGGAGCGCTCAGCTCTTGCAGGAGCGCTCCATTATGCAACACGTAACCATCCGGTGCATCGGCCACCAACGCCACCGCATAGACCAGTCGGACCGTGCTGTCGGTATCCAGGTTGCCCAGCCAGTACAAGTCACCTCCGCTGCACGTTGGCCGGGGAAGAGTCTGTGGTTGGACTTCCAGGCTGGATGGGTCACAGGTCGTGCTCACCGGCAACGTGTCGGTCACCGCCACCCGGGCCACACCGCCATCGAGGTTGGTGATGCTGAGAGTATATGTGATCCGATGGCCGGGCAGGACGGCATCCGCCGGGGTAGCTCGTTTCGTAGCCGTGAAGACCGGGGAGACGACGGTGTTGGTCACCGTGACGCTGAAGGGCACCCCCGGCTCGTTTGTCTCTTGTAACCGGGCTATGTTCTCGATCAGTGTGCCGGTCAGTGTGCCGGGAATGACTTGCAACTGGAATTGGATCGTGACCGTCTTCCCGGCGGTGAGATCGTCTTCCCAGGTGAGGGTTGTGCTCTCATCGTAAAGGACAGGGACCGATGAGCCGATCACCTGGGCACTACCGGCCACGTACACGGTTCCATCGGGAACGTGGTCGCTGAACGTAGCATGGCCTGTATCGCCGCCTATGTTCTGGATTACTACGCTGTACGTCAGGTAACCGCCGGCCACGACCGACCCGACTGGGTCGGCGGTCTTGGTCGCTGTCAAGCCAGCTGGGGCAATAACGTCAGTGCCGGCCGTGCGGGTGTAGATGGTGCCGTCCCCGCCGATACGGGCGGTGTTCGTGATCCGGCTGGACGTGCTGGCATTGACGTCTGCCGCGAATGCCAGCTCTGCCTGGGAGAGACCGCCCAGCGTACCGCTCCAGGTGACCACGCCAGAGGCATACCCATAACTCCCCGGCGGCGAGCCGATGAATTTGCTGAACACCGTGTTGGCATCCAGTGTGTCGGTGACCAGGAAGGAGGTCGGCAACTCGCCTCCGTTGACGACCGTCAGGGTGTAGACCAGCGTCTCGCCCGTCCGGGCGTCGGTTCGGTCCACGATCTTGGTAGAACCGGAAAGGTCCGGCGCGGAGTAGACGTGGAGCGACGTGGCGCTCTGCACGACGTTGCCGTAGCCGTCGTTAACGTAAGCTACATTGGACACGTCGCTGCCGGGCGACGCCGTGATCGTCACTGGAACAGTAATGAGGACAACGCCGCCGTAAGGCTCCACCGCACCGCTCCACGTGATAGTCGGCGGCGTGGAATCGTCGAGCGCGCCACCACTGGCCGTCGCGTCGCCGGGAGCGAAGGCCCCGCCCTGGATGGTGTCGGTCAGTCGGGCGCTATAGGCCCACCCGTTGCCGCTGTTGGTGATGACGATGGTGTACGTTGCCCGTTCGCCGCTGGCCAGGGCGGCCGGCCAGACTTGCTTCTGCACCTGGATGATGGGGCGCGTTGTGCTGACGGTGACGCTGCGCTGCACTTCCGCCCCGGTACCGTCGTAAATGCGGGCCGTGTTGACGAAGTGGTTGCCCGGCCCGGCTGTGACGGTCACCGGCAAGGTGATCGTTACCCGCTGCCCTGTCGTCACTGTCCCCGTCCACGTCACGGGGTTCGTACTCCCCAATTGACCGCTGCTGGCCCACCCCTCCCCGCCGTAAACGACGTAGGCCGAAGGGAGAGTGTCCTCGAGAGACGCGCCGACGGCGTCCGCCTCACCGCTGTTTTCCAGCACGATTGTGTATGTGATCCGGTCGCCTGAATTCGGCTGGCGTTCGTTGACCGTCTTATACGACCCGCCGAGGTTCGGTCCGGTGACCGTCATCGGCACGCTGACCTGGAACCCCCGCACTCTGTCGGAGATGAAAGCGGTGTTGGTGATGACCGTCCCGCGCGGCAACGGCCCGGCCGGGGTCACCGTTACCTGGAACGTGATGGTCACCTGCGCCAGCCCGCTTACGGTTCCGCTCCAGGTGATCACGCCGCCGGCGTCATAGCCGGCCAGGCCGGACGTGGCGTTCAGCGTGCCGGAGATATAGGCAGTATGAGCCGGAATGGGGTCTTCCAGGACCACTCCCAGGGCGTCAGAAGGCCCGGCGTTTTCCAGGATGATGGTGTACGTCGCCGGCAAGCCGGCGTCTACCCATTCGCCCGTCGTTCCGTTGACCAATTTTCGGGAGGGGCTAAGATCGATCCCCACGGAAGTGGGCCAGATGCTTTCGTTGTCTTCCCGATTGCCGTCGTAAGTTGTGCTGGTCAACACGATCCGATTTTCCAGCAGCGTACCGGCCACCACATGGGGGGAGACGCTGACCACCAGGGTGAAGGTCAGGCCGGTGGTCGTCTCGGAGATCGTCCCCACGTCCCATGCTACCCATCCATTGCCGGTGGTCACAGTGATATCGGCTGCGCTTTGCGACACGAACGTTGTACTGACCGGCAGGGTATCGGTCAGCCGCACACCCTCGGCCGGCAGCAGCCCGTCATTGCCGTATTCGATGGTGTAGGTTAGGTGGCCGCCAGCTTTCGCCAGTGTGGGGCCGATCTTGACGACGTAGGGGGACGCCAACGCGACCGGGTTGGCGACCTGCGCCGTATTCGGATCATCGTCCGGCTCTTCCTGGGTTGTTGTGCGGATTGTGGCCTGATTGACAAGGATTGGCCGAGCGGTCCAATTCGCGTGGGGGTCGAGTTGTGCCGAGATGATGATCTGCCCCCAATCACCCGGATCCATCGGTTCCGTCGTTCGCCAGAGCAACTGTGGCGGCATCTCGTCGAGTGGCTCAATGGGATGCCCCCCGGTAACGGTCATCCAGGTCACGCCGGTCAGCTCTGAGGGTAACATATCGGTGATGCGCACCCCCGTGGCGGCCAACGCGCCGGTGTTGGTGAAGCGCACGGTGTAGGTGATCCTCTGACCGACCGTCAACAGGCCCGAGGGCCACACCGTTTTGCCGATGGTGACGTCGGCGGCATCCAGTGTGACGGTGACGACACTAACGTCGTTGGTGGTGGTGATGTTCAGCCCTTCGGCGTCGGCGATGTGGGCCGTGTTGACCAGTTGGGTGCCGTTGGGCGTATTCCCATCAATGCCGATCCGCACCCGGGTCCATCCGATCTCTCCGGGTACCAGGTCTTCGAGTTGCCACACGACCTGCCCCGGTATGGACGTGTCCGGCTGTGCTACGCCGGCCGGCCCGGCTTCCAACAGGACCACGTACGATAGGGGCAATGTATCCGTCAGTGTGACGGTGTAGACGGTCACATACCCCCGATTGGTATAACTGATCCAGAAGGTATAGTCGCTGCCGGCCTCGGGCGTCGTGGGCGTGCCGCCTACCGACTCGGCCATTTTGACCACCGCCACGTCGCCGCGCGGATCGATGACATAGGCGACCTCGGTGTCCATATCTCCTTCAGCGTGCACAAAGCGCTCCAGGGAAGCCGTCGTTGTCACGTAGACGGTGTTGGTCAGTGCCGTGCCAACGGGCATCGTCAGTGGTATCTGGATGGCTACCTCGAAGAGGTAGGCGTTCCAACCGCCGTTTGTGAGATTGCCGATATCGAAGACCAGTGTGCGGCCGTCGCCCATCTGGGTAAACGTCGGCCAGGTGGTGGTGTAGAATGTGGTTCCCACAGGGAGCACATCCGTGACAATCGTGCCGGTGATGAGCACATTCCCCCGATTGGCCACGCCGATGGTGTACGTTGCCACACGCCCGACTCCCACCAATCCGGCTCCCAGGGGGCTGACGAGCAACTTTTCGATATCCAGGGTGATCTCCGGTGCGTCTAATGTCGTCGTGTGCACCACGGTATTGTTATCCAAAGGCCCCAACTCGATGCTGGCCTCCATCGTCGTCCAGGCTGTGTTGGTCAGGACGGTATCCGTGGGCACCGTCGCCGGCAACCACATATACGCATCCAGCGCTTCGGTATCGCCGGGGGCCATATCGCCGATGTTCCAGTAAAAGCCGGGCAACAGTAGCGTGCCGCTATCCCCGGTATCGGCGTCCAGGTCAACCAGGTCCGCCTCCTGAGGCAGCATATCCGTGACGCGCACATCTCGCGCCCAGCCGTAACGGTTGCTGCCGGAGATCACCCCATTGGTCACCAGGAGGCGGTAGCGAAAGTATCCACCGGGGGCCGGTCGTGGCTGGTCCGGTGCCAGGATTTTGGCGATGGAGAGGTCACGGTGGGCTACGCCGTAGGTGATGGCTATGGTGGTCGAGATCGTTGGAGAGGATGCCGCGCTGGCGGTGATAACCAGTTGGGCCAGGTCCCAGTGGCCGGCCGTGACAGGGATGGTGACCGAAATATCAAATGTCGCCTCTTCCAGATTGGCGATGGGATAGGGCAGCGTCACGGGGTTGGTGCTCGGCCCGGTGACGGTGATGGCCGCCGTCTCTGGCATATCCACCGGCCACAACGCGGCGGTCGGCACCACACTGGAGCTGACCTGCACACGATACGTGAGACTGAAGACGTCCGTGATCCCGCTCAGGTTGAACAGAGTGGCCGTCGTGGTGAATCCGTAGCCGGGGTCGTCCCACAGGTATTGCTGGGGGGTATCCAGGATCAGATGGCCGAAGATTGTGTCCCCTGGGTCGTAGAGCACGGCCAGGCTATTCCCAAGGCCGGTGTTTTCCTCGAAATAGTCCTGATAGTAGGCCAGGCCATCGCTTCCATCGGCATTCTCGATCCCGGCCACCACCCGGCTGTTGGGGTTGGAAAGGAAACGCACCTGCCGGTACTGGGTAAGGATGCGGCCATCTCGGTATAGGATGATCTCGAATGTGTGTGGATCATTCAGTCCACAACACCATTGGATATCCACGAATTCGATCACCGTTCGCTCCGCTTCCCGCCGGACGTAGACCCGTGAGACATCTGGATGGACGAATAAGTCGCTGCCGAAGGGAGCGATAAAACCATTGGGGTCGGAGGCACTCCCGATGAAGATCGGCGTGTGGCCTCCATAGGCCGCGTTTTGACCGAAATAGATGTATCCATTGGTGCTGACCCGAAAGGTGCGATAGACGCGGTCGTAGAACGGGAAGTAGAAGCCGATGTCCACCTCTCTCGATCCCCAATTGTCGCCTACAAGAGGAACGCGGTCGCCAGTGGCGGCGATCTCCACCCAATCATAGACGATGCCGCCGGTGAGACTGTCGCTGACGACATACGTTGGCGTGACCGTCGTTTGCTGCATAAGTCGCTGTATCGGTGTCCGCTCTGCCGCCGCAGGGCGGAGCGGGGGCGGTGCCGCGTGCACTGCTCGGACGTCTGCGATCCAGACAAACCAACTCGCCAGCGAGGCCATTGCCAGACCGATAGAAACGAGTAGGAAAACAATTCGCCGATTCATCTTTCTCCTTTCCTTATCCTTACCACTCATAACAGTCACTTCATTACCCGACACACTTTTTCTGGGACGCAAATTAACGCAGAAAAACACGGATTTTCTTGGGTTTTCGGCGCGAATTGATACGAATCCGGTCACATCAGCGTCAATCTGCGGTGAATCTGCGTCATCTGCGTTCAGACGTCGAGTAGTGAAACAGCCACCATTGAAATTGACGTTTTTGGGTTACTATTCAGGTTGACGGTTGAAACCGCGCCTGAGGAGCTAAAGTTGGCTGTCCACCCGCGTGGACAGGCGCGCCCACGCAGGTGGACGCTTGGCTGCCAGCCCTCCAGAAGCGATTTCAATCGCTAACAGAAGTAGCCTGAGTAGCTTGACAATGGCACATTGACCTCTTTGTTCGCCGAAGGTCTCCTGACCGAGGCGGAACAGCCCTGTTTTAGCCCCAAAGTGGCTCGGTCAGGAGACCTCGCCCAACGTTAAGAGGCGATTTTAATCGCTAACAGAAGTAGCCTGAGTAGTAGCTACGTTTTTGGTTCGTAGTAACGGCTTTAGCGGCCCTGACCGGCGTGATGAGCGGGAAAGGGTGAGTACCTCGTCCACGCCGGGCAGCGGCGTGCGCAGAAGGGTGCGGGCGCGATGACAATCCAGCGTGCAATCCAACGGGCGCAGCAGCCCGCTGGTACGGCTCAGGACCGGTGTGATCCCGGCGTCGGGTAAGCCGTAGAAACGGGCCAGCCGACAGCCAAACGCATATCGCGAAAGTGCCTGTGCGCCGGCAATGTGGAGCACACCGCTGTATTCCACTCCGGCCAATTCGACCAGTGCCGCCGCCAAGCTCTCCACCCAGATTGGGCAGCGGAACTCGTCGGTGAATAAACGGATCGGGGCGCCGGCTTGCAGGCTTTCTACAACCCACCGACTCTGGCGGTCGAGTGTATGGCGCCAGCCATACAGAAGAGACGTGCGAACGATCACGGCCGAGGCGCCGCTTGCCCACACCGCGTCTTCGGCGTGAGCTTTGCTCTTTCCATAAGACGTCACGGGCGATGGCTCGTCATCTTCTGTGTATGCGCCATTCTTCCCGTCGAACACGACATCGGTAGAGATGTGGATCAGGCGAATGTCACCGGCAGTAGCTGCTTGAGCCACGTGGCGCGTTCCATCGGCGTTGACAGCCTCGAACTCGTCCTCGCCATTTTTATTGCCTTGGCCGGGATTGAGCGCCGCTGTGTGCACAATGACCGCCGGGTGGAGGCGATACACCAACGCGTGAACCGCCTGGGCGTCCCGCACGTCCAACTGTACCCAACGGATACCGGAGGCAGCATTCCTCGGCCGGTGACGGAAATATGTGGCGGTTACTTCCCACGTTGGGTGGGCCCGGCGTGCCACCCACCCACCCAGGTATCCGCTTCCCCCGGTGACCAACATTCGTTTCACACCACCGCCTCCTGGTGTCCAAAGGATGTGTTTAGATTGTATCTCAATTGCCAATGAAGGCAAGTTACCCGTTTGTCCGGCGGCCACGCTATCCGCTCTTTCCGGGTCAACGTGGATTCGTGAGGCAAGCCAGCCCCCCGCAGGTTGCCATTTTCGATGCCAAAACACTCAGTTTTTGAAGGCAAATCCGCGCATAAATCGACTTTGAGTTCAACCTGCGGGAGGGTTGCCCACTTTCCAACTGAAATGAAACATACCCGAATGAGATTGCCAGAACCGACAAAGACGGTATAATTTCGGTTATGCGAAAAGAGGGTACCTATCTGTATCTGACTGCCTTCATTGGTGGCCTGGTTTCCCTGTCTGTGGAACTGGCTGCCTCCAGTCTTCTCCGTCCCTATTTTGGAACTGCGAATCTGGTTTGGGCCGCCATCATTGGCCTGATCCTGTTGTATCTGACGGTTGGCTACTTCATCGGCGGTCGTTGGGCGGACCGTTCCCCTCGCCAGGAAACGCTCTACCAGGTCGTAGCCTGGGCCGCGTTTCTCATCGGCATTGTGCCCTTCGTGGCGTATCCCGTGCTCCAACAGGTAACCCAGGCCTTCGAGACTTATGATGCTGCTTTGCTGGGAGGGGCATTTCTGACTGTCCTGATCCTGTTCAGCGTACCGGTGACCCTTCTGGGATGCATTTCCCCTTTTATCCTCCGCTTGGTGATAACGGATGTCACCCAATCGGGGAAGACTGCCGGCAAAGTGTACGCTATTTCCACCATTGGCAGCTTTCTGGGCTCCTTCTTGCCCGACTTACTCCTGATTCCGACCATTGGAACCCGCAACACTTTTGTGGGGCTCTCCCTGGTTCTGATGGGGGTGGCTTTCGTCGGCCTGGGACGGAGTCATCCTCGCCGTCTTTTGGTTTATCTGTGGATGCCAATAGTAGTGCTCCTGCTGGCACTTCTGTTGCACGGGCGACCGGTCAAAGTTGCGCCAGCCACCATTTACGAGACCGAATCGGCTTACAACTACATTCAGGTCACCGAAGACGAGATTGGTTGTCGCTACCTGTTGTTGAATGAGGGACAGGGCATCCACTCTATGTATTGTCCGGGCCGGTTGCGCACCCTTGGCCCATGGGACTTCTTCCTGGTCGCTCCATATCTCAACGCACCTCCTTACTCTCCGGATCGGGTCACACGGGTGGCACTGGTAGGGTTGGCCGCCGGAACGATGGCCCGCCAATTTACCTCGGTTTACGGTCCGATCCCTATAGACGGTATCGAGATTGATGCCGAGATAGTCCGAGTTGGCCAGGAGTATTTTGGGATGCATCAACCCAACCTGAACGTCATCATTGCCGACGGTCGCTTTGCGCTGACCCGTTCTCCCCATCGGTACACCATCATCGGCATAGACGCTTATCGCCTGCCGTATATCCCGCCGCACCTGACGACTGTCGAGTTTTTTCAACAAGTACGGGGACATCTCACCGATGACGGTGTGCTCGCCATCAACGTGGGACACACGCCAGACGACTACCGACTGGTTGAGGCGATGTTGGCTACCCTGTTGGAAGTCTTTCCCTCGGCGCACGTGATAGACGTGCCGCAGAGCTTCAACGCCGTCGTCTTTGCTACCGTTCAGCCTACCAATGCCGGTAATCTGCTCCTAAACCTGCCGCAACTCGAAGACAATGACTTTCTCTACCAGACGACACTCCAGGCCGCCGCTCATTTGCATTTCCTCACGCCCGGCTCGCTGGTCTTCACCGATGATCGGGCCTCCATCGAGTTGTTGACCAATGCATTGATCCTCGATTACATACAGGAAAGAATACTACCCTGAAGCCCACTCGAAATTGTTGGGTCAACGTGGATTCGTGGGGTAAGCCAGCCTCCTGCAGGTTAGGATCGTCCCTACCCCTCGAATCCGTGTAGAGCCAAATTGTTACCATCACAGGATGGTGGGGGATTTCTAAACGTAACTTCTAAACAAGCTCTCAGGCGGGGTTTTCGGTCATGCGGCCGGCATGAATTTTCCACAACGCCGCTCGCTGTCGAAAGGCCGGCTCGAACATCTCCAGATCGGTAGCCGTCAATAAAGCCTGCTCTATGTTGTCTACCTGTTCCAAAAGGTAACGCCGTCGCGTGGCATCCAACTCAGCCAACACCTCATCCAGAAGCAGGATGGGCGTCTCTCCCGTTTGTTCTTGCATCCAGGTCAGTTCGGCCAATTTGAGAGCCAACACAGCTGTGCGTTGCTGGCCCCGAGAACCGTAAGTACGTAGGTTTACCTCGTGGGTGCCTTGGGTGGAGTTGCCGATCACGAAGTGCATTTCATCCCGATGAGGGCCGATGAGAGTTACCCCTCGCTGGATTTCCTCATTCCGGCGGGCTTCCAGTGCTTTTTGGAAAACACGCATCAATCCCTCTTCCCCTATCTCGGTCGGCGGGCCGTGATACGAAAGGTTCAAGCCCATTTGGTAGCGAGCGCCAGGAGGCGCTGCCGGGTCGAAATTGGGATGGTAGATCAGTCGTAGCCACTCGGCCTGGCCGGTCAGTCTTTGATGGACACGATCGGCATAGGTAGATAGGGTCGCCAACAGTTGGCGGCGTCCATTGGCCACGATAACGCCCTGTTGAGCCAGGACGGACTCGAAGGGGGCCAATTGGTTGGGATCGCCGCCCTCGCTTTGCAAATAGCGGAGGACGGCGTTTCGCTGACGAAGTGCCTGGTTGTATCGTTCTAGAGCAGCACAGTACACCGAATCCACTTGACATAAGGTATCATCCAAATATCGTCGGCGGACGGCCGGGGGACCGGCGACAATCTCGATACTTTGGGGCATGAACAGCACGACGTTCAACCGGCCAGCCAGTTCAGCACGTTGTTTGCGTGCCCGGTCTATGCGGATCGTCTTTTGCATCCGAGAGGAGCCATTCGGTTGCGGCTTGTTCTCCAGGATCACTTCGATCTCCTGTGAACGTCCTCCGCGCACGACCTCGGCCCAGACGCGGGCATAGGGCAACCCTTCGGCGTTGGCTGCCCAGCGAATCAGTTCCCGGTCGAGAGATGTGAGGGGCGAGGAGCCGGTCGCCAGCAGATAGATGGCTTCCAACACGCTGGTCTTGCCTTGCGCATTGTCTCCGTACAGGAGAAGCGGCCGCTCCGGTAGGGCCAGCTCCAGCCGGGCATAATTGCGGAAGTTGGTCAGGCTGAGATAGCGAATGTACATGGCGTTCTATCAATGCTCCCCTTGAGTTAAGGTGGTGAAATCAAAATCCGGCCAAGTAGTTTGCAAAAACAGGACGTTACCGTCATTGGCGGGTAGGTGTTTTGGAGAGCGCGTCGTCAATCTCCTGGAGCATGGATTGTAGTTGTAGACGCAAAGCCTGTAGGCGGGTATCGCCCCATTCGCTTTCCCCACCTATCTTCAGTGCTTGTGTGAGTTTCGTGCTCAAGAAGCGAAATTGTTGGCGCATCTCTTCCCGGCGGTCGCTGCCATGGCCCGCCGCGTTGGATACGGATTTCGTCGAAGCTTTGGATGTATGCTCAGCCTGTTGCTGGATCGCTGTTTCATAAACCTGGATCAATCGAGCGGTCGTCGCGGGGATGGAGAATCGTTGGGCCACACGGATGGCTTCTTGTTGCATTGCCTCCAAACGTGGACGGTCCTCCAACAATGCCAGAACGGCATCGGCGAAGCACCACTCGTTATCCTCATTACCTTCACTATCCACTAACAGGCCTCCGCCTTCGGCCAGGACATCTACCGGTCCAGGGGCCTTGAGCGCTACGATCGGAGTGCCGGCCGCCATGGATTCGATCAGCACCAGCCCCTGGGTGTCGGTATGCGAGGAGAAGACGAACAAGTCAGCAGCGGCAGCATAATGGGGGACTTCGGTGTGTGGGATCGGGCCGGTGAAGATCACCTGGCGAGCGATATCCAGCTTTTCGGCCAGGCGCTTCAAACCGGATTCATACGGCCCCTTGCCCACGAGCAAAAGGCGGGAGTGGGGGCGCTGAGCGGCAATGTGCACAAAAGCTCTCAAAATGAAGTCCAGGTTTTTTTCCTCCGCCAGTCGCCCCACATATAGCAGTACTTCGGCGTCCTCCAAACCGAGGGCAGAGCGAACACGCTGCGGCTCCAGATGGTGATATTGATGCAGATCCACCGGCGTCGGCACGACGCTGACCGGTGTGTTCTGTGTGTAGCGACTCAAAATGAATGCCCGGATACTCGATGTAGGGGCAATGACGTGGGTACATTGTTCGATGTAGCGGGTAATGATTTCGTCGGTCACCCAACCGGCCAGTTCCGATACAATCGGGACGTATTGTTGTACGTACTGGTCATAGCGACTATGAAAGGTGAAAACGAGGGGTATCTGTAGGTCCTGGGCAAACGAGTTAGCCATTCCACCCATCACAACGGGGTGATGGGCATGGATGATCTCCGGCCGGATACCCCTAACGGTCGGCTCCATCGCGATCTTGGGTGCCAGGGGGACCGACCAATCGAATCGAACTGGCATATCTATGGCCGGGAAGCGAAAAATGTACGGCTCATCGTCCTCATAATTGGCGTACTCCGGTGCGATGAGATACACCTCGTGCCCGGCCGCCCGTAGCCCCTGGCGGAACATAGAGATGGAGGTCACTACACCGCTGATGGTGGGTTTGTATGTATTGCTGAACATCAAGATCCGCATTTTTCCCCCTGCCTCAAATCACTGTTGGTATCCACACATACTCTCCGGCCACGACCTGTGTGAAAGTATACCATATTCTGGACTTCACGGCTAGGAACAGGGATTTGAAGCAGCATTCGCGCCCTTTGGGTCTTCACCAAAAACGAAAACATTTCCGGCTCTACACGGATTCGAGGGGTAGGGACGAGCCTCCCGCAGGATGAGGACGCCCGATCCCTGGTAAACAGCCCCCGTTTGCCGCAGTTTCTGCGTCGGCCAAGCCTGTATGAACCTGCGGGAGGCTGGCTTACCCCACGAATCCACGTTGACCCA
>Ga0164318_10004504_pt1 | contig 13412 bp, 13 predicted proteins | sample GuaBasSedimGuay9_FD_113734 | JGI IMG/M metagenome (GOLD analysis project Ga0164318, IMG submission 113734) | Subseafloor sediment microbial communities from Guaymas Basin, Gulf of California, Mexico - Guay9, Core 4571-4, 0-3 cm | ecosystem: Environmental > Aquatic > Marine > Hydrothermal vents...
TAAAACATCTCTTTCCTGAGTGAGAAGTGTAAGTTCATTTTCAATTTTAGAGAGTGCCGTGTTTAACTCCTGAATGTTGTTCTGCAACCGCTGGTTTTCTGCTACCTTATCATCAAGTTCGATCTTAGTCTGCTCCAGACGGTCATTTAAATCTTCCAACTTTCCTCGAAGTTTGGCATTCTCTTTCTGAACCACTTTAAGGCTCAGTTCCGCCTCCTTCCTCAATTGAATTTGGATCTCTTTCTGATTATAAAGGACAAAATATCCATATCCAATCCCTAAAACAACCACAACCGTCAACACCAGGACTAAAATTCTCTTTACCATGATTCACCTCCATTTATATTGAAGAGACAAGCGTTTCCCAATTCTCAATACCTATCTTATCAAGAAGCATCTTAAAATCCTGAGGTAAAGGGGCAAAGAACTCCTGGTATTCACCGGTTTTGGGGTGCCTGAATTTCAAACTATAGGCATGTAATGCCTGCCGGGAAATTAATCTTGACTTTTTACTGTACTTGGTATCACCGACTATGGGATATCCCATATATTTCATATGAACTCTCAACTGATGAGTTCTTCCTGTCTTGGGACATAATAGCACGAAACTGTAAGCGTGTAAACCTGAATTTGAATGCCCCCCTTTCCCTGTTCTTGATAACACCTCATATACAGTCTCCGCCCATCTTCCCTTAGAATAGTCCACCTTCATCTTCTTACGCTCCAGTCTACCCCGGGCTATTGGCTGACAAATTCTTCCTCTATCTACCTCAATTATCCCTTCCACAACTGCGAGATATCTTTTCACCACTTCTCTATTCATAAACTGCTGGGAAAGTTTTACATGAGCAGAATTATTTTTGGCAATTACTAAAATGCCTGATGTATCTTTGTCCAGACGATGGACTATACCGGGCTTTAAAGGACCATAAATATCCGAAAGGGTCTTACAATAATACACCAAAGCATTTGCCAGGGTATCAGTTCTATCAATTGTTGTAGGATGGGTGATAACCCCAGCAGGTTTATTCACCACCAGAATATCATCATCCTCATAGATTATATCCAGAGGAAGAGGTTGGGGAATGATTCTATTCTCCCCCTGTATTCCCTGGAGGTAGACTGTAATTTTATCTCCTGGCTTTACGTGAGTCCCAGGTTTCAATACTTGCTGGGAATTAATATAAACCTCACCGGACTTTATAAGTTTTTTAATCCTTTCCCGAGAAAAAGCCCTCAACCGGGAATGTAAAAATAAGTCCAGCCTCTGGGACTTCCCCTGAAATTCAAATTCTTTCAGTTCTTTTGATTCCGGCATTGAAAATAATGCCTATTATCACTATGGTGATACAGGTATCAGCGAGATTAAAAGTCGGCCAGAAACTTAAATCAAAGTAATCCAGAATACCACCATAAATAAATCTATCCACGATATTGGAGACTGCTCCTGTCAGAATAAAGGTAAGCCATAGCTTCATTCTCGGATTTTCGGTTTTAAAAGTATAAACCACAATAAAAAGTACGAGAATTACATTTATCACTGTAAGGAGCTGTGGATACCCCCGAAGGAGACCAAAAGCAACACCCGTATTGAAGACCGTTCTGATAGAAAAAACACCTGGAATTACCACTATGAGTTCAGAGCCCAAGGGATACGATATGAGATAAGATTTTACAATTCGGTCCAGCAGGAAAAAGGAGGTAAATAAAAGCCCCAATTTGGCGGGGCGAAAATTCATTTCATTTCCCTTTTAATTCTCTTCTCTTCTTCTTCCTGACACTTCACACAATAACGAGCGTAAGGTATGGCTTTCAATCTCCTCTTGGGTATTCGAACTCCACAGGATTCGCAGATTCCATATTCCCCGGATTCAATCTTACTGAGAGCCTCATCTATCATATATAATAATTCCTGCTCATTACTCGCCAGACTGAAAGCAAAATCGCGGTCAAAACTGGCACTGGCCATATCAGCCATATGATAGGTATATGAAGAAATCTCCCCCGATGCCTCTTTTTGAGATTTGGAAATATTATCTTCTGTCAGACGCCTTATCTCCCCTGTGATTTTCTTCTTCATCTCCACTAATATTTTCTTAATCTCCTCCAGTTCTTTTTTAGTCAACGGCTCTCTGGTCATTTTATCCCCCTTAATACTTGAGCGCAACGAAGACAGACATCTTTAAACTCATCATCTTTTCCCACATCCTGGGTATAGTTCCAGCATCGCTGACATTTCTCATACTCACTTTTATGGACAATTATATCCAGTTGTTCACCCTCACTGAGCATCTCGGGCTGCGAAAGTTGGGATGTTTTCTGAACCCGAACATTGGAAACTATAAAGAACGTATTCAAAATTGATTTATAATTATCCAGAAATTCATACAATTTGTCCAGAGTAATATTTAATGTGACTTCTGCCTGTAAAGAACTGCCTATTATACCTCTTTCCCTCTGTCTTTCCAGGGCCTTCATTACCAGTTCTCTTATCTCCAGGAGCTTGCGAAACTCATTTAAAACTTTCTGATCCACGAATTCAAACTCCTGAGAACTGATAGTTGCCAGATGAACACTCTCAACTTGAGCATCGTTACCATCTTTATTTTTCAAACTTCTCCAGACATCTTCAGCAGTAAATGGCAATATAGGAGCGATGAATTTCGCCAGATTGGAGGCTAACCTGTAAAGCATAGTCTGTGATGATTTCCTGAGGGATGACTGGGGATGTAATGTATACAATCTATCTTTAAGAATATCCAGGTATATGGAAGACAAGGTTTCATTCATAAACAGGTAGAGTCTGCGGTAAACTTTATGGAAGTCGTAACTTTCATAAGCCGAAATCAGTTCCTGAGCCAGGAGATTAAATTCGGAATAAATCCACTTATCTATAATATCCATATCCTGATAATTAACCATTTCCTCATCCGGCTTAAAATCATAAAGGTTGCTGAGCAAAAATCTAAATGTATTTCTTATCTTACGGTAAGCCTCTACAACCTGTGAGAGTATCTCTTCAGAAATCCTCAGATCCTGAGAAAATTCTCGGGAAACCACCCATAATCTCAAAACATCAGCACCGTATTTTTGTATAATTTCAAAAGGAGATATCACATTCCCCAGAGATTTAGACATCTTCCGCCCTTCACCGTCAACGACAAAGCCATGAGTGACCACATTCCTGTAAGGGGCACAATCCGTAATAGCTACAGCAGTAATCAGCGATGTCTGAAACCATCCTCGATGCTGGTCACTTCCTTCCAGATAAAGGTCACAGGGATATCTGAGGCCAAATTTTGAATTCAACACTGCAAAATGGCTCACACCGGATTCGAACCAGACATCTATTATGTCCATCTCCTTTTCAAATTTATCTATTTCAGAATTACCACAAGCAGGACATTTAAATCCCGGAGGTAAGAACCTGGAAAGCTCAGCAATAAACCAAACATCAGAACCTGCTTTCTTCACTTCCTCCGCAGTATTTTCCACTACATCATCATCCAGAATCGATTCCCCACATTTTCTACACCTAACAGAGGGGATCGCTACCCCCCAGTATCTCTGACGTGAAAGGCACCAGTCAGGACGGGTCTCCAGCATCGCTGTTATCCTCTGGAGACCTGCAGAAGGCACCCAGTTAACGCTCTTTGCCTGTTGAATAAGATGAGAACGTAATTCATTCCTGTCCACTGACATAAACCACTGAGCGGTTGCCCTGAAAATGATAGGTGACTTACATCTCCAGCAATGAGGATAAGAATGGGAAATTTTATCACTGTGTAGAAGCGCGCCATTTTCTTTAAGAATTTGTTTTACCTTTTCGTTTGCTGACCACACATCCAATCCAGAAAATACTCCTACATTTTCAAATACCCCTCTGTCATTTATCGGCTGTATCATAGGGAGATTCTTCTGTTTCCCTAAAAGATAGTCCTCCTCGCCATGTCCAGGAGCAATATGTACACAACCGGTTCCTTCTTCCATGGAGACGAAATCTGCTGTGACTACCCTGGATTTCCTGGACAAGAAAGGATGGAGAGCATTTTCCCCCTCCAGTTCTTCTCCTTTAACAGTCTGAAGTTCTGTTTTAAATTTTATTTTCAATTTTTCCTGAAGTTCAGGAAACAACTTGTGAGCAAAGATTAAAACCTCTCCTTCCTCTGTGTCCACAAATATATATTCTTCCTGAGGTGAAAGTGCAATCGCTGTGTTGGAAATCAGAGTCCAGGGAGTTGTAGTCCAGATTAAAAAATAGGTATCATCTGGAAGATTAAATTTCTTCCTAATAGCTGATGCCTCATCAAGTTTAAATTTTACGTATATCGAATCCGACACATGGTCATCATATTCCACCTCAGCCTCAGCCAAAGCAGTCTCACAGTTTATACACCAGTTTACAGGTTTTATATCCTTATACAGATAGCCCTTACGGATAAGCTCCGCCAGTGCTTTGAGAATATAATACTCATACTCCGGCTGTAAAGTGAGATAGGGATTATCCCAATCTCCAAGAATTCCCAGCCTTTTAAATTGTTCTCTCTGAACATCAACAAAATGGAGAGCATAATCTTTTGCCTTTTTTCTAAAATCCACAGGATTAACTTGAGATTTCTTCAACCCCAGTTCTTTAAACAGCTGATGTTCTACAGGTAAACCATGACAATCCCACCCGGGGACAAAAGGAGCCTTATACCCGGTGAGGAATTTATATCTGATAACTATATCCTTGAGAGTCTTATTGAGGGCATGGCCAAGATGAATATCACCATTGGCATATGGCGGTCCATCATGAAGGATATATTCCGGAGAATTTTTGTTCTTCTCCATCAACTGTGTATAAAGGCTTATGTTCTTCCAGAACTTCAAAAACTCTGGTTCTCGTTGAGCCAAATTGGCCCGCATAGGGAAATCGGTCCTGGGAAGGTTCAGTGTCTGCTTATAATCCCTCATCTTATCCTGGGTATCATATTATATATCAATCTCGTGAGAACCGGTTCGGTTCTATTTGCGGTCTCAAGAATTTCCTTAAAATCTACAGGCTTCAAAGCGTCGGGAAGACACTTATCAGTAATAACACTGATCCCAAAAATTCTGAAACCGGCATGGACTCCTGCGATAACTTCAGGAACCGTTGACATTCCAACAGCATCAGCACCTATTGTTCTCAGAAACCTGTATTCTGCACGGGTTTCGAGATTGGGACCTGTAAGAGCGACATACACTCCTTTATGAACCTTTATCTTCTGATCCAGAGCAGTCTGCTCACCAATGGCGATGAGCCCCTTATCATAAGGCTCACACATATCAGGAAATCTGGGACCGAGAGAATCATCATTGGGTCCAATAAGGGGATTTATGCCCATAAGGTTTATATGGTCTTCAATAATCATCAAATCTCCGGGATTAAAATAAGGATTCATCCCTCCAGCGGCGTTAGAGATAATCAAAAATTTAGCACCTAAAGCCCGCATTACTCTTACAGGATAGGTTATCTCCTGAGGGGAATAACCTTCATAATAATGAAATCTCCCCTCCATCACCACAACATCTCTACCTGCTATTTTACCGAAAACTAATTCTCCTTTATGCCCCGGGACCGTTGACACCGGAAAATTGGGAATTTCACCATAGGCGACGGCTTTTTTATTCTCTATTTTATCTCCCAATGCTGAAAGTCCGGTCCCCAAAATTATGGCGATCTCCGGCCTGGAGTCCACATCTGCACCTGTCCTGAGATAATTCACTGTCTCCTCGATTCTCTGTCTTAAATCTTTCACCTTATCACCTCCGGTTTATCTCAAATAATAACTCAACTGGAAAAGCGTCTTCACCAGAAAAGTTCTCAGAAAAATTATAATCAAAAAGGCAATAAACGGCGATAAATCAATCCCGATTCCGAAACCCAGAGGTAACACTTTCCTTATCCTGTAAAGCACAGGTTCAGTTACTTTATACAGGAACTGCACGATGGCGTTATAAGGGTCGGGATTTACCCAGGATAAAAGCGCCCGGATTAAAATCAACCAGAAATACACCGTTAATACAATATCCAGGACTCGTGCTAATGCCTCCAGTAAATACCCAATTGCAAACATATCATCTCTCCAGTTCTTTTGCCCTTTCTAAGGCTTTATTTACCCCATCCTTCACCAGTTGTTTAAAATTACTCTCAGTCCATAATGATAAACAAGCCTCGGTAGTCCCACCTTTTGAGGCCACCATGGTTACAAGTTGTTCAGGAGAAATATTCAATTCTTGAACAATCCTGGCAGTAGAAACAAGGCAACTCAAAACCATCTCCCGGGAATTTTCCCCCAATCCAATTTCCTCTCCTGCCTCTATCAAAGCGTTAAGAAAATATCCTAAATATCCAGGACCACTTCCTGAAAGGGCAGTGACAGCATCCATGAGGTCCTCAGAGATCACATCTACTTTTCCTATTGTAGAAAACATCTCTTTCACCAGTTTGATATCATTGGGCGTGGCTTTTTTACCAGGGGTAATTGCAGAATAGGCATTTCCCACCAGGGCACCCATATTGGGCATTATTCTTATAATCCGCGCTCTGGGCAATCGTTGAGCGAGATAGGAAGTAGAAATTCCTGCACAGATAGAGATAAACAATTTTTCTTTTTTTTGAACAGAGTTCACCTTTTCCAGAACCTGAGACAGATCCTGAGGTTTCACGGCTAAAATTATTATCTGAGATGTATCCACGAGCTGCTCCAGCGTAAGGAATTTTACCTGAGAATATTTGGCCATGATTTCTTCTATTCTCTCCCTGTTTATCTCATGGAAGAATATTTTATATCTCTTGGCTTTCAGAAGTCCTTTAGCGATTGCTTCTCCCATCTTTCCCATTCCTATTATCCCCACATTTACAGCACCGATTATATTGGAAATTGTCATATCTCACCTCCGAATATTGCTCTACCAATTCTTAAAAAATCCGCACCTTCCTCCACTGCAATTTGATAATCGTTACTCATACCCATAGAAAGATAAAGCCGGGTATTTAACCTTTCACTCACTCTATCTCTTATCTCTCGTAATTTTCTAAAACAACTTCTGATTATATCCTCCTCATCTGTAAGAGGAGCCATTGTCATAAATCCCAAAAATTCGCAACACTTGGTTTTTAAAACCTCATCTACAAATTCATCCACCTCCTGAGGAGATATACCAAATTTTGTCCTCTCTCCTGATGTATTTACCTGAATAAAAGTTTCCATTTTCTTTCCTGCTGCTTCCATCTTCCGTTCCATCTCTTTTTATAATTCTATTCTGTCCAGCGAATGCAAATAGTTAAAAATCTCAACAGCATATTTTACTTTGTTTCTCTGTAAATGTCCAACCATATGCCAACAAATTTCATAATTTTTAAGTTCCATATATTTTACCCTTGCTTCCTGAATTCTGTTCTCTGCAATATGTGTAATTCCCAGCTCAATAACCTCCTTTATTTTCTCTACATTTACATTTTTGCATACTGCGACAACCTCTACTTCCGCAGGGTCTCTTCCTACTTTTCCTGCTGCCCTAAAAATATTCTCCCTGATTTTTTCCAAATTCTCTTTTAACATTAGCACAATAATTTATCAATTTCCCTCTGTAATGTCAATTGATTATTCTCATCTGGAAATTTTGTAAACAAAAATTTATAAAAGTTACATTTTGTTGCAAAAGTGTAAATTTATATTATTTAAAAATTTTTTTATTATTTGACAAAATATATATAAATATGTTATAATTGTTGTAGAGTGGAAATAAAAGAAATATTGCGCTAAAATTGTTCCTTGAGAAACTAAAAGAAAATGATAAGGAGGCCCATCCCCCGCCCGGCCCACTGCCTGTGGCTAAGCCCCCACTCCTCCCCTACCCCCAAACTCTATGGGCCTCCTTTTTTAGTTATAGTAAACTGAAAAGTAAAATATTCCAGATGGGATAGCCTTTTTAAGGTAGGATTTTCTTGAAACGATATCTTCCAACTCGCAAAAGATACTCTTTATTTAACTTTAACTCATATTCTTCGTCATTTATCCTCTTATCATCAATATAAACTGCTCCCTGCCGTATGAGTCGTCTTGCTTCTGACTTGGAAGATGCGAATCCCACAAGGTTCAGAAGCTCCACAATCCAGATTTTTCCTTTTTCCCTGTAACTCTGGGGCATAGTAAATGCCTCTACTTCCTCAGGGCTCTGTTTTTGAGAAAATACTCTTATAAAATTCTCCTCCTGGCTTTTACCCTCTGTACTCCCATATAACTGACTTACTATCTCTCTTGCCAGTTTCAACTTGGCATCACGAGGATGCATATTCTTCAATTCCTCCACATCCAGATTAGTAAGTAATTGTGCATAACGGGAAATTAATCCATCAGGTATGGACATCAACTTTCCAAATATATCCCTGGGATTCTCCATAATTCCGATATAATTCCCTAAACTCTTGGACATCTTCTGGACACCATCAGTTCCTTCCAGGATGGGCAATGTTATGATAACCTGGGACTCCTGACCAAAATCTCTCTGGAGCTCCCTGCCCACCAGAAGGTTGAATTTCTGGTCCCTGCCCCCAAGTTCCACATCTGCTTTCAAAACCACAGAATCGTAACCCTGAATTAAAGGATATAGAAATTCTGCCAGAGAAATTGGCTTACCTTCTCTGTATCTTGTAAGGAAATCGTCCCTTTCCAGAATCCTGGCCACGGTATAGTGAGAAGCAAGTTCCAGTACTTCCTGAAATTTCATATTTTCCAACCACTCAGAGTTAAACACCACCTTTGTCTTTTCAGGGTCAAGGACTTTAAAAATCTGTTCTTTGTAAGTTTGGGCATTCTTCTCCACTTCTTCCGGACTGAGATGCGGTCGGGTCTCCTTCTGACCTGAAGGGTCCCCTATTCTGGCGGTAAAATCCCCTATTAAAAAAAATACCCTGTGTCCCAGATCCTGAAAATCACGGAGTTTTTTCAGAAGCACCATATGCCCGAGATGTAAATCAGGAGCACTGGGGTCAAACCCTGCTTTTATATTCAAAGGTTCATCCTGATTATAAGCCTTGTGGAGCTTTTTAATGAGATCTTCCTCGCTTATGATCTCCTCACAGCCCCGCTTGATTATCTGTAATTGCCTTTCAGGACTGGGCTTCACTATCCTGACTCTCTTCTTCAGAGACAGAATCTGACGGTAGAGATTCCAAGTTTTGAGCTTCTTCCTGCTGAGAAGGTTGAACCTGATTGTCTTGACTTTCTTTCTCTTTGTCTTGCTCTTCCTGAGTGTCTGAACCAGTCTCCAGAGGAACTTCTTCCAACTCCTCAATCCCCTTCCGGGTTAACCTGACCTGCTTCTTCTCCTTATCAATAGAAAGGATCATCACTCTAACAGTATCACCAGGGGCAAATCTTTCCTGAAGTTTCCCAGGCTTCCTCTCTATCTCCGAAATATGCAGAAGTCCCTCCAGGTCTTCCTCCAGTTCCACGAAAACGCCAAATGGGAATATACTGGTCACCTTCCCCTCCACCACAGTTCCCGGCTTATATTTTTCCTCTATTTGAGGCCAGGGATCAGGACGAAGTTGCTTCAATCCCAGAATCAGTTGCCGGAATGCTTTGTTTATACCGATAACTTTAAATTCCAGTTTCTGTCCCCGATGTAAAACCTCATAGGCATGATTTATCCTCCGGGTCCAGGAGATGTCATTTTTGTATATAAACCCATCAATTCCTTCATCAACCTCCACAAAGGCTCCATCTTCATTGAATCCCACAACTTTCCCCGTAACTTTGGAATCCAGAGGATACCGCGATTCTATATCCTGCCAGGGGTCTTTCTCCAGCTGTTTAAGCCCCAGAGAGATTCTCCTCCGTTCCTTATCCACTCCCAGGACCACTGCTTCCGCCATATCTCCAATAGCCAGCATCTCATGAGCATCTCTTATTTTCCGTGTCCAGGAAAAATCAGAAATGTGGACAAAACCTTCAACCCCTGGTTCCAGCTCTATGAATGCTCCATAGGAAAGGATATTTGTAACCTTACCTTTTACTTTACTCCCGGGAGGATATTTTTTGTCTATCCCTTCCCAGGGATCAGGTGTCAACTGCTTCAACCCCAGAGAAACCTTCTGCTGCTCCTTATCCACTTCCAGAACTTTCACTTTCACTCTATCACCTACAGCCAGAATCTCTGAGGGATGACTGAGTCTTCCCCAACTCATATCTGAAATGTGAAGAAGCCCGTCTAAAAGTTCGCCGATTTCCACAAAAGCACCATAATCAGTAATGTTCTTAACTATCCCTTCTACAACCTCACCTGGTGTTAATCTCTCCAGAACCTCAGCCTTTTTCTTCTCCATTTCCTGAATGAGATAATCCTTCCTGGAAATAACCACATTTTTCCTTTTAGCATTTATGGAGACGATCACCGCTTTTATTGTCTTCCCCACCAGAGAATCCAGATCTATACCCGCCTTGACATCTGCCAGTGAAGCAGGCAAAAACGCTTCCACACCTATATTGACCATCAGACCTCCCTTAACCCTCTTGACAACTCTTCCGGTTACCACATCTCCTTCTTTATATTCAGTGGTAATTTTTTCCCAGCCAAGTATTTTATCCGCTCTTCTTTTAGAGAGAACAACCAACCCCTCTTCATTCTCCAGACTCATAACATATACTTCCACTTCATTCCCTATCCTCACTTCTTCAGGATCAAGAAATTCATCCCGGGAGACAACACCTTCTGCTTTGTATCCTAAATCCAGAAGAACATCGTTATCCCGAATATGAATTATCCTACCCTTAACAATAGAACCTTCCTCCAAGGTTTTAAAACTGGCCTCGTAAAGCTTGTCGAGTTCGCTTACTTCCTTCTCTTCCAGACCGGCGTTGAAATCTTTCTTCTCTTCCATTTCACTCACCTCTCCTCACAAGATTTTATTTTCTCAATTATCGAGTTTAAAAAATTATATGGAGTTGATGCTCCAGTGGCAACTCCAATCTTAACCTCTCTTCTGTCCAAGTCCGGGACCTCCTCCAATCTGGAAATTAAGTAACATCTGGGACAATTTGCCCTGGCTATTTCAAACAGGTTTCTGGTATTAGCGCTGTTTTTACTTCCTAAAATAAAGAAAACAGACACCCTTTTACTCAACTCCTTTACTTTCTGCTGACGGGATTTTATGTCCGTACATATTGTATTATAAACATTCTTCTCTGGCAAACCCTTTTTAATCATTATGGATTTTAATCTTAAAAATAATTCTTCATCCTTGGTGGACTGACTGATGAGAATAGTATCTCTATCCACCTCTACATCCCTGGCATCATCCAGATTTTCTATTACCTCAGCCCTTCCTTTCCCAAACCCCAGAAGGGATTTCACCTCCTCATGCTCCTTCTCCCCATAAATCAGTATTCTTTTACCTCGATTTGTGAAATCCTCACATAACTGCTGAATTCTCTTAACGATGGGACAAGTAGCATCTACCAGGATTAAATTCCTGGCACTAACCAAGTCATAAACCTCGGGAGGACAGCCATGAGATCTTATAATCAGTGCTGCCTCCTTATCGGATATCTGAGTTAGTTCCGATATTACGATTAAACCCTGCTCGCGCAATCTATTGACCACTCCTTCATTGTGAATTAGCTCCCCAAGACAATAAACCCGGGAATATTTGCTCAGAGCCTCCTCTGCCAGACTTATTGCCCTTTTCACACCAGCACAAAATCCTGCTGGTTCCACTATTTCATAACTCATAAATTCCTTATCTCCTCCATAAGTTTTTCTACAATCTCCTCTTCCCGCAAATTGGAATACCTCTGAGGATAGAAAGGAGGACCAAAACTTACCTTTATAGGATAAGGTCTGATGAAAATACTATCCACAGGTAAAGCACGAAAAGCACCATCTATCCTCGCAGGAATTAAAGGCACATTCCCCAACCTGGCAATCCAGATACATCCGGGATGCCCTTTCCCAATGTCACCGTCCCTGCTCCGCGTGCCTTCAGGAAAAATCAAAACCGCTTCTCCCGCCCGCAATAATTCCAGGGTCTTTTTTATCGCACCTTTATCAGGTTTGTTCCTCTTCACAGGGAAGGCTCCCAGTGTAGTTATTAACCAGGCGAACCACCGGGGTTTAAAAAGGTCATCACGGGCCATAAATCTCAAAATACGAGGAGAAGCCATACCTAAAAGTACGGGATCAAGAAAACTCTGATGATTACTGGCTAATATAAAACCACCATTTCCAGGGATGTTTTCCCTCCCTTTCACCCGGATAAGGAATAAGATCTTAAACAGGATAAATGTCAGTGGCTTAAAAAAACGATACAGGATCATTATCTGCTGCGGTTGATGTGCCTCAACATTTCCCTCACCACATCCTCTATGTTCATTCCAGTGGTATCAATATAAACAGCATCCTCTGCTTTCCTCAAAGGGCCATACTTGCGAGTGGTATCACTTCTATCTCTGTTTTCCAAATCCTTTGCTATTTCCTCTCTATCTACCTCGATACCCTTGGAGATTACTTCTTTATATCTTCTATCCACCCGGACATCAAAATCAGCATCGAGATAAAATTTGAAATCAGCATCAGGGAAAACCACGGTGGTTATATCCCTGCCTTCAACAACTGCTCCCTGACTACCTATGCTTCTCTGTTTCTCGACCATCAACTTTCGCACTTCCAGTATCTCCGATACTCTGGAAATATGTTTATTAACTACGGGGAGGCGAATATCTTCAGTTACTTCCCGCCCATCAAGATAAACCTCCAGTTTACCCTGCTGATACTGAAGGCGAATATTGCAATTCCTGACACAATTTATAATGTCATCATCGGCATCAAAATTCACACCTTTCCAGATGCAGGCTAAAGTCGCTGCCCGATACATAGCTCCGGTATCCAGGTACAATAACCCCAGACGTTCTGCCAGAAGACGGGCAACAGTACTCTTCCCGGAACCTGCGGGTCCATCTATGGCAATTACCAATTTCTTCATTTTAAACTTCTTCTCTTCTCAGATGCCTGCTGGATATACTTCAGAAGATTTTTAAAATCATTCTTCTGAAGTAACCGCCTGTATCTGTAGAGCCAAGTAATATATTTATTGACATCCCTTAACAGATTATATTTGTTATTTTTAAATATCTCCAGCCACAACCCGGCATCTGATGCTCCTATTCTGGTGGTATCCAGGAAACCCGAAGTAGCATATTTCAGGCAATCGTCGTTAACAGCATTTAAAAGCCCGAACACTGCAATATGGGGAAGATGGCTTATCTGAGAGAGAATACGGTCATGAGAGCTGGGAGACATACTTATTACCTTACACCCCAGATGTTTCCAGAATCTTCTGACGGCGGTGACCGAATTCTTATCAGATCTCGATGTGGGAGTTA
>Ga0164318_10004506_pt1 | contig 13410 bp, 11 predicted proteins | sample GuaBasSedimGuay9_FD_113734 | JGI IMG/M metagenome (GOLD analysis project Ga0164318, IMG submission 113734) | Subseafloor sediment microbial communities from Guaymas Basin, Gulf of California, Mexico - Guay9, Core 4571-4, 0-3 cm | ecosystem: Environmental > Aquatic > Marine > Hydrothermal vents...
CGGTTCAATTCAAAATTTGTTTTTAGGGTGGTTTGTACCGAAAAAGGATTGGGAAAAACTCTTATCCGGCGTGCCAATCTGCCAAATATTATTTAGCGAAGAGTCGATAATAATTTCTGAGGTTGGTGTTTCAAAGGTAACCGAATCATAAATCCCTCCCTGTGCATGCGTTTGAGTGCTAAACAATAATACAATAAGCAGCATTGCCGCAATATGCAGTTTTTGTTGTTTGATTAAAAGGCTGTTGCAAAAAGTTTTCATAATTGTATTTTTTTATGGATGAAGTTGTTTAAAGTTGAAATACTTTTTTTAACAACAAGATGTTGAAAATCAGAAAACAAATATTTTTTTATTACTCCTCCTTTGTTTTCCCTCCAAAGAGGGAAATATTGGAATTTGTTTTCTGATTTTCAAAAGTGTTTCATATTCTTTTAAAGGGTTAACTTTAAAACAACTTCGATGTTTAAAACGATTTTTCAGGCTGTTACAAATTTAATTAAAATTTTTGTTGTATCGTATGTTAAAAAAATAATGTTTAGCTTTTTTGAAATTAAACTTAAATCAACTTTGGAGTTTACCAAAATTTAGTTTTACCTTTGTCCCGAAAAACAGTACAGCAATGAAGTTATTTATTTCAAACATCACTTTTTATTATTTCTGGTTTTATGCTCACATAAAGCCCGGGATATGATTGTGTATTTTTGATTAATATAAATATATAAAAAGCTCCCGGAACATTCCGGGAGCTTTTTTTTTGCATTAGGAAAAACAAACGTTATGGATAAGAAGATAGCCATTCAGGGAGTATCAGGCTCGTTTCACGAGATTGCTGCCCGGCACTATTTTAACGGTGGAACCTTTCAGCTGGTTCAGTGCAACTCTTTTAATGCGTTGTTTGATGCGCTGAAATTTGGTGAAGCCAACTATGCCGTGGTGGCTATCGAAAACAGTGTGGCCGGTAGTATCATCCCAAACTACGCCCATATAAAAGATTCGGGGCTGAAGATTTTGGGTGAAGTCTACCTGAGGATTGAGCAACATCTGGTTGGGCTACCCGGGCAACAAATTGACGAGGTTAAAGAAATTCACTCACATCCAATGGCTATCGAGCAGTGTGGTGAATATCTTAACTCGTTGCGGCGGAAGGGTGTCAGAATTATCGACAGCGAAGATACCGCCTTAAGTGCCAAACGGATTAGCGAAGGAGAGTTACGTGATGTTGCCGGCATATCGAGCAGGCTTGCCGCAGAGATTTATCATCTTGAAATTCTGGATGAGGGTATCGAAACCAATAAAAAGAACTTTACCCGCTTTTTAATCCTTTCGGCCGAAGAGAACGGGGTAAAAGGTGCTATGCCAAACAAATCCGGGATATGCTTTAAGCTTCCTCACGAGCAGGGAAGCCTCTCGCAGGCACTATCGGTATTGGCTTTTTACAAGATAAACCTGACTAAAATCCAGTCGCTGCCCATCGTCGGGCAGGAGTGGCAATATCTGTTTTATGTCGATTTGGTTTTCTCCGATTATGAAAAATATCGTTTGGCGCTTAAAGCTATCGAGCCTCTTACCAGCGAATTGCAGGTTTTGGGCGAGTACAGGCAGGGCGAGAGGCCTACCGCCAACCAACCAGTAATCCCGTCCGAACAGATGCTCAACCGGGCGGGCAGTAACCCATTAAACCATCAGCTATGATTATTAAACCTGCTAACCGCCTGAATAGTGTGGAAGAGTATTACTTTTCCACCAAGCTGAAAGAGATAAGAGAGATGCAGCAAGCCGGTGCTGAAATTATCAATCTTGGCGTAGGAAGCCCTGACATGGCTCCTGAAGAAAGGCTGGTGTCAAAACTTATGGAGGAGAGTTTGAAAAAGGCCAACCACTCCTACCAAAGTTACACCGGTATTGATGAGCTGCGTGAAGCTTTTGCCGACTTTTATCGTAACCATTTCGGGGTTTCGTTAAGCAAATCGGAATTTCTTCCCCTAATGGGCTCCAAAGAGGGTATCATGCGTATTTCAATGGCCTTTTTAAATCCGGGTGATGGTGTATTGGTTCCCAATCCCGGTTACCCGACTTATGAGGCCGTTAGCAAATTGTTGGATACGCGTGTAATCAGGTATAAACTCACGGAGAAAAATAACTGGTACCCCGATTTTGAAGCATTGGAAAAACAAGAGCTGTCGCAGGTAAAGCTGATGTGGGTGAATTATCCCAACATGCCTACGGGTATTAAAGCCACTAAAAAACTGTTTCAACAGTTGGTCGATTTTGGGATAAAACACCAACTATTAATCGTTAACGACAACCCTTACAGCTTTATTTTGAACCGTGAACAGATCAGTATTTTGTCGGCAAAAAATGCTAAAAAGGTTGCTATCGAGTTAAACTCTCTGAGCAAATCGCATAATATGGCTGGGTGGCGTGTGGGGGTACTGGCCGGCAACGAGAAATATATTAAAACCGTTTTGCAGGTAAAAAGCAACATGGATTCGGGTATGTTCAAACCCATTCAGCTGGCTGCCGTCTGTGCCCTGAACACCGGGAAATCGTGGTACGCCTCCATTAATAAAGAGTATGCCAGGCGAAGGAGGATAGTTTTTGATATACTTGATGTCCTGGGTTTCAGGTACAATAATCATCAGGTGGGAATGTTTGTCTGGGCGAAAGTTCCCGGTAATTTTACCAATGCCGAACAGTTTACCGACTTGCTGTTGGAGCAAACGGGGATTTTTATCACGCCGGGTTCAGTATTTGGCAGCATGGGAAAAAATCATGTAAGGGTTTCGCTGTGTGCCGATGTGGAGGTGCTGAAAATGGCTCGGGAGAGAATAAATGAATTTATATCGAAACAAAATAAAAATGAGCTGGTTGCAGCACGCTAAAAAAATAGATTATGACAATAACCATTATAGGAATAGGCCTTGTTGGCGGGTCGATGGCACTGGATTTAAAGAACAGAGGTTTTGCCCATAAAATTATTGGAGTGGATAATAATCTCAATCATCAAAACGTGGCTCTGTTGAGCAAAATTGTTGATGAAGTTGATTCTCTGGAATCTGCCGTTCATAAAGCTGATTTAATTATCATTGCCACCCCCATCGATGCTATCCAAAAGCTGTTACCCAAAATCCTTGACTTAACCACCGGTTCATCTAAAGTTGTTACCGATGCCGGCTCCACCAAGGCAGGCATTTGCAGATTGGTTGAAAATCATCCCAATCGTGAACACTATGTGGCATCGCACCCTATGGCTGGTACCGAGTATTCGGGCCCCATGGCAGCCGTAAGCCGATTGTTTGATTATAAAAACGCCATCATTTGTGATAAGGAGAAAAGTAGTAAACCGGCGCTCAGGCTTGTTAAAAAGATGTACGATACACTTAATATGAAACTCATTTATATGAACTCGAAGCAACACGATGTGAGCGCGGCTTACGTGTCGCATATGTCGCACATATCATCGTTTGTGCTATCGTTGGCGGTGCTTGAGAAAGAGCAAAACGAAAAAAGAATCTTAAATCTGGCCAGCGGTGGATTTGCTTCTACGGTGCGGTTGGCGAAAAGTTCAGCGGAGATGTGGGTTCCGGTTTTCGAGCAAAACTCTACCTACATCCTGGAAGTTATAGAAACCTACATGGATAAGCTGCAGGCTTTTAAAACAGCTATAGAAAACAACGACGATGAGAAACTTAAAAACCTGATTACACAAGCCAATCATATTCAGAAAATATTGTAAAGATGATAACCATGGAGATAAAAAACCTAAATAACTGGGGATTAAAAAAAGATATTGAGAGACCCATGTTGATTGCAGGGCCCTGTAGTGCTGAATCGGAAGAGCAGGTGTTGCAAACTGCCCATGAACTTGCTAAAAACAACAAAGTTGATGTTTACCGTGCCGGGATATGGAAGCCCAGAACCCGCCCTAATGCTTTTGAAGGGGTGGGTTCCAAAGGCCTTGCCTGGCTCAAAAGGGTAAGGGAGGAGACGCGGCTGCCGGTCTGCACCGAAGTGGCTAACACTACCCACGTTTACGAAGCTTTAAAATTTGGTATCGACATGCTTTGGATTGGTGCCCGTACCTGGGCCAACCCTTTTGCCATGCAGGATATTGCCGACGCCCTGAAAGGTATCGATATACCGGTGTTTGTAAAAAACCCCATTACCCCCGACCTGGATTTGTGGATTGGCGCTATTGAACGTATCTACAACGCAGGAATTACGCGGGTAGGTGCTATTCACCGCGGGTTTTCAAACTACGAAAAAACCATGTACCGCAACCTGCCCCAGTGGCAAATTCCCATCGAGCTGAAATCTAGGATTCCCGAAATTCCCATCCTGAACGATCCCAGCCATATTGGTGGAAAGTCGGAGCTGATTTTCGACTTGTCGCAGCAAGCCATGGATCTGAATTTTGAAGGGCTGATGATTGAAACCCATCTTAATCCTAAAAATGCATGGAGCGATGCCCGTCAGCAAATCACTCCGGATGAGTTAAAGGATGTCATGGGCAGGCTGGTGATTCGTAAGCTTATGACTGACGACCAAAGGGTGTTGCAGGAGCTGGAGGAGCTTCGAAGTAAAATAAACATTCTGGACGACCAATTGCTGGTTACGTTGGAACAGCGGATGAAGATTGCCGAAAAAATTGGTGTTTACAAGAAAAAAAATAATCTAACCATTCTGCAAAACAAACGATGGGAGGAGATTATCTACGGTATGATTAAAAAAGGAAAAGAGAAAGGTATCAGCCGGGTGGCCATCAACAGAATTTTTAAAGCTATCCATCAGGAATCAATCAACCACCAAACGGAAGTGATGAAGAAAGGGAGAAATGGAGGGTGTTGATGGATACCGAAGTGGGAGTCAATACATCTCCTTGTTTTTAGGAGGTGTTGGAATAAAAGTTTAAAGTATTATTAATGTATGATGAGGTTTGACGATTTAAAAATAGTGGCACCGGCTTCGAAGAGCTATCTGCAACGGGCATTAGCGATAGCATCACTGGCCAGAGGAACATCGGTACTTACCAATGTCAGCTGGAGCAACGACAGCAGGGCAGCGGCGGAGATTGTTAAAAACTTCGGAGCAACGCTTTCGGAAAGCCATGGCGATTTGACGGTGCAATCTTCGGGATTGCATCTTAAAACCGATAGCTATACTGCCGGTGAAGCGGGTTTAAGCATCAGAATGTTTAGCCCTGTTTTGGCACTGGATAATGTTAAAGTTACCTTTACCGGAGAGGGCTCGTTATTAACGCGTCCTGTGGGGATAATTGCCGATGCCCTCTCGCAACTGGGGGCTAAAGTAGCAGCCAATAACGGACTGCTGCCGCTCACCATTCAAGGGCCGCTTCAACCCGGTACCGTTCATATTGACGGCTCGCTGAGTTCGCAGATCCTTACCGGTTTGCTGATGGCTCTGCCTTTGCTCAAAGGCGATTCAATAATTTTGGTTGATAACCTTAAATCGAAACCTTACATTGACATGACCTTGTCTATTATGCATCATTTTGGGGTAGAGGTGGAACATGAATATTACAGGGTTTTTAGGGTTAAGGGCCATCAGCAATATAAGGCTGCCCGTTATAACGTTGAGGGCGACTGGAGCGGGGCAGCATTTTTTCTGGTGCTGGGAGCGGTAAAAGGGCGTGTTGAAGTAATGAATCTAAACACAAAATCCAGCCAGGCCGATCGCCAAATTGTTTCTGCATTGGAAAAGGCGGGAGCAGAAGTTAAGAGGTCGAACAATTCTGTTGTCGTCGAGAAAAAAGAGCTCAATGCCTTCGAGTTTGATGCCACCGATTGCCCCGATCTCTTTCCTCCTCTGGCATGTCTGGCTTCCCGGTGCAAAGGAACCAGTATTATTAAAGGAGTATCACGACTAACTCACAAGGAGAGCAATCGCGCGGAAACTATCAAACAGGAGTTTAAAAAAATGGGGATAGATATCATGCTAAAAAACGATTTGATGCTTATAACCGGTAGTGAGCCAATACCTTGCATCATCGACTCCCACAACGACCATCGCATTGCCATGGCCGGTGGCATTATGAACTTGTTTTGCGCTTCCGGTTCCATCCGGGTAAAAAACAGAGAGGCCGTTAATAAATCGTACCCCGGGTTTTTTGAAGAGGTTGGGTAATTGGTTCTTTTTTAATTGTGAAAATCCGTGTTAAATTACTAAACCCGGGTTTGTCATTAGAGGCAACAAATCAGTCTCTTGGAGTAAGAACCCTGTTACTATTCTGTTTTAATTATTTTGTGTGTTTTGGTGTTCTTGCCAATGGTTATATTTACCATGTAAGTTCCGTTTGTCAGGTTTTCCATCGACAGCACAATTTTGTTAAGACCGTTTACAGCTTCCCCTTTTTTGTTCATCAGCAGTTGTCCAAAGAGGTTATAGACAGATACGGTGTAGGGCTGTGGTTTCTCCGATTTAAAAACTACCGAGACCTCTTTGTTGGCAGGGTTTGGATAGGTATTGCTAAAGAAATAGGTTTCATTGGTAACTTCTTCAACTCCCATCAGGTTTCTGTCACCCGTGGCATACCAAACAGGCCATTTAGCCACATCAATCAGCAGATAGGCATCTCCGGTTGAATTAATTTTATCAGGTTGCATGGCAATTTCGCCAATCACTTCATTGCCATTGTACTGTGTTCCAAAAACAACGATGTCGTCCAGTTTGGAATAATTCGGATAGCCTAAATCGTTGTTTTCGTATATGGTGGCTGTTTCACCCGTTTCCAGGTTTGAACCTAAAACGGCATAACTGTTGTCTTCATTGTTAAAATAATCGAAGGCAATAATATAAGGGCTGTTTTTTGAAAGCGACGGGTTGCCAATACTAACTCCTTCCGGGAGGCTTGTAAAAACTTTCTCAATTTTTCCGTCACCCCAACTGTTGGAAGCGTTGTTCCATACCCTGATAACCCCAACATCCCAAAAATCAACATTGGTACCATTGTTATTCACCATTTCGTTGTAGGCATCAAAAATAATGTACTGGCCGGTATAATCCCACTCAAGGGCATCGGCGTAAAGTACGTTGTCAACGGTAACCCCGGGTGTAAAGGTCGGGCTGTAGAGATGATATTTCGACCAATATCCCAACCCGTAGTCATACACGTAAATGGCCGAATCGATGTCGGTGGTAATGGCAGCTATCCGTTTGCCATCTTTTGATACCGCCACATTATCCCAAATTTCGTCTGATGAAATAACCTCTTCTTCATAGTTGCCCGAGAGAGAGATACTCCTCATCTTGTTGTCTTCCGAAATCATCACACCCCAAGAACCGTTATCCACCAGACTGGGTTTGCGTTTAAGCTTGGTTTGCGTAACGGCCACGAAATCGGTTCCCTGGGTACTTGAAATATAGAGTGTATTGTTGTCGTCGGGGTTAACATCGTAGCTTAAAATGTAATCCGAACCCGGATTTACAGCAATGCCGCCGGGATCGCCGGAGCCACTTCCTCCACCACCGGTACCGGGATCGCCAATGCCCACCTGGTAAAAGGCGTCTGAAACGGCATTCATTTCTGTAGAATTGTTGCCATAAAGATCTTTGGCCGCCTGCTCAAAAGCGATACGGCAATCGATAAACTGCGACGACTTGGTCATATACACGGAAAGTGCGCGGTAAAACAATTTTTCCGCTTTGTTTTTCGAAATGGCTTCGGCAATTTTGTAGTAGGCAAAATTGATAATACCACTGTTGGTATGCACTCCTCCGTTGTCGCTGGAGCCGGTATATTTTTCACTAACATGGGCCGGCTGATAAGATGGGTCGTTAAAACTGCTTCCGCCATTGTGCGGGTTCGACATGTCGCGCAAGGTACCTGTTGGGAAATAGGGACTGCCTGCAGGGATAATCTTTTCACCTATCTGCCAGTTATCGCGGTCAACCATGGAGCCGCCAATGTCGGCCATGGCTTCGTTAATGGCACCACTCTCATATTGATACTCAAGGTTGGCCGTGTTTTGAATAACACCATGGGTCATTTCGTGTGCCCCTACATCTTCGGCGCCGGCCAACGGTTTAAACATGTTACCACCGTTTCCGTAAAACATGGCGCTACCGTTCCAGTAGGCATTGGCCAGGCTACCACCGTTTTCATCTACCACGTTAACAATCGAAATAATGGTTCCGCCGTTGCCGTCGATGGAGTTTCGGCCATGCGTGTTTTTGTAATAGTTATAAGTATTATCGGCGTTGTAGTGTGCCGATACCGAAGCGGCATCATTCCACATGTTGTTGGATGAGGTGACTTGATAAAAATCGCCATTGTTGGAGTTGTTGGCATCAATAGTCCAGATAGCACCCACCAACTCGTTGGGAATGGTTGTCTGTCCGCTGTTAAACATGGGCTTGGTGGTATTTATCAGGTAGTAGTTTCCGTTAAATTGATAGGTGTTAATAGTGCGCGTGATACCGTTAAGGTCGATGGCGTTGGCCGTGGCAGGACCATCGGAGCAGGTGTTGTTATATTTGTTTACAATGTTATCGGTTTGGGCATCAACAAAGTATTCCCATCTCTCCAAAATATTGGGCCTGATGGTAATATGCCACACCAGCTTTTCGTTTGAAAGGTTTAGTTTAAAATGGTAAACCACCAGTTCCGATTCGGTCTCCTTATACGATAGAAGGCTGTTTTTTATCTGATCGGGGTCGATTAACTGCGAGGTGGTGGCCACATCCTTTTTAACCGTTGCAATGGCAGCGTTATTGGATACGGAAGGAGTGAGGTTGATAGTTGGTGTTGGAAAATAGGTTCCGTTCATGGTGCTTATCATTCCTGATTTCCCATGAAGGATAACCTGTCCGCCATACACTTTAACTCCCTGAAAATACTGTTGCATTTTGATGTGATCGAATCCGATATCATCGCTCCACATCTGAATAGTTTGAAATTCCTGTTCGGGATGGCTGATGCGCATGGCTTGTTTCACCTCCTTCATAAATTCAAAGGCAGCCTGCTGCATACTTTCAGACAAACGGGAAGTGTAAGCGGCTCCTTCACCGTTTTCACACGAAACAAACGATAGCAGCCCGTTTTTGTCGTAATGACTTTTAGTGAAGTGATAGCTGGTTTTGAGCAGGGGTGTTTTAAAAGTGGTACTTTTAATGGAAAAAGATGCCGTTGAAGGTGTTTGCCTGATAACAACATTATTGTTTGTCAGCGGTGCCGGATGAAAACCGGCTTTGCTGATACCTGACTTTTGTTTTACCGCGAAGGGACGGGTGTTACTCTGGCTAAAAGAGATGTTGCTGAAAAGCAACAACGACATAGTAATCCAAAGAGAGAAAGTGAACTTTTTCATAACAATAGATTTAGTGATTATTTATTGGTTAATTCATTCAGGGTGCTGTAAAACGATTTAATTTCGTCGGGAAGACCCGTTTGATGGTTGTTCCAAACAATTTTGTTGGAAGAGCCTTTTTTAAAAATCGTGATAAAGGAATAGAGGTTGCCCGGGTTTGAATAACGAAGAGTATCCAGTCCCATCGTACGGGCACCGGAATAAATTTTACTGACTTTTCCTTTTTTAACGTGTTTAACAAAAGTGCTGTCGTTGGTAAGGCTGTTGTGCAGCCACAGCTCTCCATCGGGAAGAAGTGAATAGGTTTTTACTTCGTTGGTAAAGCCTCCGCCGGTTCCGAACGAGATGTTTTTTAATCCGGTTGATTCAATTTTGCCGGTGGTGGAACAGGCTGTTAAGACTGACAAAAGCAGTAGAAGGTAAAGAACTTTCATAATAATAGTTGATTTTTGTTCCAAACAAAGATAACGAAATTCTTTACGCTCTCAAAGTAAATAGGATAAATGCCTGTAAGGGTTGAGTATTCGCAGGGATTTGTTTATTATCGTACTCAGTTTTCGTAAGGAACCGGGATAGGTGGTGAGCCTCGAATTCGCTAATTCCTCTTTTTCTTAATAACTCAACTTTCGCACGCTAACAGATATAGGAAAATGGTCGCGAATGCGCCCATGAAGAATTTATTTTTCTACGAAGCTGTATAGCAGAGCAATTTCTTCTGCCCACAAACTATCGTCAGGAGTTTCAAGAATAAGCGGTATATTATCGAAACGGGAATCGTTCATGATTCTTTTGAACAGCGGCTCACCAATAAATCCCTGTCCGATGCTGTGATGTCGGTCAACACGCGTGCCGAGCTCTTTTTTTGAATCGTTGAGGTGCATACCCTTGAGGTATTGGAACCCGACAATGGATTCAAATTCGTCGAAGGTGTGTTTGTACCCTGCCTCGGTTTTAATGTCGTACCCGGCCGTATAGGTATGACAGGTGTCGATACAAACCCCCACCCGGCTTTTATCCTCAACCCGATCGATGATGTAGGCCAGGTGGTCAAATTTAAAGCCGAGGTTTGAGCCTTGTCCTGCTGTATTCTCAATGACGGCAATAACTCCTGAGGTTTTATCAAGCGCCATGTTAATCGACTCGGCGATGGTGGCCAAACAGGTTTCTTCCGATATTTTTTTCAGATGAGAGCCCGGGTGAAAATTTAACCGGTCAAGCCCCAGTTGTTCGCAACGTTGCAGCTCATCCAGAAAGGCTGTTCTCGATTTTTCCAAAGCCATGCTGTCGGGATGTCCCAGATTAATCAGGTAGCTGTCGTGGGGTAAAATCTGATGAGGCTTATAGTCATACTTTTCACAGTTTTCTTTAAAAAGGCTGATGCTTCTACCGGTTAAAGGTTTGGAGAGCCACTGACGTTGATTTTTAGTAAAAAGCGCGAACGCTTTCGCCCCGATGGCATGAGCATTAGCCGGAGCATTTTCAACGCCTCCCGAAGCACTAACGTGTGCACCTACATATTTCATAAGTCATTTGTTTTGTAAGTAGCAAAGTTAGGAAAGTTTTGTTTGGCTTTCATGATGATTGCTGCTATTGCCATTTAAAAGGAAAGGATGGGAAGAGAGAAACGGAAAAGATAGTAATTCCGTCAATTAACTGACGGAAAAGATAGTATTTCCGTCAGTTGGGTGACGGAAAAGAGTGTTTGGGGTTAGGGTTTGTGAGGCTCATGGTTACAAACCGTGAGAGGGGGGTGAGATGTAAATCACACGGTTGTAAACCGTGTGAGAATGACTTTTAGGGTTCTTTTACAGACAACTCTCCCGCGATTGCAAACCGCTGGAAAAGTAACTCAATTATAACAAGCTCTCTCCCGCATCTCTCCCACGGTTTGTAACCGTGGGATGGTAAAAAATCAGACAGCTAAATTATTTTTTTGCCAGAGACTAATACATGTACAAAATATTGCTACTTTTATACACTGAAAACAAAAGCTGTTCGTGAGAAACTTTAAATTTATATCTTTTTTAAAAAGTCATCTATTTTATATATTTGATAAACAGCTATTTACCCCCCCCCGCAACTTAACTTAAATATCCAATTTATTTTCGGGTTTTGTCTTTTTAATCAGGTGCTTCCAAAGTATGTGGGTGATAAAGTTTTATTGTATCAGTTTTCTAATACCGGATCACATAGTACCAAATACAATTTCAAACAGTATTGTACAACCAAATATATTTTCGTGTTAGGGAAGAATAAGTTTGACAAGCCCGGGCTGTTGGGGATAGGTACTTCCAACTTTCCTTAGCAGCTCTTGGGAAAACATTTTTCTCTTTAATAACAAATCCTTTACCAATTATTTACATTAACATGTTCCGAGAGTTCCCTCCGTCAAATTAATTAAAATTAGTAATTATGAAAAGTTTTAAAAGTCTCTATATTTTATTGGCTCTGGTTTTTATTTCCGTAGCCTTCATGTCGTTTATTCCCTCGGCAAACAGTATTGACAATAAAAATAATACACAATTAGTAACGCCTGATCCGGGTGAAACAAACGATTTATCCGTTGGATGGAAAACAGTAGATGTGTACCAAAACACTAGTAACGAATATATTGTTTTGTATTCTGATTTGGTTAGTGGGCTGGCTGAAAACCATACAATAACTTGGGGTTGCGGATACATTGATATTGACCCTAATACTTCCGGATGGGATTGTAACGTTACTACACAATGGTTTAATGCCGGTGGCGCTGAGGGATGTGAATATATTGGCGTTCATTCAAATAGTGTTCTTGATCCAGCACATCCCACGGCATGGCATACGATTCGGGTTAAAGTTAAAGATGATCAAAACATAGAATCAAATTGGGGAGGAATTACATTACAAATACATTATACTCCCAACCCAGATAATTCTGCACCAGCAAATCCATGCATTAGCTATTGATTAATTAAAAAGATTTTATTTATTAAATACAAGCTGTTGTTGATTTATATACTGCACAGCTTGTATTTTTATTATATTTGAGGCTAACTCAATTTTCTTAAAGTTTTGTTACAAATTATCAAATTAAATTTATGAAAAGGTTTTTCTTTATTTTTCTTTTATTAGGCTTTTTATTTAGTCCGTTTCAGTCTAAGACCCAAAATTATTTCGATTATACTTATGATTTTGGTGATATTGATCATCCCCTCTCCATTGTTACCGATTCGACAGAAAACATTTACGTTTGCGGTTGGTTTGAAAACAGTAATCAAGAAGTTCCACACGCTTTTGTTTTAAAAACCGATTCCGACGGGCAAGAGTTGTGGCGGGTAACGCTGAGTGACACATCTAAGTTTTACGCGTTGTGTTTAACGCATACCGGCAACCTGGCTTTGGCCGGTAGCAAAAACAATCGTTGTTTTATAACTTCTTTAAATAAACAAACCGGTAACGAGTTGTGGGCAAATGAGGTAGCGGGTTCTGAAAATTTCTGGTTTGCTACCGTAAACGAAATAGTGGATAGCAATAACTATAAATTGTTTGTAAGAAAAGAAATAAACGGTGCCCATAAAATAAGATATTCACTTTTTGACTCCTCAAATGGTAATTTTTTGGAAGAGTATATAAATATTAACACTGTTTACGGGGTTGCCTATACCTCACTATTAATTGATTCAAGCCAGGTATGGACTGCCGGCAATTCTGATGAAAATACGGGTTTAATATTAGATGAAAATTTTGGCCCCGGTATTTCCTTTTATTGGTCTTTTTCTTCCATTCATATTGCAGGCCTTCATCCCTATTCAGATAATATCTGGAGTGAAGTGGATTATTTTAAGTGGAGCGATGGGAAATATTACTTGGAGGTGCTTACACTTGACTTTATTAACTCCGATGTTTGGGGTAATGCTTTTGAAATAGCCCATGATACTTTTAATGTGGCAGGTTCGGGTAAATATGAAAATGGTATGTTTGTTGTTACCGGCACCATTGAGCAGAAGTTATCCTTGTGGTTTATCGACCACGACTTAACTTACATGAAAGAAAAAACAATTGACACTGATAAAGCCCGTGCCGGTGTCGACGTGGTTTGTCTGCC
>Ga0164318_10004507_pt1 | contig 13409 bp, 10 predicted proteins | sample GuaBasSedimGuay9_FD_113734 | JGI IMG/M metagenome (GOLD analysis project Ga0164318, IMG submission 113734) | Subseafloor sediment microbial communities from Guaymas Basin, Gulf of California, Mexico - Guay9, Core 4571-4, 0-3 cm | ecosystem: Environmental > Aquatic > Marine > Hydrothermal vents...
GCTCTTTTTGTATCAATATCTCCGACAATTATTGTGTCTATCTTTGAATTCGTTGATAGTAATGATACTACCCATTTGCCAACCGTTCCAGCTCCAATAACTACAAATTTCATTTTAATCAACTCTATTATATTTTCATTTCTTTAACTTTTTACTTAATTATTTAATAATTCCTTCCTAATTTTATTAGTTTCTTCATAATCTACTGTACAAGTTTTTGGATCTATTTTAACACCATAAATTTTATACGCTCTATCTGGGCTTATTAAACCATTTATTACATCCCTTTTCACTAATTCTATGTCTCTTTCAAGTGGATTACCCCAGCCCCCACCACCACTTGATTCAATTATGATTTGAGTCCCCATTTTTGCAACTCTTATATAAAAAGGTAGACCTTTTGTAGTTTTACCATCAGGTGTTATTATCCCGACTTGGGCTTTATGTCCACTTAATCCTCCAAAAAGGCCATATGGTTTCAACTTATTTCGTTGAACTTTTGCTAATACATGTGAATCTATTAATAATTTTATACGTCTTCTTATACCTAATCCACCCCTAAACTTTCCTGCACCTTCTGTATTGGGCACTAGTGAATATTCCTCAACTTTTAATGGATATTCCTGTTCAATTGCTTCTGCTGGCGCATTCCGAGTATTGCTCATATGCGATTGCGCTGCATCTATTCCATCCTCATTATATTTAGCACCTAACCCACCAGCATATGTTTCTACAAATGAATAATATCTACCTTTCTCTGGGTTCATACCATTTATCATTAAAACTGGCCAATCATGATGACATGCAGAGGCTTTTTTCGGAACTAACTGTGCAAATGCCCCAATTATTACATCTGCTATCCGCTGAGATGGGTTCGAAGTGCATCCTCTAACTGCATATGGATATGTTGCATTTAAAATTGAATTTCCCTTAGGTCTATTCACATGTATACATCTATAAGATCCGCTATTTGTAGGTGTTCTTGGGGCAACTACCGCTTTTACTGCATAATAAGTAGCAGATAATGTAATTGACCATGGCGCATTAATTCCATCAAAACAATTACCTGAGCCATTAAAGTCAATATATAAATCACTATTAACTTTTTTAATTTTTGTTTGTATTCGGATTAAATTTCTCACATTTTTATATTTTTCTAATTTAGGCTCTTCTAATTGACCAGTAAATAAGCTCGGAGTTTGCTCTACTTTTATGAAATCAAAAAATTCGGCTTCTCCATCAGGTATCTCCTTTAAAGCTTCTCTCATCATCCTCTCCGAATAATTCAATATCTTATCAAAATATCTTGATAATTTTTCTACGCCAAATTTTTCTGAAAGCTCTTTTAACCCAATTCTACCTCTATTTATTGCACCGAATTGTGCCATTAAATCCCCCTTCACTTCTTTTGGCGTCCGCACATTTGTAAGTATTAAATTTAATATGTCTTTTTGTACCTCTCCTTTATTTACTATCTTTATTGGAGGTATCCTCATACCCTCTTCAAATATCTCAAATGTTACTCCACTTGTACCCCCAATATCTACATGATGGGCTATATTCCCTACAATCGCTACCGGATTTTCCTCATAAAATACAGGCGCAAATACCATAACGTCCCATAAATGAGAACCCATTCGATATGGGTCGTTATTTATTATTATATCTCCTGGACTTAATTCCGATATGGATATATCTTTTAAAATCTCTTTTAATGCAAATGGCATTACCCCTAAATGTATAGGCATAAACTCTCCTTGCGCTATCATATCACCCTCTATATTATAAATAGCACAACTACAATCCTTTCGGTCCTTTATATTCGTAGAATATGCTGCTCTTGTTAATGCTACACCCATTTCTTCTGATATCGATTGTAAAGCATTAATTATTACATTTAATTTTATTAATTCTAAATTACTTTCATTCATTCCTACCATCTCACTCAAACTTTAAAATAATATTACTAAATTGATCTATTTCTGCCTCCATTCCAGGTAATATCAGTGTCGTGGAACCATATTCCTCTATTATCGCGGGTCCTTTAATAATATTCCCCGGCATTAATTTCTTACGTTCATATATTGGACTTTTTATCCAGTTCTCCTCTAAATATATTTCTCTATATCCCTTTAATGCCTCTTTTGGATCAATTCCTCCTAATTCCATTGGCTTGGGTGAATATTTTGGAATTTTTCCTATCCCTGATAACCTAAAATTCACAAAAATTACATTCTCCGCTTCCATCTGATATCCATAATACTCCTTATGATAATTATGAAATTTAAATACTATTTTTACGATATCTTCTTCTTTTTCTACTCTAAAATCAATTGGTATGTTTAATTCCGAACTCTGACCCTCATATCTCATATCAACTGAATATATTAATTCAATTTCACTCTCTTTAAAACCCTCTGACTTTAAATCTCTAAATGCTCTCTTTTTCATCTTATTAAATATCTCTAAATATTTGTCTACCTTCAAATCTGCCTCGCTTGTTATGTATGTCTGGACATAATCGTACCGAACATCCGCTAATAAGAAACCAAGTGCAGATGCATTACCAGGATTTATTGGGACTATCACTTTTGACATTTTTAAATCGCGAGCTATTTTTGCTGCATGTAATGGGCCAGCTCCACCAAATGCAACTAATGCAAATTCTCTTGGATCATGACCTTTCTCTACTGAAATTACCCTCATACCTCTTATCATATTAGAATTTAATACATCTATTATTGAATCTGCCGCTCTTTCTATTTCAATATTATAAAAATCTGCTATCTCCTTTTTTATCACTCCTCTTGCTAACTCCAATTTAACTTGCATTTCACCTCCTAAAAAGTACTTTGGGTCTATATATCCTAAAGTTACATTTGCATCTGTAACCGTTGGTTTTGTACCACCTTTATTATAACATGCTGGGCCTGGTATCGCTCCGGCACTCTCAGGACCTACTTGTAATATACCGCCAGCATCTATCCATGCTATACTCCCACCGCCAGCTCCAATTGTATGTATATCTATCATTGGTATCCTTATTGGTAAACCTTCTATTTCTACTTCATTTGTAATTTTTAATTTTCCATTTTTCGCTAAACAAATATCTAAACTAGTGCCCCCCATATCAAAAGTTATTAAATTTGTATCTCCTACTTGTCTCGCTATATATGCACCTATTAAAGCTCCCCCTGCAGGCCCGGATAATATCGTCCTAACACTCTGCTGACTTGCATTTTCTATTTTTATAATTCCACCATTCGATTGCATAATGTGTATCCGTGGCTTGATTTTTAATTCCTTCTTCTTTAATTCTAACTGTTCCATATATTTTTTTATAATAGGCTGGAGATACGCGTTTATTGTTATTGTACTTGCTCTCTCATATTCTCTGTATTCAGGTAAAATCTCAGATGAAATCGTTACATTAATTTCAGGTATTTTGTCCTTTATAATATCCCGAATACGTATTTCATGCTCAGAATTTATATAAGAATGTAATAATGAAATCGCAATTGACTCGAAATCTTTTTTATATATTTCCTTTAAAGTTTCTTTTAGCTTTTCTTCATTTAAAGGCTTTATTACTTTGCCTTTATAGTCTATTCTCTCTGGTGCCTCGTAAGCGTCACATCTTGGTACTACTGGCTCTGGCTTTTTAGCCCAAAAATCATATATATGCGGCCTCGTCTGCCTCCCAATATATAGTGTGTCCCTAAAACCTTCTGTTGTAATAAATGCAGTCCTAGCTCCTTTACGTTCCAGTAATGCATTTGTTGCTATCGTAGTCCCATGAATTATGTAATTTATCCCTTCTAGCGAATATTTTTCTCCCATTTTCTTTAAAATCTCTATTACACCCCTTGATTGGTCTTCTACTGTCGTAGGTACCTTCATTACTTCCACTTTTCCCGTATTCTCGTCCAATAATGTTATGTCCGTGAATGTTCCACCTACATCAATACCTACTCTATATCCCATTTAACAACTCACCCTTCTTTACTTATTCATATTCTTTACTTTAATCCTCTCTTCCCAACATTTATACCCTATATACCACCCACCTATAACTCCAATCCCCAAAAACATAAAACCAAATATATTCACTATATATATCGGATATACCAACACTCCTAATATCATTATCACCGCAATTATACCATTTATCCTCTTTATTGCCATATATCCAACACTTAAACCTCCTACAAACCCTGATATCACTATAAACACCAAACTGACTATCCCTATTTGAAATATCCTAAACTGATAATCTATTATAGGAAAATAATATAATACCATTAATAACCCAAAATAAAATACACACCCCAATATCACTATCCCAATTATACTACTCGTTATTATTCTCAACATTATCTTAAGATACCTTATTATTACCAACTTTTTATCTTCTTTATTCATTATCTATACACCATTTTTTTTCTTTTCCTTTCTTTATCTTTCTCATATCAATTTTTTAAAATCCAATTTTTTATTATTCATACTTCTCCTTTTTACTCCAACTTTCCTTGATCTCATATCTTTACCTATATAACTGGACCTAAAAATTTGTTAAATGATACTAAATAAAAATCATTTTGACATGGATGCCCTATACACACCAGCGTATAATTTAATTTAGGTACCACTATAAACGCACTCATTGATGACCACATCGGATCATGATTACATACTGATCTATCGCCAGGATATTCACTTCCTAAATATAAATCATAATGCGACCTTAGTAAATCCACTGCATCAACTAGGCCAAATTTAACTGAATTATTCAATACCTCTCTTATAACCGCTAATCTCCATACTGAGCTCTCTGATATCCCGTTATTATGCTGATACAGCTCCATAGATACAAAATGATTTGTTGCCCCAATCCAACCATCTCCTTCTTCACTAGCCCACCTTACATTTACTAATTCATTTGTCACTTCCACTACAGCTCCTGCCCCATTTCTATCTATTAATCCATAATTCCAACTACTCGCAAATGGCACACAACTTGGACTTAATGTACCATTCAAATATTTCACTGCATCTTCTGTCGTATTACTATACAATAGCGTAATATAACCCGCTATTAACATTGGCACCCCAACTCCATTCTTATCTCCTGATACATAATTCACTAATAACCCAACTCCCTTGGAATTCATTCCTGTTAACGGGCCAACAAATCCTACTCCTGTATGCATTATCATTAAATTCCCATCTGGTGGATGCACCCTTAATATTACCTGCCAAAACTCCATCGGCGATATCGCTGCATTGTCTACCGTCCGACCGAAAAATGGACCAACACTCGCTACTGCTTTACTCGTTATTATAAACGCAGAACATGACAACCCTAAACCCTCAAATACATCAGGATATATATCAAAGAATAAATTTAATAAAAATACATCGTCATACCTCACTCCTGCTCCATCCGCTATCCCCCTCATCTCATCTTTTATATCTACTGGTACATAGCCCTCAAACTCATTTATATAACCTCCAACCGTTATATTCGTCACTCTCTCTATCATACCCTTTAACCCTTCTAATACCCCCATCACGCCACTTATCTTACCTCGACACTTGACCCCATAATCATAACCTAACTCATACCATGTTTGACCATATATGTCCACTACTTCCGGCGGACCTGCACTGTTTTCTATCCACATCACTGAATATCCTAAAACTGATATAACTAATATACTTAACATTATAACTTCTATTTTTTTCATTTCTATTACCCATCACTATTTTATATCATCACTACCATTAACCCCAATACTAAATACCTTACTAATATCACCACCCCAAATGATATGTATAACCCCCAAACTAATTTTATCTTATATACCTTCTTTATCCCCCACCCTATTACCATTATCATCCCTAATTCTGATATTATTATAATTACCTTTGGAATTAAAAAATATATCCAATAATAAATTCCTAAATTTAAATATGTCTCTATCCCAGCCATAGTTACTACTTCTCCTAATATGTTTGGTCTATATAGCCCCAACACTTCATTTATTATTTCTCCTAATAATACCGGAATAAATCCATACCCTACATACACTAAACTCTCCCCTATCTTTACCTTCTTACTCACCAACCCATACTTTAATATTAATACTATTATTACCACTATTACCACCCACTCTATATACCCTTCTACTACCTTCACTATCCCCCACACCGTCATTTTTAACATTATTATCTCAGAGACAAACCCTACTAAGAATATTACCACCGCATCTAATATTATTTTCTCTCTAAAATTCTTTACTTCCATAAAATATATATGCCTTTCATTTAATATTTAAATCTATTGAATCACTCTATCTATTTGTAACTGCACCCTTATTAATCCATTCATCCATATTTGGCCCCTACTCTAATAAAACCACCATAATTCTCCATCTACATTTGTCTTATATCCCTTCTAAATGTCGGTTCCACATTTACTTATTATTTTTTATATTTACTATTATTTAATCTTTCTTGCTCTATCCTACATATCTTTCAATCTACTTTTTTGTTGTATCGTTTACTGAAATCATATATAATATAGAAAATATATAAATAGTTTGAAATGAGATGGGCTTATTTCAATTACTTCTAAAATCAAGCGTTATATTTATAAAGATAATACATCAATTGGGCTGGAAAAAAGTAATCTATAGGGTAGAAAGATTATTGATTAAAAATGGATTATTTAAGAAATTAGTGATATAATGTTTTAGAATAAGAAATAAAAAGAGAAATAATATTATATTTTTTGATATTAAATAAAAATAGAATAGAATAGGATTAAAATGAAATTAATTTAGATGTTTGAGTTATATATTTATTAATTGATCTAGGTACTAATTTAGGACTAGTTGTCTAGAGTTAGAATTTTTACATAGAAATGTATATAAAATAGATGATAAGATTCTGGGAGTACAGGGAAGGAAATATAGTAACTGAAGAATTTAGGTCAAGATAAATTGGGAAATAAGGATATATTTTGGTTAAATAGTAATTTTTGGTTGGTTAGAATATGTTAAAGATGAAAATGAAAAAAAGTTAATTATAAAGGGGTTTTATTTAAGATCAAAAAATTTGAGACAAGTTTAGAAGTTTTAGTATTAGGTTAGTATTGAGTGAAGGATAAGTGTAATGGTGGTAGATGAAGGTAGTAGTGAATTATTAAGTAGAAGTATAGAATAAAAGCAGTGAGTATCGAGGTTATGAAACAAGAAGATTGAATGAAAGGTTTGTGAGAAGCAATATAATGAATTTATACGAATTAAAGAAAAAAATGAATAATGAAAAAGTAGTAGTTATGAGAAAAAGTTTATAGTAATTAAATTTAGGTTAAAATAATATATGAGGATATAATATAAAAGTGGATGAGAAGGGATATAAGATTAATGGTAAATGTGGTAGTAGTGGCATAATAGAAATTTAGAATTGGGTAGGAAAAAAGAAAAATAATGATAAATTAGGTGGATTAGGTGTTTAAAATGAGATATTGATTTAGAATTAGACATGGAAGGAATTAAGTCGTGTGAGAGTGGAAATGATTAGATAAATAATAAGATAAAAGGTGAAAAAGTGTTTTACAAAGTTTTATAAAGTGAATAAAGATAATATAAATTAGAAAATATAAATTATAATATTTATAGAAAATATAGATGTCAAAATAGAGGTGTTGGAGATGCATTTTGTAGGGACATCAGTAATAGTAATGAAGTTTATTGCACCGAGAATATTTGTGGATCGGGGTTGGGAGCATAGAGCTGAGGAATTAGGGTGGAAGGTGAATGTATATGATGAGAATTTTGATTGCGAGAAAATGGTGTGGGTGGATGGTAATAAAGAGGGAAAGAAATGGATAAATATAATATTTACGGAGTATTACAGATTAAATTTAATAATATTATATGATGGGGATTATGTAGTAGAGGAAGAGGCAATAGATAGGGTAGTGGAAGAGTTAAAGGATTTGAAAGAGGTAATTTATGGTAGAGATATAGAAATAATTTTAAGAAAGGAGAAAAGTAAGAGTAGTAATAGTTTAATAATGGACGCAGACATCATGAACAAAAAAGATATTATTAAGTTATGAAGTAGAAGTATGGATAGGGGAATAGAGAGATGATAATAGGGGTAATATATTAGAATAAATGAATTAGAGTTATAAGAGTAATTAAAGGATAATATATCATATTGGTGGCACGGGGTTAGGGTTCTTATTGCGGTAGGGCGTTGCTAAGGTGAGTTGTAAATTTAAATTTGGCGAATAGAAACAAAATGTATTTTTGAATGGAATACTAAAAATTGAGATTTTAAAAAAGTTTATAATGGGGATGATTCGATAATAAATATATGAGTAAAAAGAGATTAAGTAAAAGGGCCAAGGTAATAATAGGAGTTTTAATAGGGATAATGCCATTAATATTGGGCATATTTATAGCTACATCAGGGATTATAGATATAATGTCGGTACTTGGATTTATAATATCGCCATTAATAATAGTATTATTATTGGAATATAGTGTAATAATATTAATAATAGAATCATTTTTATTTCCTAAGAAGTGGAGGAGAGTATTGCAATTATCGGCTTTAGGTATAGGAGTGGGTCTAGTTTCTTTTTATTTTTACATACCGTATATGCCAGTGGATATGGTACCGAACCATCCAGATTCGGGGTGGTGGGACCATGGGACAGTAGTACATATTTTACCTGCAGTGAGTGATAATAGGATATTATTGAAAGTATCATTTATGTATTCGGTCTCTAATCCGAGGTTAGAGGTAAATGGTACCAATTATGTGGGAGTAATGACGGACACGAGAGGATTTTTTTGGATGTTCGATGTGAAGGGTTTAATATCGAATTCAACATATGAATTAAAGTTAAAAGATGGGTCTGGAACTTTATTATGCGACCCCTGGACATTGAAAACATTTCCTGACCCAAATTCAAATCCAAAGAATTTGCGAGTACTAGTATTTACGGGTTCTGGGGGTAATGATGTGTGTCGGACTTGGTATGGTAGTGGTCAAATGCCTTTAAGTGTAAGGCAAAAATTGTTAAACAAGGCGTTATCGTTCAAGCCAGATATAGTAATTGGGACAGGAGACGAGGTATATTATGATATAAGGTATGGAGTGAGCTCGAAAACAATGGGAGACTCGAGACGTGCGATTGCATATGCCGGTAGATTTGATTATACAAAGGATATATTAGGGACGAGTAACGAGATAGTATTAGAGAAGGCAGTAGGCCCTCAGATAGCGTATCTTTTTGGTACAGCTTGTCGGTCAATTCCCACTTATTTTATTTTAGACGACCACGATTATTTTGCAAATGATGATGCAATAGAAAAAGATTCATTAAATTTGCAATTGTTATTGGCATGGATGGACCCGTATATTAAGGCATGTGTAACATTCCCTCCGGATTCTTTTATGTTAAAGTTAGCAAGAGCGGTGCAGAAATTATATTTACCTGAGTTTCTACCTGATAGAAACAGACCGATGGATTTGCCTGCTACTAATGCGACAGATCGAGCAGTAAATGTATCAGAATGTTTTGGGACGCTCCGATTTGGAAATTTACTTGAAGGGTTATTTTATGATGTTAGGCGATTTATCACATTAACAGGGAATAATGCAACATTTATACCACCAAAAGCTGAAAAATGGATTGAAGATAGGATAAGATCAGAGAATTCAACTTATATCATAAATTTCTCGCCTATAAGTGTAGGCTGGAGCGCTGGGAAATGGTTGTCTTGGTACCCAGATGTAAGGACTAAGGTAAATAATATCGCAGTTTTAACTAAAAATATTCCAAAATATATGTGGCAGTCAGGCTGGTTTAATCAGCACAATAGGATATTAAATGCAACTTTAAATTTGGAAAATAGTACTCCATTATTTGTATGTGGAGATATGCATTCCCAATCAGCAGGAATGATAGTAAAGAGCGGAAATTTGAGTTTTAGTTCAAACCCAATACCAACAATTTTGACCGGGTCATTAGGTGTCGATGGTGGTGGTTTCCCATCAGGTGGTCTCCGGGGGATTAAGGCAACTCCGCCCACTGATTTACATGTAATTGAGAACATGTCAAGTTATGAAAAAGCTGGGTTCGTAATAATGGACATCACTCAACAAAATATCACGATAAATTTTTATGGCTGGAAATATGGGACAGACCCATTGTCCTTAATAGACATGTTACAACCCCATTTCACTTTTGTTATAGGTGCAAGGAAGTAATTATGGATAAAGAATTGGACATTCAATAAAGTACTGCCAGGGAGGGTGTTTATTATTATCGGTTTATTGGTGTTAATTGTCATATAATGATGGAGCAGAAATATTCAATAAAGTTAATCAATATTCGTCCTTTAGATTTCTAATTATTAAAAAGCAACAGTAATTTAATCGCCATTTGACTTGGACTCTTTTTAAAATGATTTGCTATCCATCGGACTTAATCGATAATTATTTTAAAAATAAAAATTAGACTTACTTATTTTACAAAAAATATGAGAGATACAACAAATAACGCGAGCATATAGATAAGTCCAATGGTAGCCAATTAATTTTAAAGTTGTTGTACACGTTTCAAAATATTATAGTATAATTTAGATAAATATAATAAATTGAAAATAAGTTTTTCGTAAATATGAATTTTAAATAGGACAGAATAGTTATTCTTGAAATATTTTTGAGAAAAAAAAAAGGTTAAAAAATAAATAAAAATTTAGTTAAAATTAATTTGTATTGCTAGAATTAACAGAAATAAGTAAGGCTCGTAATATTTTGAAAAAAATTGGAAGTGAAAATAGGAATTAGATGGAGATTTAGAATTATTTAAATAATTGATCATAATTATAAATACAATAAAAAAGGAAAGAAAAAGTTTGGTAAAAGAGGTAATGGACAGAGTTTAAGAAAGGAAGGTCGAGAGATGCGTGTCTTAGAAAAGTGTTTAGAAGGTATGAAAATGCCGAACTATTGGACGGAGGAGTGGCGGAATAAGGGTAAGAAAGTGCTAGGGTATTTTTGTTCATATATTCCTGACGAAATAATGTTTGCAGCGGGGTGTTGCATGTTAGGGTGAGGGCAGAGGGGTGTGTAGAATCTCCAATGGGCGATGCTTACATGTCATCTACTACATGTAGTTTTACGAGGTGTTTTCTCGAGTTAACGAGTAGAAATGAGTATAAATATTTGGACGGGATTATATCATATAATAGTTGTGATCAAGTGCGATGTCTTTACGATAATATAAGGTACAAGGCGCCGTTTCCATATCAGTATTTTTTAGATATCCCATCTACAGTAAATGAGATTACACTTGAGTGGTTTAAACGGGAGATAATTAAGTTTAGAGATAATTTAGAAGACAAATTAAATGTTAAAATTACGGATGAAAAATTGGAGGGTACAATTAAAGTATATAATAAGACCCGAAATTTGTTAAAGGAAATTTATGAGTTAAGAAAATTAGAGGAACCACTTATTAGTAGTACCGATATTATGAAATTATTAATAGCAAGTTTTTCTATCCCAAAAGATGAGTTAAACAAATTATTTGAAGAATTATTGGAGGAATTGAAAAATCAGAATGGTATCTCGGAATGTAGGGCACGGATAATGGTAGTTGGCAGCCTGCTTGACGACCCAAATTTTGTTAAGGTAATTGAAGACCAAGGTGGGTTAGTAGTTTCAGATTCCTTATGTTATGGTACAAGATATTACTGGGATTTGGTAAAAGAGGCCATACCACCAATGGACGCCCTTGCAACAAGGTACTTATCGAAAGAGTCATACCCAAGAATGACAGATGGACATATAGAACGAATAAATTTCATTAAGAAATTAGTAAAAGAGTTTTATGTCGATGGAATAATATTACAGAGGATGAAGTTTTGTCCATTTTGGTGGGGTGAAATTTTCATGTTAAGAAGAGAGTTAAAGGAACTGGGTGTACCTTATCTTGACTTGGAATGAGAATATATATTAAGTGGTGTAGGAGCTATAAAGACGCGGGTCCAGGCTTTCATAGAAATGTTAGAGAAGGGATGAATAATAATGGAATTTGATTGGTATAAAAAATATAAAAAACTGGCTCGAGAAAAATGGCACAAAGAATTTAATTTATGGAAAATGATGTACTTGGGAATGATCGACTGCGTTAAAAAAATGGCAATAAACCGGGGTACCGAAGAGGAGGAATTTAACCCATTCTCAAAATTGTTTTTAAACTTTTTCCTAGAAGTCCCCAAGGCTCGAATTTCTGGAAAACCAATAATTATGTACCCCTTTAATTATGGCCCTGAATTATTTCATGCAATGGGACTCCAACCACTTATGCAAGAAATTTTCAGTGTTGGCCTCGCTCCATTCCATTTAAATGAACCTTATCTTGATATCACCAATGAAATAGAATATGGAGATAACCCAACCCTATGTAATGCCCAAAGGCCGTTAATAGGTTCCTACTTTAAGAAGGTAGCCCCAATCCCAGACTTACTCTTTTATTTAGCCACTCCTTGCAACTCTCTAGCAACTACTTATCAAGTGTTCCACCACCTCTCTAAAGTCCCTACTTATAGCATTGATATCCCTTATTGGAATTATTTGGACAAAAACAGCGAATTCTATGACGAAGAGACCTTAAATTATGTTATTAAACAACTGAAAAGCTTAATATTATGGATCGAAAAAGAAACTAATCATAAATTGGAACGTGATAAGTTTCAACAAACAATGATATGGCTTAACCAATGTAGAGAATATATAATGGAATTCCACGAATTATTAAGAGCAGTACCTTGTCCCGTAAAGAGTATGGTACCTTTTGGCAATTTCTTAATTACGGTAACTAAAGGTGGGACCAAAGAAGCCGTTGACGCCACTAAATATATCCAGGATACGGCACTTGAAAATGTAAAAAACAAAATTTGAGGTGTGCCTGACTAACAAATCCGAATTGCTTGGCCTTATACCCACGTCTTTTTCGACCAAGACCTCTTCCCCTGGCTTGAAGAAAAATTTAAAGCTGTAGTCATAAACGATATTCTCGGACACTATCAAGTCGCACCTCACGACATGTCCACTATTGACAAATGTTTTGAAAGCCTTGCAAGAGGTACTCTTGATTTCTCAATGATCGGTAGCTGCAGAGGTCCAATTGAATACTATATCGATTACGTAATCCACTGGGTTAAAGATTATAAAATTGACTGCGTTATCCTACCCATGCAATTCGCCTGCAAACACGCCTTCGCTATGGCTAGACTTACCTCCGAAGAAGTCCGTAAAGAAACAGGTATCCCAACTATGATCTTCGGGTGCGACCCCTATGATTCCAGAGAAGTCCC
>Ga0164318_10004510_pt1 | contig 13406 bp, 10 predicted proteins | sample GuaBasSedimGuay9_FD_113734 | JGI IMG/M metagenome (GOLD analysis project Ga0164318, IMG submission 113734) | Subseafloor sediment microbial communities from Guaymas Basin, Gulf of California, Mexico - Guay9, Core 4571-4, 0-3 cm | ecosystem: Environmental > Aquatic > Marine > Hydrothermal vents...
GATGGTGATGCCTGGTGACAATGTTGCCATGGAAGTACAGTTGATAACACCTATAGCACTGGAAGAAGGTTTGCGGTTTGCTATTCGTGAAGGTGGAAGAACCGTTGGTGCAGGCGTGGTTAGCGAGATTATTGAATAGGGGTCGACTGAATGCGGATTATAGTAACTTTAGCGTGCACTGAGTGTAAGCAGCGTAATTACACTACGACAAAGAATAAGAGAACTACTCCTGATAAGTTGAGTTTCAGGAAGTATTGCAAGTTTTGTAAGACACATACAATACATAAGGAAACAAAATAAGAATAGTACACTTGTGTAGGCCAGTAGCTCGAACGGCTAGAGCGTCGGACTCCAAATCCGAGGGTTGGGGGTTCGAATCCCTCCTGGCCTGCCATTTTTTTGTGCTCCGGAATAGTTACGATAGTTATACAGGTTGATTCTCTGAATGGCGAAAAAGAAGAGTTCCAGAAAGAAAAAGGCAGCTCAAAAGAAGAACAGGAGTGCCAAGGTCACCGGAAACGAGGCTGCAGTAAAGACAACATCCAGGGCTTCAAATCCTGACGTGATGGCCAAAGTAAAGGTAGGCAAAGCGGTTGGTGGTACTTCTCAGAAGGTCGGAGGATGGATTGATACCGTCAAGTCTTTCTTGAGAGAATCCAAGGTAGAGCTTAAAAAGGTAACATGGCCGACCAGGAAAGAGACTATTGCGACAACATCGGTAGTCCTGGTGGTTGTCTTTATCGTGGCACTTTTTCTTGGCGTAGTCGATCTGGGCCTGGGAAAAATAATTGGATACTTTCTTAAATAACTTCCGCTAAATTATAGTGAGGCAATGGGTGTGGAGTTTAAGTGGTACATAGTCCATACGTATTCGGGGTATGAACAGAAAGTAAAGGCTTCTCTTGAAGAAAGGATTAAGTCTTCGGGCAAAGAGAAGTTTTTTGGCCAGATACTTGTACCCACAGAAAAAGTTGTGGAGCTGGTAAAGGGTGAGCGCAAGGAATCCATCAGGAAGTTTTATCCCGGGTACATATTGGTCCGGATGGTATTGAATGATGAAACGTGGCATCTGGTTAGAAGTACCCCGAAGGTTACCGGTTTTCTGGGTGGCAAAGACAAGCCAATTCCGTTGCCTGAAGAGGAAGCTCAGAAGATAATTGACAGGATGGCTGAAGGTAGACTCAAGCCGCGGCCAAAATATCAGCTGGAAGTGGGTGATGAGGTAAAAGTTATTGACGGCCCGTTTTCGAATTTCACCGGCATTATTGATGAAGTCAACCCGGAAAAAGGGAAGGTGCGAGTATTGGTTAGCATTTTTGGGCGTTCTACACCGGTAGAATTGGAATTCGTTCAGGTTACTCGTATTTGAGGAGTTTAGGAAATGGCGAAGAAAGTAATGGCAAAAATTAAACTTCAAATACCTGCAGGGCAGGCCAATCCGTCGCCTCCTGTAGGACCGGCGCTTGGTCAGCACGGCGTTAACATAATGGAATTTTGCAAGGCATTCAACGCCAAAACTCAGGGACAGGAAGGCATGATAATCCCTGTTGTCATAACGGTTTATGCTGATAGGTCTTTTACGTTTATCACGAAGACGCCCCCTGCGTCGGTGTTGTTGAAAAAAGCTGCAAATGTTGAGAAGGGTTCCAGCGAACCCAATCGTGACAAGGTTGGGAAGGTTACAAGAGCTCAGGTGGAGGAAATAGCGAAACTGAAAATGCCCGATCTGAATGCTAATGATCTTGAGGCTGCGATCAGAACAATTGAAGGAACTGCGCGTAGCATGGGAATTGTTGTTGAATAATGAAAATATCTTCGTTTGGAGTGCTAAGATGGCCAAGAGAGGAAAGAAGTACAGAATGGCTAAAGAGAAGATTGATAGCACGAGAAGGTACAGCTTTCAGGAAGCTATCAAGCTAGCCAAGGAATGTACGTACGCTAATTTTGATGAGAGTGTGGATATTGCTGTTCGTCTGGGTATAGATCCGAGACATGCAGACCAGATGGTGCGGGGCACGGTGGTGTTGCCTCATGGAACCGGGAAAAGCGTGAAGGTACTTGTTTTTGCGAAGGGCGAAAAGGAAAAAGAGGCGCTGGAAGCCGGTGCAGATTATGTGGGTGGTGAAGAACTAATAGAGAAGATAAAAGGTGGCTGGCTTGAATTTGATAAAGCTGTTGCCACGCCCGATATGATGGGTCAGGTAGGGAAAATCGGTAGAATTCTGGGGCCCCGAGGACTGATGCCCAACGCCAAGCTTGGTACTGTTACGTTTGATCTGGCGAAGGTTATCAAGGAGATCAAGTCCGGAAAAATTGACTTCAGGGCTGAAAAAGCAGGTGTTGTGCATGCTGCCATGGGACGTGTATCGTTCGATGAAGATAAACTGCTGGAAAACGTTGCCACTTTCATTGACACGTTGATAAAGATGAAACCTGCGGCGGCCAAGGGAACTTACCTCCGGGGCATAGCCATCTCAACCACGATGGGACCCGGAATTAAGGTAGACCCCTTGACTGTTAAGGATATATTGCAACAATAAAGCGGTTTAAATGCCTCACAGCAGGCATAAGTAGAAATATTTTATAAACATAGCCAGATGTTGCTTTCATGAGGTCAAAGACAGTAGGTACCACGCATATGCGGGTTTAAAACGCTTTAAGCTGCCTACCGAGAACTGGTGAAAGCAGCTGGAGTTCCCCTTTTTGTTTGGTACTTGTGAAAGCACTCTGGCGGAAGAAAGGAGGTAGGAAAGCTTTTGGATCGTCAGAGAAAAGAAGAAGTTGTAGCGGAGCTTAGAGAAAAGCTTGCGAAAGCCAAGAGCGTGGTTGTCACGGATTACAAAGGCTTGAAGGCTCCGGAAATTGGACAGCTGAGGAAGACCCTGCGAGATCAGGGCATTGACTTCAGGGTAATTAAGAACACTCTAATGCGCTTGGCCAGCAAAGATACAGAGGCGGCGGCGCTGGAGCCTTTCATTCAGGGCACATGCGCCATTGCCATAAGCTATGACGATCCTGTGGTTTCTGCGAAGCTCCTGAGGGATTTTGCAAAGGAAAATGAACACCTGAAAATAAAAGGTGGGTTTTTGCAAAGCCAGGTGCTTGAACCAAAGGATGTTATAGCGTTGGCTGACATTCCGAGCAGGGAAGTGCTTCTTGGGCAGTTGCTTGGAGTGCTCAATGGAATTCCAACGAGCTTTGTCAGTGTATTGAGTGCTGTGCCACGGTCGATGGTAAATGTTCTGTCGGCAATTCAGCGGAAAAAAGAGGAAGAACAATAGCGGTCTGTGAAGTACCAAATAGCGAAAAGGGAGGAACTCATCAATGGCTGAAATTACGAAAGAAGATGTAATTAGTTTTATTGAAAACATGACAGTTTTGGAACTCAGTGAGTTCGTTAAGGAGCTGGAGGAAAAATTTGGAGTATCTGCTGCTCCCATGGCGGTAGCAGCTGCAATGCCCGGGATGGGAGCGCCGGGAGAGGCACCGGCAGAGGAAGAAAAGACAGAATTTGATGTTGTTATTACAGCCGTAGGCGATAAAAAAATTCAGGTTATCAAGGCTGTAAGGGCACTTACAAACCTGGGGCTCAAGGAAGCCAAGGCTCTGGTTGATAATGTGCCAGGGGTGGTTAAAGAAAAGGTTTCCAAGGAAGAAGCTGAAGAAGCAGCTAAACAGTTGGAAGAAGCTGGGGCAACGGTGGAAATCAAGTAGCGTACACACCTACTCATAGCGAAGACCGAGCCATGCAGGGTAAGTGCTCGGTTTTCCTTTTTTCAATAAAATGTCTTTTCCCTCTTTCTCTCTCAGCCATCCGGGGCGGAAAACGGATGAATAGCTCTAAAATGTCTGGTTAAGATCACAAGAGAAAAAACGAAAATACATTGATCGTAGGGAGAAAAAATGGCAACTGCATTAGCCCATGAATACCGGGTGCGTAGAAACTTTGGTAAGATTCCGAAGATAATAGATATTCCGGATCTTATCAAAATGCAAAAAGAGTCTTATGAACGCTTTTTGCAAAAGGATGTACCCCCGTCCGAAAGAGAAGACAAGGGGTTACAGGCTGTTTTCAAGGGTGTATTCCCGATTCGCGATTTCACGGGAACAGCACTGCTCGAATTCGTGCAGTACACCTTTGGGGATGTAAAATACGATGTCGAGGAGTGCCTTGCTCGGGGCATGACCTACGAGGCACCGGTTAAGATAACCGTTCGCCTTGTGGTGTACGACGTCGACAAGGAAACGGACACCAGGTCCGTTCGTGACATTAAAGAGCAAGAGGTATACTTCGGAACCATACCGTTGATGAGTGAGAACGGAACCTTCATCATCAATGGTACTGAGAGAGTTGTCGTAAGCCAGTTGCACAGATCTCCTGGCATATTTTTTGACCACGACAAGGGAAAAACTGCCAAAGGAAAGGTCCTTTATTCCGCCCGTATTATACCTGCTCGTGGTTCCTGGATAGATCTTGAATTTGACACGAAGGATATCCTGAATGTCAGGATTGACAGGAGACGTAAACTTCCTGTCACCGTGCTGTTAAAGGCTCTGGGTTATTCCACAGAAGACCTGCTTAACTATTTTTACAAGTCGGAAAAACTCTACATTAAGCCTGATGGCATTGAAAGACCAGTGAATATAGAGTTCCTAGTTGGTAGCAGATCTCCCGCAGACGTTCCGCATCCCGAAACCGGTGATGTTCTTGTCAAGAAAAACAAGAAAATCGGTAAAGCTACCGTAAAACGAATGCTTGATGCAGGTGTTCGTGTCATTTCAGGCGGCGATGAGATAATCCTGGGGAGAGTGCTCGCTCACGATGTGGTAGATTTTTCTACCGGTGAAATTCTTGCTGAATGTAATGATGAAATTACGCCTGAAATACTTGAAATATTGCGTGAGAAAGGAATTACTGAAGTTGAGGTACTTTACCTTGAAGGTCCTGATGTAAGTCCTTCTTTCAGAAATACATTGCTCGTGGACAAGGTAAGTAACAGGGACGAGGCAATTCTCCAGATCTACAGAAGGCTGCGACCCAGCAATCCGCCTACACTTGAAGTGGCCACGGAGTTTTTCAACAACCTCTTCTTCAATCCCGAGAATTACGATCTATCCGAGGTTGGCAGACTAAAAATCAATATGCAGCTGGGGACTGACGTTCCTCTGCATGAGAGGACGCTTCTTCCCAGCGATATTATGCTGGCGGTAAAGAAGCTCATTCATCTGAAAGAAACTCAGGGTCCCGTTGACGATATAGACAACCTCGGTAACAGGCGGGTGCGCTCTGTGGGAGAGCTTCTCGAGAACCAATACAGAATCGGGCTTGTTCGTATGGAACGGGCTATTAAAGAACGCATGAGCCTACAGGAAGTGGAAGCGTTGATGCCTCACGACCTGATTAACGCGAAACCTGTTTCTGCGGTGGTCAAGGAATTTTTTGGAACCAGTCAGCTCTCGCAGTTTATGGACCAGACAAACCCGCTTTCTGAGATTACTCATAAGAGAAGGCTGAGTGCGCTGGGTCCCGGAGGCCTGACCCGTGAAAGGGCAGGGTTTGAAGTTCGAGACGTTCACGCTACTCATTACGGACGTATATGCCCAATTGAGACGCCTGAAGGCCCCAATATCGGGCTTATCGTTTCGCTGGCTACATATGCGAGGGTAAATGAGTTCGGATTTATAGAAACACCTTACAGGGTAGTAAAAGACGGTCGAGTTACAGATGAAGTTGTTTACCTGAGCGCAATGGACGAAAAGGATTATCCTATCGCTCAGGCTAACGCGCCCGTGGACGAAAACGGTTATTTTATAAATGAACTTGTGTCCACGAGGAAAGCTGGCGAGTTCGTTATGGTTCACAGGGATGAAGTTCGTTACATGGACGTCTCCCCGAACCAGCTTGTCAGTGTTGCAGCATCCTTGATTCCGTTTCTTGAAAACGACGATGCCAACCGAGCCCTTATGGGGTCGAACATGCAGCGTCAGGCTGTTCCGCTATTGAAAACTCGTGCTCCGCTTGTTGGAACGGGCATGGAAAGTGTGGTTGGAAGAAACGGCGGAGTGACCATTATTGCAAAAAGAGACGGTGTTGTGGAAGATGTTGACGCAGACAGGATAGTTGTAAGAGCTACCGGAGATGACTCCGAGGATTCTATGGTCCCCGTGGTCGACATATATAAGCTCACCAAGTTCAAGAGGTCGAACCAGAACACGTGCCTGAACCAGAAGCCCATAGTAAGACGTGGAGACGTGGTCAAAAAAGGTCAGATCATAGCTGACGGTCCGTCCACTGAGATGGGTGAACTGGCTCTTGGCCGCAACGTGATGGTGGCCTTCATGAGCTGGGGTGGGTATAACTTTGAGGATTCGATTCTGATTAACGAAAGGATCGTCAAGGAAGATATATACACATCTATCCACATCGAAGAATTTGAAGTGGTTGCCAGGGATACCAAGCTTGGCAAAGAGGAAATCACCTGCGACATACCGAACATTGGTGAAGAAGCGCTTAAAGATCTTGACGAAAGTGGAATTGTTAGAATCGGAGCGAAGATAAAACCGGGTGATATTCTTGTTGGTAAAGTTACACCCAAGGGTGAAACCCAGCTGAGTCCTGAAGAGCGGTTATTAAGAGCCATCTTCGGTGAGAAGGCCGGTGATGTGAAAGATACATCGTTGCGAGTACCGCCCGGTGTGGAAGGTACCGTTATCGACGCCAGGGTTTTCTCCAGGAAGGGTGTGGACAAAGACGCCAGAAGCGAATTCATTGAACAGCAAGAAATTGCTCGTCTTGAGAAAGACTTGAGAGACGAAACGAATATTATCAAGAAGGGTGCAGTCAAGAAACTTGCCAAGTTGCTCGAGGGTAAAAAGCTTGCTCAGAACTTGAAAGAGGGCAGAAAGGTCATTGCCAAGAAAGGTGAAGAGATTACCCTTGAAATACTGGAAAAGGTATCACCTGCCACCTGGAGACAAATTTCCGTTCAGGATGAACCTGAGATGTCTCTGCATGTGGCTGAGATTGTAGATAGTTATGATCAGCAGATCAATCTTGTCCGGAGAATGTTCGAGGACAAGGTTGAAAAGGTGAAAAGAGGTGACGAGTTGCCGCCGGGAGTTATCAAGATGGTGAAAGTTTACGTGGCGGTGAAGAGGAAGCTCTCGGTTGGTGACAAAATGGCAGGCCGTCACGGGAACAAAGGAGTTGTTTCCAGGATTCTTCCTGAGGAAGATATGCCGTTTTTTGCCGATGGAACTCCTGTGGACGTGGTGTTGAATCCCCTTGGAGTACCTTCTCGTATGAACGTCGGGCAGGTTCTGGAAACTCACCTTGGCTGGGCTGCCAAGGGCCTTGGTGAACAACTTGCGGAAATGTTGAAGCGATACAGGGAAGATGAAACGGTAGAAGAAAAGCTTAAGCGGATTTACTCTCAGCTAGAATTTGATAAATATTTTAAAGATGCTGATGAAAAAGATCTGGAAAGATGCATTGAGCAATACAAGGAAGGTCTGCACATAGCTTCTCCCGTTTTTGACGGTGTGGAAGAAGAAGAAATCAGACGGCTTCTGAAAGAAGCAAATCTTCCTGAGAATGGCCAGGTGACGCTTTATGACGGTCGGACGGGAGAACCATTCGACCAGAAAATCACCGTGGGAATAATGTACATTATGAAACTTCACCACCTGGTTGACGACAAGATTCATGCTCGTTCCATTGGCCCCTATTCTCTCGTTACCCAGCAGCCCCTCGGAGGCAAGGCTCAGTTTGGTGGGCAGCGTCTGGGAGAGATGGAAGTCTGGGCCATGGAGGCATATGGAGCTGCGTATGCCCTGCAGGAATTTCTTACTGTGAAATCGGACGACGTTGCCGGTCGAACCCGAATGTATGAAAAAATTGTAAAGGGTGACAATACCCTTGAAGCCGGTTTGCCTGAGTCCTTTAACGTATTGATTAAGGAACTCCAGGCACTGGCGCTGGATGTCCAATTGTTGGAAGAAGAACCCAGTTAAAAAAATCCTCTGAGGTGAGTATAGGAGGAAACATTGAAAGAATTATACAGTCTTTTCGTAAAACCTAAAGATCCACTAAGTTTTAACGCTGTTAAAATTGGTCTTGCTTCTCCGGAGAAGATCAGGAGCTGGTCTTACGGAGAGATCAAAAAACCGGAGACGATTAATTACCGGACTTTTAAGCCGGAGAGGGACGGGCTTTTCTGTGCCAAGATATTCGGTCCCATCAAAGATTACGAGTGTAATTGTGGAAAATACAAGAGGATGAAACACCGGGGTGTGGTGTGCGAGAAGTGTGGAGTTGAGGTTATCCAGTCGAAAGTGCGGAGAGAGCGAATGGGGCACATCGAGCTGGCAACTCCGGTGGCACACATATGGTTTTTGAAAAGTTTGCCCAGCAAGATCGGCAATCTTCTTGACATGACTCTCGATCAACTGGAGAAGGTTCTCTATTTTGATTCCTACATTGTGATTGACCCCGGTGATACACCGCTGAGCAAGTGTGAGCTTCTGAGCGAGGAACGTTACAGGCAGTGTGTGGCTGAATACGGGGATGCTTTCAGGGCAGGTATTGGTGCGCAGGCTATCAAAGAACTGCTGGCGAGTCTCGACCTCGAGAAGCTGTCTGCCGAGCTAAGGGAAGAAATGATTCAGACAGGCTCGGTAGCAAAACGGAAAAAGCTCGGAAAAAGACTAAAAATAATAAATGCGCTGAAGGATTCCGACAATCAACCCGAGTGGATGATCCTGGATGTTATCCCTGTTTTGCCTCCTGATCTGCGACCGCTTGTACCGCTGGATGGAGGACGTTTTGCCACCAGTGATTTGAATGATCTTTATCGCAGAGTCATTAACAGGAATAACCGCCTGAAGCGACTCCAGGAACTGAATGCGCCTGACATTATCATCAGAAACGAAAAGAGAATGCTGCAGGAAGCAGTGGATGTTCTTTTCGATAATGGTCGAAGAGGAAAGACTATCACCGGGCCGAATAAGAGACCGCTTAAATCTTTGAGCGACATGCTCAAGGGTAAACAGGGACGTTTCAGACAGAACCTGTTAGGTAAGCGCGTGGACTATTCAGGCCGAACGGTAATTGTTGTCGGTCCGGACTTGAGACTCCACCAGTGCGGACTGCCGAAGAAAATGGCGTTGGAGCTTTTCAAGCCGTTTATTTACAACAAGCTTGAAGAAAAGGGGCTGGTAACAACCATCAAGCAAGCGAAGAAGATGGTTGAAAAGGAAACTCCAGAAGTATGGGATACTCTTGATGAAGTTGTAAAAGAATATCCGGTGTTGCTGAACAGGGCACCTACTCTGCACAGGCTGGGAATTCAGGCATTCGAGCCTATACTGATAGAAGGAAAAGCCATCCAGTTGCATCCTCTGGTTTGTACGGCTTTTAACGCGGACTTTGACGGTGACCAGATGGCGGTTCACATTCCGCTTTCCGTGGAAGCTCAGATTGAATCTCGCGTACTGGTGATGTCCACGAATAATATTCTTAGCCCGGCTCACGGAAGCCCGATAATCGTGGCATCTCAGGATATTGTTCTCGGGATTTACTACCTTACCAGGGAGAGACCTTTTGCGAAGGGTGAAAACAAAATTTTCTCCAATCCGGAGGAAGTTCGATCTGCTTACGATTCCGGAAGTGTTGATCTTCATGCCAAAATAACTGTCAGGATTAAGGGAGAGCGTGTTGAGACCACCGTTGGAAGAGTGCTTCTGTACGAAATAGTTCCGGATGAGATTCCCTTTGATCTTGTGAACAAGGTTATGGATAAGAAGGCTCTGGCTGGTTTAATCGACTACTGCTATAGGAAAGTTGGTGCGAAGGCAACGGTAATTCTTGCTGACCGTCTCAAGGACCTCGGTTACAAGATGGCAACTCAGTCCGGACTTTCAATTTCTGTATCAGACATGGTTATTCCTTCCAAGAAGAGTGAGATTATCGACAGGGCCATCGAAGAGGTGAAAGAAATTGAAAGGCAGTATAACGAAGGTTTGATAACTGAAGGTGAGAAGTACAACAAAGTCGTGGATATCTGGGCTAAAGCTACTGAAGAAGTTGCTGCCGAGATGATGAAAGAGATCGGAGTTGAGAAGGTTGAAGGACCTGACGGTGAAGTTGTGGAGATGCCATCGTTTAATCCGATATTTATGATGGCTGACTCCGGTTCCAGGGGCAGCAGAGATCAGATGAGGCAGCTCGCGGGTATGCGTGGTCTTATGGCCAAGCCGTCCGGCGAGATCATTGAAACTCCTATTACAGCTAACTTCCGTGAAGGCCTTACAGTTCTTCAGTACTTTATTTCTACTCACGGCGCCCGTAAAGGTCTCGCGGACACCGCTCTTAAAACTGCGAATTCCGGTTACCTCACTCGTCGTCTCGTGGACGTGGCTCAAGATTCCATCATTACCGAGGAAGACTGCGGAACCATCGATGGTATTGAAGTAGAAGCCCTGATGGAAGCCGGTGAAATAATTGAGCCGTTGAGTGAACGAATACTGGGTAGAACGGCTCTTGATGATATTACTGACCCGGTTACCGGCGAGGTGCTGGTAAAGAGAGATGAAGAGATAGATGAGAAGGCTGTTGAGAAGATCGTTAATGCCGGTATCAAGAAAGTGGCCATAAGGTCTGTTCTGACCTGTCAGACGGCAAGAGGTGTGTGTGCTCAGTGTTATGGCCGCGACCTTGCCTGCGGACGAAAGGTTGATATTGGTGAAGCTATTGGAATCATTGCCGCTCAATCCATTGGTGAGCCCGGTACGCAGTTGACCATGAGAACGTTCCATATCGGTGGTACGGCGAGCAAGGGTATCGAGCAAACGTCGATCAGTAATAACTTCCCGGGCCAGGTGAAGTTCATCAGCCTCAATTATATTGAGAACGTTAAAGGCGAATATGTGGTGATGAATCGTAATGGTGAAATTGCGATCATCAGCGAGGAAGATGGGCGAGAGAAAGAACGTTACCCGGTAATTTACGGTGCTACGTTGAAGGTCAGGGATGGTGAACGGGTTGAAGCCGGAACCGTTCTGGCTACGTGGGACCCGTTCAATACCCCGATTCTTACCGAGGTCGAAGGTAAGGTTAAATTTGGAGATATTGTGGAAGGGGTAACGATGAAGGAATCTGTGGACCCCGTTACCGGTAAGGCCAGCAAGATCATCATGGATTACAAAGGTGACATGAGGCCCAGGATATCCATCAAGGACGAGCGAGGCCGGACGATATCCATTGGTCATCGTGGTGCTGCCAGGTATTACATGCCGGTCGGTGCGATCCTTATGGTGAACGAAGGTGATTACGTTCATGCCGGTGATGTTCTGGCCAAGATACCCAGGGAAACAACTAAAACCAAGGATATTACCGGTGGTTTGCCCAGGGTAGCGGAGCTCTTCGAAGTACGCAAGCCTAAAGAGCTGGCCGTTATTTCTGAGATTGACGGTATTGTGAGCTTCGGTAAGGATACCAAAGGTAAACGTAAGGTAATTGTTACACCGGAAGTCGGTGAGCCCAAGGAATATTTAATTCCCAAGGGCAAGCACATCAGTGTTCACGAGGGCGATTTTGTTAAAGCCGGTGAACCTCTGATGGAAGGTTCGGCGAATCCGAACGACATTTTGAGGATCCGGGGAGAAAAAGAACTTGCGAAGTATCTGGTGAACGAGGTGCAGCTTGTTTATCGTTTGCAGGGTGTACGGATCAATGATAAGCACATAGAAGTTATAGTGCGACAGATGCTCCGAAGGGTCAAGATAACAGATCCCGGTGATTCTGACTTCCTGCTGGGCGAGCACGTGGAGAAACACATATTCCGAGAAGTGAACGAGAAATTGCTTGCTGAGGGCAAGAAACCTGCTGCTGCGGAAGCTCTGATACTTGGAATTACCAAGGCTTCTTTGAGCACGGAAAGTTTCATCTCTGCTGCTTCGTTCCAGGAGACAACCAAGGTGTTGACAGAAGCGGCCACGGCAGGGAAAGTCGACTATTTACGAGGGTTGAAAGAAAATGTTATAATGGGCAGATTGATTCCCGCCGGAACCGGATTAAAGATGTATCGCGAAATGATAGAGGAGAGACAAAAGCCGGAAGGTGGCGTGGAGGAATTTATCGGCTGATTTATTGACACAAATTTAAACAAATGTCTTGACAAGTCCCGATTTTATGGATATTAAGTCCTGATTTCGGGACAGTTGGCTTTTGGCCTGTTTAACATGAAAATTTGTTGAGTGGAGTTTTGAATGCCCACAATTAATCAACTAGTCAGAATAGGAAGAAAGAGACAGAAGAAAAAGGGTAGTACTCCTGCTCTCCAGGGGTGCCCGCAGAAAAGGGGGGTGTGTGTGCGTGTTTACACCACAACACCTAAGAAGCCAAATTCGGCATTGCGTAAAATCGCAAGGGTTCGTTTAACAAACGGGATGGAGGTCACCGCATACATCCCTGGTGAAGGACATAATTTACAGGAACACTCCGTGGTATTGATACGGGGTGGCCGTGTGAAGGATTTGCCAGGTGTGCGGTACCACATTATTCGAGGGACACTAGACGCTTTAGGTGTACAGGATCGCAAGAAAGCGAGATCCAAGTACGGAACTAAGCGTCCTAAGTAAGTCCTATTCCGGGAACATTTTGTGGGCCATGGTGAGATTTTACGTAATTGCCATGGCCTATATTTTGCCATAAGAATGAGAGTTTGAGTGGAGAGACTATGCCGCGAAGAAGAGAAGTTCCGAAAAGAGAGATTCTGCCTGATCCGAAATATCACGATAAGTTGGTAGCGAAATTTATCAACGGAATAATGAGAAAAGGCAAAAAGAGTCTTGCTGAACGGATTTTATACGGAGCTTTTGATCTGATAGAACAAAGGACGAAGCAGGATCCGCTGGAAGTATTTAAGAAAGCGGTTGAAAATGTAAAACCGGTATTAGAAGTAAGATCCAGGCGAGTGGGGGGTGCTACGTACCAGGTGCCAACCGAAGTGCGTCCGGAAAGACGGACCGCTCTATCCATAAGATGGATTGTTTCCTATGCCAAGCAGCGCCCGGAAAAAACGATGATAGAAAGGCTTGCCGGGGAACTTATTGACGCTGCCAACAACCGAGGATCGGCTATCAAGAAGAAGGAAGATACTCATCGAATGGCTGAAGCAAACAAGGCATTCGCTCATTACCGGTGGTAGATCTGATTTAGGGGCTGTGATATAGCCGTGAGGCGGTGACCCCGTCCTTGTTTGATTATTGGACGAACCTTTACGAGGAGGAGTATAGATGGCGAAGAAGAAGTTTGAGCGAAAGAAGCCGCATTTGAATGTAGGAACGATAGGTCATATAGATCATGGTAAGACGACGTTGACGGCGGCGATAACGAAGCATTTGGC
>Ga0164318_10004511_pt1 | contig 13404 bp, 12 predicted proteins | sample GuaBasSedimGuay9_FD_113734 | JGI IMG/M metagenome (GOLD analysis project Ga0164318, IMG submission 113734) | Subseafloor sediment microbial communities from Guaymas Basin, Gulf of California, Mexico - Guay9, Core 4571-4, 0-3 cm | ecosystem: Environmental > Aquatic > Marine > Hydrothermal vents...
CCCCAGACGAAGGGTCCTAAAAAAGCAGCTCCAATGGCACCCCAGGAAACTCCTAAAATCGATACAATAGTTGAAGGTTTTAGAAGTGCTATTATTACTGACAAAATAATAAAGAAAACACTTCCGGCTCTCATTAACATTGTAAGTTTTTTATCACTAATATTTTTGTCTATAAAGCCAGCATATATATCCTTTGCAAGGGAAGAACTGGAAATAAGTACAAGAGATGCAAGAGTAGACATAGAAGCAGACAAAATAAGAATTAATATAATTACAAAAAGATAGTCCGGAATGACAATACCCATTAGAGCAGGCATTAAAGCATCTACATTCAGACTCCCACCTGCAAATACTGCAGGGGCAGTTTCAGGGTTAATATAAAATCGTGTTGTAGATCCAACAAAATATGCTATTCCACCTACTAATAATGCAAAAATTGTAGATGCCACCATTCCTGTTTTAATAGATTTTTTATCTTTAATTGCATAAAATTTCTGAATAAGCTGAGGCATAGCAAAGGGAGCAACACTTGTTAAAAAAACAAGAGAAAATAGAGGCCAAACTCCCGGAGGCCCCACAATATCTGTTAACTTAGGATTTATTTCTGAAAGCCCTGCAGAAATATTTCCAATACCACCTGCTTTAGTCAGTGTAAAAACTAAAAGCATAATTACACCAACAGTCATTACCATTCCAAAAAAAGTATCCAGAACAGCCATGGATTTATAACCACCCATTACAAGATAAATAGCAGTAAAAACACCCATAAATACAACAGCATGCCAGTATTCTATACCCTGAAAAGAATATTTAAAAAGATAGGAAAGTCCAATAAATACAGCTCCGGAATAGGGTATTAGAAAAACAAAAATTATTATAGAAGCAAATAATTTCATTCCCCGACTATTGTACCGAATTTCAAGAAACTCGCTCATAGTTGTAACACCAAGATCCAAAGACATTTTTTTTATTTTCCAGGCCATAAGCCACCACACAGCAAGAACACCAACCAGGGCATTAGTTATACCAATCCATACGCCGGAATAACCAAAGCCCCACCCTACTTTACCTGCAAAACCTATAAATACTACAGCAGAAAAATAGGCTGTCCCATAGGAAAACGCTGTCATCCAGGGGCCAATTTTCCCTCCCCCTAAAAAGAAGTCAGAAAAGTTTTTAGTTTTTTTCATTCCCCGGATTCCGAAAAATATAATGGTTAAAGCATATAGGACAAGAATAATTATTCTAACTGACATTAGAGACCCCTGTGTTTAAAGTTATTATTGGGTATCATAGACATTATCCTCAAGTTATGTAAAGGTCTCTAATAAGCAGATCCTTAACTATCATTCCTTAAGTTCATTTAACTCCAGCACAATCCTTTCTATTATTACCTGTTGATACTCTTCTGTGCATTCCCAGGGTATTTCATGGGCAGCATCAAACCAGATTATCTCTTTTTTAGGAGCAGTAATTACTTCCATTAAATCTACACCCCCCTGAGGTACGGTTAACATGAATATAATAACATTATTATTGCACACTAACAATAACCATGTTACCATGCATAAATTAGGATACTATAAATGGAATTGATTGACAGAACAGTTACATATCTGAATGATAATTTAGGAACTATTATCTCACCCCATAAAATTAAGAACGAGAAATTATTACCTCCATACCTCAGACAAAGATATAATCTGTATCATACAAGTATACTGAATAATGACTGCCTATTGCTGTTAGATAAAGAGATAGAAGATTCTACACCTGCAGCAATAAGAAAACATATAGATACAATTTCTGAAAGAGAGAATACAGAAGCAATCTATGTTTGCAGCTCCATGGATTCCTATAACAGAAAGCGGTTAATCGAGCAGAGAGTCTCATTTATTGTTCCGGGCAATCAAATGTTTCTACCGTTTATAGGTATAGATCTAAGAGAACATATGAAAAATATCCGCATTAAAAAGGAAACCTTCAGCCCCTCTGCCCAATTGCTTTTACTTTCACTTTTACTTAGGAAATTAAAAAATGGTGTGACTCCGGGAGAAGCAGCAAAATTACTCGGTTATTCATCCATGACCATGACCCGGGCTTTTGATGAACTGGAAGAAAACAGAATTGGAACCCATAGCAGTAAAGGTAAACACAGATTATTGATAATTGAGGAAGATCCAAAAGATATATGGAAAAAAGCACTTCCATTGCTTGGCTCCCCACAAAAAAGGACAATCAGTATTAATCCGATTGAAGCTGTTTTAGGCTATAAGAAATCCGGAGACAGCGCTTTATCACACTATACTATGTTAGCTGAGCCAAAAAATCCTGTTTATGCAGTCTCTGAAAATGAGTTTAAAGCATTGAAACATGATGACAAATTCAAAGTCGTACCATACCTTGAAAGAGACTCAGTAATAATTGAGATATGGAAATATTTACCTGGATTATTATCTGAGACAGATGTTGTTGATACTCTTTCGTTATATCTGTCAATGAAAGATATTGAGGATGAACGTATTGAGAGTTCATTAGCAGAATTGTTGGATAAAGCAGGATGGTAAATGGACTGGATAAATTCAGAGATACTTTCAGAAACTTCAATGATCAATATGTCATTATAGGTGGTACTGCCTGTGATATGGCTATGGAAGAGGCAGGTTTAGAGTTCCGGGTAACCAAAGATCTGGATGTAGTATTACAGATTGAAGCACTGAATAAAGGTTTTGTTGAAAGTTTCTGGCAATTTATCAATGAGGGACAATATATTATTCAGCAAAATTCCAAAGGTAAAAATAATTACTACCGCTTTATGCAGCCTAAGCAGCCGGATTATCCTTTTATGATCGAGTTGTTTTCGCGGAAACCTGATAGTCTGACTTTAGAAGATAATGCTCACCTTACTCCCATACCAACAGATGAGGAGCTTTCAAGCCTTTCTGCCATACTATTGGATGACGACTACTATACTTTTCTACATGCAGGAAAACAAATAATAGACAATATATCAGTTCTAAGACCTGAACATCTTATACCCTTAAAAGCCAGAGCCTGGATTGATCTGACAGAACGTCGGAAGAAAGGTGCTTCTATAGATAGCAGAGTAATTAGGAAACATAAAAATGATGTTTTCCGAGTATACCAGATTATAGAGCCGGATTATAAATTTACAATACCAGCTTCGATTAAACAGGATCTGAGGGTTTTTATAAAATCAATGCGAACAGAATCAATAAACTTAAAATCTTTTGGATTGGCTCAGGTAGATCTTACTGAATTACTTGATGAATTAGAAAGTCTTTATGGTATTATCTAATTATCATGGAAGATAAATAATTTAAAGTGATACAAATCTATTCTGTAGAAAGAAGATTTATATCTTTAAAACTTGTAAGATGCTCTAACATACCCTGTACAGCCATCTCACTGTTTCCACTTTCCACAGCCTGGAGAATTTTCTTATGTGCTTCTGTATATTTACTGGTTCTTTCCGGTGGAACATTACTTTTTTTTACCAAATCTACAATTCCATTAAAATAAGGTTTCAAAAAAAGCTCAAATAAAGGGTTTTGGGTTGCTTCTGCCAGTTTAATATGGAATTTTATATCAAGGTTGGAGAACTCTTCAACCTGGGTTAAAGCCTTAGACATAGAATCTACAATTATATGAAGTAATAAAATAATCAAGATTTTTTTATTATTAAAAAATTACCATAGGCTAATCTTTGCTAAAATAAATTTAATGTGTATTATGATATTACAAACATATTATTGGAGAATAAATTGGCAGCAATGTTAAACAAAAAAGTAAAAATTTCTGAAATGATTATTGAAGAAATGAAAAGAATGCTTAGAGAAGGGGAGTTGAAAGAAGGTGATAAATTACCCAACCAGTATGAATTTGCCGACCAGCTGGGTGTCAGCCGTCCATCTCTAAGAGAAGCACTTAATCAGCTTGCTGTTTTAGGAGTTGTGGAACAAAAACCCGGTGCCGGAACCATTCTAAAATCCGGTAATCCTGATTTATGGTTTGAACAACCCTCCCCTCCTATGCTTGATGATACTGAGGCAACTCTTGAACTCCTTGAAGCCCGAAACAAAATTGAGTCAACTGCTATAGAGTTAGCTGCAGAAAGAATAGATAAAAGTGATATTAAGGCTCTGGATATGTCCATAAAAAAAATGGAAAGATATAATAAAGAGGATAATCTTCCCGAATACTACAAAGAGGATATAAACTTTCATTACCTCATAGCAAAGTCCAGTCACAATCGTTATATTCTTCAAACAATTGTAAATTTAAAAATATTAATGAGTAAATTTATGAAAGAAAGTTTTGAAGAAATCCCTAATCTTCTCCAGAACTCACTCTATCACCACCAGGCAATATTTACGGCATTGAGTAATAAGGATAAAAAGGGCTCTATAAAAGAGATGAAAAACCATATAAATGATATTGAATTACAAATTAAGAATTATTATAAAAATAGAAACTGATATATTATATTTATTAATAAAGATGCTGAGGACTTTCACCCCCAGCAACTTTATTCGGCAGCAATTATCTTACCTGATCAAGCCACCCAAAAGATTCTGCACTGGATCCTTCCGGATCGTACTCTAAACCAATAACACCATCATACCCCAATTGTCTTAGCACATCTATAAGATATGGAAAATTGATCTCTCCATATCCCGGCTGATGCCGGCCAGGAGGATTTGCAATTTGGTAGTAACCGATCCTGTTAAAATACTTTTTTATATTTCCTGCAAGGTTACCATGGAGCAGTTGAATATGAAAGAAATCAAACTGAAGAGCCAGATTATTTATATTAAGCTCATCTATCAAACCGGCAGCCTCATGAAGATTACCAGTGAGATAGCCGGGAAACATGAATTCGCTCACCGGCTCAATTAGAATTTTTTTATCTGTTCCCTTAAAAAGATCACATGTAAAGACTATATTCTCTTTATAAATATCCAGCATCTTCTCTCTGCTACTATTTTCTACTGCACCAACACACCCTGAAATACAGTTCACAAAAGGAACATCCAGTTCAATAGCATATTGCAAAGCAAGTTGAGCATTTTCTCTAAACTCATCTACTCTTTTGGGGTCGATGGCCGCACTGATATCCATCTTCATTATATCACCAGGCAGCACATCAATTATACTCACTTGCATACTGTTTGCATTTAGAAGCTCCTTTACTGTTTTAACAGGAGCCATATAGGGAAACAATATCTCAACCATTTCAAAACCACATTTTTTCATGGCCTTTAGCTGATCGGGCAATTCCATCTCTTTGAAAAGGTTAAGAGTGTTAGGTTCATATTTGATCATTTCCTCTCCGACAAACTAAGGATTTCTCTGGCATCACTGCAGCTTGCAATCTCTCTTCCTGCTATTCTTGCAAGATCTTTAACCCAGCCGACCTGCTCCCAGCTTCCTTTAGAAAGAGTCTTATCAGGATTACGAATGTTATCTTCCAATCCAATTCTTACATGACCTCCACTCATTACAGCCTGAAAAGCAGCAGGTATCTGGTTCAAGCCGGCAACACCGCAGACACTCCAGGTAGAGTTTGAAGGCAGCATATCAACAAGTGCTAAATGCATCTTCTGATTCCATGTCATCCCCCCTGCGACTCCATAAACAAACTGGAAATGCATTGGATGAAAAAAAAGCCCTTCCCGCTTATCTAGAATATGGATTATATTACTAAGTCCACCTGGATCAAAGATCTCAAACTCAGGTCGGCTTCCAGCCTCCATCATTTTTTCTGCATAAAAAACCTGATCTTTGAATGAATTTTTATAGATAAATTCCATTAAAACTTCACCAGTTTTAAAATTTGCCATTGCAAAATTCATACTGTTTGTATTAAAGGAACACATCTCCGGCTTAAGCTCCGAAATTGGAAGAATACGTTTTTCAGGAGGATCAAACATGCTTGCAGATGAAATATTAATTATTAAATCCGGACACCTTTCCCTTACTGCTGCATAAACCTGGCGGTTTGCTTCGAGATCTATCGTTCCATACCCAGTCTCCTGATCTTTTGCATGAAGATGGACCACACTGACTCCTTCATTATAGCATTTCTCACATTCATCTGCAAACTCCTCAGGAGTGTAAGGTACATTTGGATTCTGTTCTTTTTTTGTTGCACCGCCAGCTACTGCGGCACAAATTATAAGTTTAGTTTGTTTAGGCATAATCTATACTCCTTTTTACTCAACACACAGGGAGGCAACAACTTCTAAAGCATTACAAATTATTCCTCCTGCTTCTTTAATTATTTTATCATCCATAGGTAGTGATAAACTGAACATCCCCCTGGAAAGACAAACAAGGCCATTATTTAACAATTCTAGATGAAGGAATCTTAAAAACTCTCCATTATTTACCATAGCTTTAATAGCCATCCTTGAGTTTTCAATTTTTTCTCTTGTACCATAAATTGCCATCATAGACCCTAACGCTTCAGCATAAGCATTAATTCCAAGATCCTTGATTTTTTTATTTACAGTCTCCGCAAGTTTGGCTGCAAGTGAATCAATTCTTTTTAGTTCCTGTTCACTCAACAGTTGCATAGCGGCAACCCCGCTTGTCATGGATAGAGCATTCCCCGTAAAGGTTCCCGATTGATTAACATAACCCTCAACACGCGGGTCAAATAGCCTCATAACATCGGCTCGTCCGCCTATTGCTCCGATAGGCATTCCGCCTCCAATTAATTTACCAAATGTTGTCATATCCGGCTGAACATCAACAAGCTTTTGTTTGCCCCCCATAGAAAAACGAAAACTGATAACTTCATCAAAAATGAGAAGTGCCCCATATTTATCACATAAATCTCTTAAGCCATGGAGATATTCATAAGAACCTTCTCCACCGCAGCCGGCACCCATTACAGGTTCAACTATGATTGCGGCAATTTTCTTACCTTCAGCCTTCATAACCTCTTCTGCCGCATCTAAATCCATGAAGTCCACATCTCTCATATTCTGTAAAATCACATCAGGCACACCCTTGGATGAAATATAAGCCTGTGGAGGATTAGATGTGAATATATCAGGAATTTCATTTACCTGAGCATACTCACTTGAACCGTGATAGCCCCCATCCATCTTTAGAATAATATCCCTACCTGTATAGGCACGGGCCACTCGCATTGCAAAGAGATCAGCCTCACTACCAGTATTTGTAAATCTTACTTTTTCAACAGAAGGAACGCGATCACATATAATTTTGGCCAGCTGATACTGAGAATCACAGGGCAATGCATGGGCTATACCTTTTTTAACCTGTGCAATCTGTGCCTTTACTATGACAGGATGGGCATGGCCATAGATACCGGCAGTCATACAGTTTAAGAAATCTATATAGCGGTTTCCATCATTGTCGATTAGGTAACAGCCCTCACCTTCATCTCCATAGATTGGATATGGGGGGAAATAACTAAATGCCCGTGTATCTCCGGAAGGAATATATTTCTCTGCAATGGCAGCTGTCTCTTTAGATTTTTTTGTTCGGCTTTCATAAACCTCATTAATACTTTTTTTAATATCATCCTGTACACTCATCATTCTACTTCTCCTGTTTTGATATTGAGGCAATTCATTATTATTTCATCATTTTTTTTCATTACAATCTCACTTAAACCATCTCCACTCTTTTTTAAGTAGGCAGAGCGGATAACCCAGTAAATAAAAGAGAGAAAAGCAATTATAAAAAACAGAAGAGAAACCTTCCAATCTGCCAGAAAACCAAATCCTATCATCAACCAAAAAACTACTGCAGCGACAACAAATACAAGCCATCTGATAATAAGAGGAAACTTAAAAACACTCTTCTCAAATAGTTCAGGAGTTTTCCCAGGCATCCTTAACACCCCAAGAGCTCCACCAAACTCCATAAACATCAATCCCACCATGCTGATAATTGCATAAGAGCTCAACTTGCTTCCGAAAATGAGAATTAATAAAATTGATAATAAGAAAAAAGTTAATATAGCTTTGCCAGGGGTTTTAAACCTATTCTTTTTCATAAAATCGGCAGGAAATATTTTGTTATTACACATAGGTGCAATTATATTAATCGCCAGCATAATAAAAGCATTAATGCTGGTAGCCATAGCAAGCATTGCACCGATTGCAATGAAGATAACCACTGGCCCTGAAAGAAAAGATTTAGCTGCAACCAGAACAGCAGAAGATCCTATTTCAGCTGCTTTTTCAAACCCCATTATACCGGAGAAAGCATACGCCATTCCTCCATATAAGAATGTAATTATTAGTACTGAAATTACAATTGCAAGAGGAATATTTCTTTTAGGGTTACGGACAACACCGGCAATCTCAGTTACGCCAACAATACCAAGCCAGGAATTGCTGGCAATAGCAATAGCAATTATAAAACTTTCTATCCCATTAGGCATAAAGGGCATTCTGGTTAAAGGGTTTCCAGAAGGGATTCCTTTAAAAATATATATTATAATTGCAAGAAGAAGAACTATAAACATGGATATCTGAATAGCATTAAAAAGCTTTACACCAAAATAATTAATTAGACAAAAAAGACCAATTAAAACTATTGCAATTAATTTAGCATTAACAGCTGGAAAGTAGGATTGCAGATACTCTCCAAAGCCCATAGAAACTAAAGGTGTCACACTCAAAATACAGATCAATCCACTAAAAACAGTTACAAATCCAAAAACAGGATTCACCCATTTGGTAACTCCGACATAGTGAGCCCCTGATACAGGAAGGGCTCCCCCCATTTGTATTAAATAAAAAGCTGCGACAAACGTTGGAATCCCCGAAAGGATATATACAAGCCATACACTTCCACCGGCCATCCCCGTTATTTCTGGTAAAAGAACAAAGATTGCCGATCCTATAACAAGGCCGACAGTTAAACTAATTGCACCAATAAGTCCCATCTTCTGCATTTTTTCACTCATAATGATTCTCCTCTAATTTATTATAATGCTATTCCTTCTTTGAAAAGATTGTACTTATGCATTCCAGAAAGCCCCTTGACGGCATTCTCTGCTGAAAGAAAAGTAACAATCCCTAATTTATCTTCATCATCTGTTTTATAAACAAACTTCTGTTCTGCCTTTTCCAGTCTTCCCCCGATCCCTATAATCGGTTTTCTATATTCCTTCATTTTATCCAGAACCATATCCAACCATGCTCCCTCTGAAGCCTTTGCTTTCTCACACAACTGAGCGGATAAACCTTCAGGATAAGCAAAACATGATTTATCAAGGCAATTAAAATAATCCGATTGGATATCTCTCTGAGCATGCATTGCTATATGAATTACAGCATCACAACCATCCCACTTCAACAATTCTTCCAGAATCATTCCCCAGGCCGCTACATCCTGAACCCATACCAGATCAACTGGGTTTCCATGGCTCCAAAAGGGTGGAAGATACGGATTTATTTTTTCAATTATCTCAGGGGGTAAAGCTGGCACACTTAGACCATACTTTTCACATAGATCAGCTGTATTAACCCCTAGTCCTCCTCCCGTAGTAATAATAGCTACGCGATTACCTCTCATCTCTGGAAGATATGAAAACACAGAAGAGTAGACGGCGAAGTCATCAAGATTGTTTATTTTAATAATTCCCGCTTGAGCGCAAGCCGCGTTAAATACTACCTGATTTGTCGCCATGGCCCCTGTATGACTGCTCGCTGCAGCAGAACCACTATCAGTATCTCCCCCCTTTAAAAGAACAACCGGTTTTAGAGAACTTAATTTCTTAATTTGTTTATAAAAACCCAAACCTGAAGCTACTGTTTCAACATACAGGCATGCCACTTTGGTTTTCTCATCTTCAATAAGAAAATCAATTACATCTTCCATTCCAATAATACTTTCATTTCCAAGAGCCAGAAAACCTCGTATTCCAATCCCCTTGTTTAAGCATGAACTAAGAGCCATTCCACCAACATTTCCCGAATGCGATGCCATTGTTGTGCAGCCAGGGACAAGATCCATTTTCATAACAGAAATATTCAATTTATTTAAAGGATTAATAACCCCCATTACATTTGGACCGAAAAAATTAATTCCGTTTCCCTTTGCAAAGACAATAAGCTCATCTTCAAGAACATGCCCTTCTTCTCCAGTTTCACTAAAACCACTTGTAACAACAATTGCATTTTCAAGACCGCAGACTTTCATCTCTTTAACAATATCAATTACAGCCGGGGCAGGGACCACTATGACAACAAGTTCAACCTTTTCAGGAAGTTCTGAGAGATTTTTAAAACATTTAACTCCAGCTATATTTTCTTTATCTGGATTAACATAATAGAATTTCCCAATAAAATCAGCAGCATCAGATATTGCAGGTAAAAAATTCCCAAATGATCCTATTCGATCTGTTGCTCCTACAAAAGCAATGCTTTTTGCTTCAAGAATCCTTTCGATAACTTCCGGGGCAATACGAGGAGACCTGTTGGATAGAGGCTCTTGTTCTTCTTTAATAATCAGTGCATCTACTGCAAATAGTTTTCCATGGATATCAGCAATAACAGGATTAATATCAACCTCTTTCACATCAGGGTTTTCTATTGCCAGCTTAGACAATGACATTAAAATCTGTATTAGATCTTCAATATCAATAGCATCTTCCCCCCGAAATGAAGTCAGTAATTTTGAAACCCCTACCTCTTCAATCATACTAACTGCATCATAATGATTTAACGGTGCTAAACGAAAACTTATCTTTTCCAGAGCTTCCGCAAGAATTCCCCCTAAACCAAAGGCTATTAAGGTTCCAAAACTATCATCCCTTTTTATGCCAAATATAAACTCTCTCTTTCCCTTTATTTGTTTCTGTATCAGAATGTCTTCTACAGGGGCATCGGAATTCCATATTTCTGCAGCAGCTTTTTCAGCCTCCGTATCATTAGTAACTCCCAGATGAACTAAAGAATATTCAGATTTATGTAATAATGCTTTACCACATCCTTTAATAACAACCGGATACTCAAGCTGCCTGCAAGCGTCCTTTAATTCAGATGTTTCATGCATAAGTGTTCCAGGAGCAACTGGTATACCATAGTTTCCTATAATTTTTTTTGATTCATATTCATCATATACGAATTTTCCCATAAATTCCCCTCCTTTTCCAGCCTACAATGCCTTTGCGGCTTTTCTCGATGCAACTTCCGCAATCAAAAGATGCCATCCCTTTAAAAAAGAATTTCTAAAAAGCTGTACAGGTCCGAACTCAGCAAACTCGGAAACTGCTAATCCGTCACTATCATAAGCTCGTCTGAAATCTACAAACTTTTCCTTAAGCTCATCAATTATTTTTTGGGGCGTTACAATATCTATCGCATTTTCAACGACAATATCAGAATCCATAATGTCTCGGGCAGTACTCCAGTTCATTGTGATATGCGCATCACCGCCTACCAAACCAGTAAAGTGATGCATACCACGAGCCCCGCCGCCTAGCAGAGTTACGTTAGCACCCATCTTCTTCAATACCGCATACTCCTTTCTGGCAATTGAAATACCCGCATGTTTAATCAGTTCAGAATCAACCTTGATCCCGTTTCTATCAGCAAATTTCCCAAGATATTCATCAAAAATTCCGGATATATGTGTCATATACAGCGCCGGTGCATTCCCTGTTCGATCACAAGCCCTTTTATATTCTTCACACATATGAACTGCCTGAGCAACTGAGAAGACTTCTGTCGCACATATAGGAATATTCTCTTCCACACAAACCCCGATAGCTTCAATACCGCCTGTTATCACAGGGATCTTGGCCATGAAGTTTTTCCCAAGTTTTTTATTTTCAAACACCGCTTTGATAGTTGCTTCTTTATCAAAATCTTTGCGGGGATCATCCTGAATAGTAACAAAGCCCTGAGCCCCGTTACTCTTTTCATTTAAAGCAGAAAACATATCCATGAGTCTGCCTACTGCACGCTGATACACAACAGAAGCAGCTTCTTCAATATCAGGATACTCGAGAACCACCTCATCAATAAGTTTGGTTATATATTCTGACTCACTCTGAATCAACTTCGAGCAATACGCAGGATTTGTTGTGCAGTTCACCGCACCCTGAGCAAGAGCCAGCTGTACTTCCTCAGCCGATGGATTATTTATCCAAAATCGTGTATCTGTCTTTGTATTCAAATCCTTAAAATAATCTAGTGCCACATTCAACTCCTTAAAACATATAATCTTTTGTTTGTCATATCATTATCTCATCTTACCAATGATACGTCAAGAAAAAAAATTGTTATTATTTTAAGGACATACAATAAAAAACTATTCGTATTCAAAAGTTTGTAGAAGAATACAATAAAAAAATCTGAAGAGATTAAAAACGCATGACACAAATTCAATTTAAAGATATGCTAACTGAGTTAAAACTAAACATTAAAGCAATCAAAAAGCGCTACTTGAAGCAAGAGGATAAATGGATCAAAAAGATTTAATGGAAGACTTCATACAACTGACTAAGGAACACTATCCTGAAGGATTTGATAAGCTAGTACTGCCACCACCGGTTTTTTTATCTATGGGTTCAGAATTTATTAAAATTGATCAGGAAAATGCTGAAATAGAGGTAAAGTTTCCAATACCGGAGAGTTCTCTTAACCCATTTGGAAGCATGCAGGGAGGAATAATAGCAGCAGCTGTTGATAATGCAGTGGGACCATTAAGTATGCTTGTAGGACCAATAAATTTCACAAGGGATATGTCTCTAAAGTACAGAAGACCTGTAAGTAAAGATTTTGAGTATATTACTGTCAAAGCATCTCTTACAGAAAAAAAAGGAAGAAGACTTTTTTTTAAAGCAGAAGTTATGGATCCTGAAGGAAATCTCCTTGTTAGTGCTAAGTTAATGAACTGGATTGTGGAATAATATATTTCTTTTATTGTTTGACACCTTTATTACATGGGTTTATCATTAATTGAGGGCAAATATGAATCATAATATTCGATTATATTTAATAACAAGCTTACTTGGTTTAACTATTATGGTTGCAGGAATATCTCTATTTTTTGGCACCTACCAAATTAATAAAGCTGTTATTAGTGAGGCTAAAAATCGAATAGGTTTTGATCTTAGGACAACTATTAAAATTTACTCCAATATAGAAAAGCAAATTAATTCCAGTCTCTCCCTGACAGCTCTTGATCAGGGTTGGGGTGATTGTGTTAATGGATATAATGTTCAACATATAAAAAAAAGACTATCAGATTTATCTGAAATTATTGGATTGGATTTTTCGGGTTTTGTAAGAAATGATTCAACAACCATCTGCCGTCAATCCGGATATAACACCACAAGCCCCGATCCTGTTATTAATCCTGTTGCAGAAATTGTTTTGAAAAAAA
>Ga0164318_10004513_pt1 | contig 13400 bp, 9 predicted proteins | sample GuaBasSedimGuay9_FD_113734 | JGI IMG/M metagenome (GOLD analysis project Ga0164318, IMG submission 113734) | Subseafloor sediment microbial communities from Guaymas Basin, Gulf of California, Mexico - Guay9, Core 4571-4, 0-3 cm | ecosystem: Environmental > Aquatic > Marine > Hydrothermal vents >...
TATGAAATGAGATTAGACGGATATGACGTTCCTAAAATCGCACCGTTTTTAGACCCGATTATTACCTGGGGCTCATCCGTATATGACCTTTCTATAGAAGCTAACAGGGAAATGATTGTTGATCAGTACATTCGTTTTTTTAATCAGTATTATTTTGCTAATCCTGATGAATTTGCTGATGATTATCTTGCTGTAATTGACGGCAGAGTTGTTTTGGATACCTGGCATTTAAGCGTGAATTTCAACAATATTTCAAGCTTTCACAGAAGCGATATGGAAGGTCCTTTAATTGCAAATTTTGGTGCTGACCATCCTGTTTTTTCTAACGGAATTTATCAGGTTACAACCGATTCTTCCGATACTTTTTCATTTGCTGACGAAAAAGTTAAGCAATTTCAGATTCATGCCTACAGCAGTATTACAGATTATAACAACATTAAATCCGTACAGTTAAAAGGCGGATATTGGGATCAGAATATCAGAGACCCGGGATATTGTCTTAAAAGAGATGGCGGCGCTAATTATTCAAATGTGTGGAATTCAGTGCCTGATCCGTTAACCGTTAACCGCGTTTATATTGAAAGCTGGAATGAATATGATGAAGGTTCAGGAATTTATGCGGCTAATCCCACTAATACATATATCGCGCCTTCAAATCCGAGTACAGATACTTGGTCTCGGGTGAATAATCCTTTTGAGTATATCAAAACTACTTATTTAGGAGCAAGAAATTTTAGACACTCTGAAATAAATAATAAAAATTCTGTAATTTTATGGCATGACTTTCCAACTAATATGATTATCGGACAATCGATGCTTTGTTCCGTTTATATTAGAAATTCAGGCTTCGACCTCTGGACTTCAAATAATAATTATTGCTTCGGACAGCGATTGGAAGATGATACCGCCTTTGGACCGGGAAGATATTATTTTAATGATGAGGAAAATGAAGTTGATTTTTACGGCGGAATCTTTAGAGGCCGACCCGTTAAGTTTGATGTTCAAATTACAGCTCCGGATGTTAGCGGAGTTTACGTTACTCACTGGGGAATGCTGCAGGAATATGTTGTCTGGTTTGGAGAATCAATAACAAATACTATCTATGTTGATGTTCCGGAACCGGGTATTTCTTTTATTTTGAATTTAGGATTTATATTAGCTATATATTTGAAGAAAAGATGACCGTCTGAAAATAAACTATCCCGTTGACCTTGTGGCAGACCTGAAAATAATTTATCCCGCTGACCTTGTGGCAGCGGTGGATAAAATTAGGAAAAATAGGTTCCCAACTTCTTTACTTTCTCTTCCAGGTATTCACTGCCTTTTCCCATTTGTCTCCTTCAACCTCTAAAAATGCCGACTCCCAACCGGATTCAAGTCGCTCAGTTAATTCTTCCCAACTTATTAATCCCGCAAGCGCGCCCGGAGCGGTAACACTGCAAGCTCCTGTCGCGTTAGCGTAACATATTGATTTTTCCGCGGAACAACCTTTAATGTAAGCCGTAAGAAAACCCGCAATAGTGGCATCACCGCTTCCTGTCGCGTTCGGCCGCACGTTAATTTTAAACGCGGGTTGCCATAGTTCTATATTTGCCCATTCATCAACATTAAAGCAACCGGTTTTGATAATAGATAATGTTTCCTTATCTGCTGTACGGATATAAGAGCCTCGATGACCACATTTAATCATAATAATTTTTGCTCCCATATCAAGTAATGAAGAGCTTATGTTATGAAGATCATCCCCTGAAAACAATGAAATAGAATCCTCGGAACTTGTATTTTGAAACTCAAAGAATTTTCCCTTGTCAAGCATAAATAATATTTCTTCCGCACTCGGAAGATATATGTCAACATAAGGAAGAACATTTTGAAGATATTTTTTCCAATCAATCTTTCCACTTTCAGAGTCAGGATCAGGTAAAGCCATGTCGAGCGAAGTCGTTAAACCAGTTTCTTTGGCTCGACGGAAAATATTCACTAATTCTTCACCGTTGTTAAGATACATTTTCCGCATAAGCGGCGGATAACCGAAATGAAAATGTTTGGCCTTTGCCACAAGTTCAAAATCAATATCAGATATGCTGAACGTGTCATTAGCTCCCGGGCAATGTAGAAACATTCTGTCATATCCTTTTGGAGAAATTACCGTTGTATGACTTGTCACGGATTCTTTGTCCACGATCAACCCATCGGTTACTCCCCAATCATCCCTGAAAATCATCTTGATTATCCTGCCGAAAGAATCTTCCCCTACTTTGCCCATCAATGCCGCGTTAATTCCCATCTTGACTAATCCAAGTCCGGTGTTGCTTACACAGCCGCCCGTACTTACTACTGCGGGAGAAGAATCCACCAGTTTCCCCGGAACGAAGAAATCTTCCGGCTGTTGAATATTAAGGTTTTGTAATCCGGGAATAATATCTAAACACAGATGTCCGGCAACAATAATTTCAGGATTATTTTTCATGTTTTTAATTTATATTTTTAATTCAATCAGACCGATAACCAAATCGGACTGCTCCAAGCACGTTCACCGTCTTGCTGGGTGGCGCGCAAATAATAGTAATGTTTGCCCGGTAAAGGTAAAATTGTCTCGTCAAGAAATCCCATAAGTGCATCAACCCGCCCCTCCGCCACAGATTTTCCGTCACGGATCAGTTCAATTCTTGTCATAGGTTTAGTACCACCGGACACACCTCGCACAGTCAATTTTCGAGATGGTTCAACCGAGACCGATTGTCCCATCGCGTAGTTGTCGATAGAGAATTCTAATAGAATTCGTTCTCCTGTCGTTGCATAACACCGGCGTGCCTGCATAGCTTTGAAAATACCATTGCGCGTAAAATCATCAGCATATACCACCGCAAAACCTTCTCGCTCAGGCAGGCAATGATATTTGGACGGTTTCCCTGTGTGACCGGGGCTGCCGTGATGGCTGTCAGCTCCACCTATAAAACCCATCTCAAACCCTTTTTCCAATCCCACACGTGCGCCGCTTGCCCCCGAAAGGTGATTCTCGGAGCAGCCCCAACACGAATAAATTTCAACAAGCCGCATTAATTCGGAATCATAAACAGGCCAAGTCGTGCCGTGTGATGTATGGGGGATTAGCAGCACGTCATCGCGATTCTTGTAAATATTCACCAGTTTCTCCGGTGTGTCGGCATCGGTGCGTTCAAGTATCGCTACTTCTCCAACATAAATCGGGTTGTCAGTACGTTTATTATTATAATAGACGTTGATATGTCCAACCTTATTAATGCCCATCCACTCGTAAGCGCTAAATGTGACAAAGTGACCCGGCACATTATATTTTTCGGCCAACTGTTGGATATAAGAAAACCCGCCTTTAACACGATTACGATAATGTTCAAATAGTTCCCAATCATGATCAGTTAAACTACAAAAATCAACTAACCCGTCATCACGGCCATAGCGGTAATATTCCTCCGGCCCGAATTCCCCATCTGACATTTCAGAATGGCCATGAAGCGAGCCCCAATAAAGTCCTGTCTTCTCGCTATCGCCACTTTTTACGACCAGAGATGCTGAAATCAGTCCGGATGATTGGACAGTCAGGGCAAAGTAACCCGCCTGGTCAATTTGCACGTATTCGAACGTAAATCGTCCATCATTATCTGTAAATGTCTTTAATTCAATCACATTCTGATCGCTTATCGGCCTCAATAACTTAATTTTTAGGTGAATGGGATTGTTAATTCCCTGATTCGCCGGGTTATAGTTCTTGTCAAGAACCAATCCACGTACAGTAAACATATCGCCGGGGCGGACAACCATCGGGCCAGCGATGCGCAGGCGATTAGGTGTTCCACGACAAACCTTAACGTGTGGTGTATTCGCGTATGGAAGCGGATAATAAATCCCGCTTGCACACGTATCAACAAGCACGGTGAAATATACACGATCTTTTGGATAAGTCTGCACACAAATGCCTTCACGCGCACCATAATGAATGCTTATCACATCACCTGCCTGCAAGCTGCCTGTCCGGACGCGGATCATATAGAAAAAACCAAACACAGAATGTGAATGCGGAATCAGATTTGTTTCAATTACAACATTGTGTGGCAAACCGTCAGCACGGGTTAGTTTAACAGTATGCTCATCAAAATCGGGAGAAGACCACGAACTATATGGTGTAAAAATGTATATGCCCCCTCCGGTAACAATTCCCGTTTCTCCAATTACATATTGAATCGTAAAACTTTCGCGACCACCGGCAACAACTTTCTCCGGAGTAATGTTTGTCTGCCCTTGAGTGCAGGGAGTATAAAGCGCGATGTTCAGCCGCCCGTCATCGCCAGTCTGTATAGGTGTGGACTGATGTGTAAGTTCTGCCACCCGGATTCGTCGCTCGCCTCCACAGGTCTGGAAAACCAATTCAGTTTTTACCGATTCTGTTAGTGTCAGCAACACGGCAGTATAATGCATCCATAAAAATTCGCGCCAGCGGACGTTGTGATCATCCGGGTACAATATAGGCACACAGTCCTCGGGTTGAGTAATCCCTCCTAATCCTTCCACATCGGCAAGGTGTCCGTTCTCTACGCGCAACATAAACCCCCACTGATCAAATGTGGTAGTAAGATCCGGCTGAAGAATTATTTTAAGATTATTTCCCATTATTTATTCGTCGTCGGTAATCTGTATTCAACCTTCCACTTTCCCACCAGCAACTATTTATCATTAACAATTTCAAGCATATTACATTTCACAACTTTCTTTCCTTTAATCCATCTGAAAGTTTGTATCTCAAACGGCTTTAATGTCGTTTTTATCGATTTCCAGCCTTTCGGACCTTTGACGATTGCCTCACTTTTCTTTCCTCTTGTTTCATATAGTCGAACAATTATTCCTTCATCTTCTTCAGCTTTTTTCAAAGTTGAAACATGAACCGTTTCGGGTTCACAAGAAACTATTTGAATCGTTTTTTTTGTTATTCCTTTGTGTGCTCCCTCAAAAACAATTTCGTGCGGAATATGGAAATCATCTGATGCTTCAGGTAGTTTTAAATCACGTGAACCACCAAAAAGCCGATACTCAAAATTATGAAGTCCCTGGTCGTTAACAGGTAAATCTACTTCCTTAACCATTCCATTACCATTCATATATCCATAGAGCGGACTCCTTAACAAAGTTAATCGCACTTCACTATCATTAACATCCGCGGCACCTGTTGTTTTACCAACAAGTCCTATTCTGTATGGTTTTTTCTTTTTGTTGCGGCCTCTTACTTCCATCCACCGCTGCATCGGCTGCTCTGTTCCATCGGTTGGCCGTTCGATGCTTGCAAACGGGATTTCGTAAAACGAGCGTGTATTTTTCATTTCAAATGGAAATGATGCTTTCAGCATTCGAAAAGATTCAGCCCAAATAACTTCTACTGAAAAGTCTATCCATTCAAAATCCCGATATAATGAAATTCTTTCACGTGTCTGGCAGTTTTTATACTCTCTTTTTATTTCAAAGGATGCGCGTAAAGGTCCTTGTTCAAGAATTTTCATTGATTTTAATTTAAACTCACCGATAACATCATCAAATTTATCCGTATTAGTTCCCCAAGTGTCTCTTAAATCTCTTAAAACAAGAAGTTTGTTTATTCGCTCACCTTGTTTGACAAGTTCAATTTTGTTTTTTATATCATAAAGCGATTTTATTCCTCCGCTCTTTTTATCAACACTTATTTTCCACCGCCTATTCTTTAAAACATTTTTCGTTATCGTTAATTTGCCGGATGAGGTTTTTAATCCGTCATTATTTACCGCGTGATATAATTTAGCGCCGCATGCGGGAATTTCCGGCACAAAAAGTACCCTGTCTAATCTCCCCTCAGACGGATTATGTTTTGATAAAATGTTCTGACACTCTACCTCATTACCATCAGCATCGGCAATCTTCGGACGCGCTCTAAGTATGTCCATCGGCACAGGATGTATCTCAACAGGTATTTTTCGAACTCGCGGAACCGGATTGACAAAACTTACCGCGATTGTTCGCTCATATCCTTTCGGCGCACGCGTATCAAAATCAGCTGTTAATTTTCTCGCGGCAAAATGTGCTATGCCATCTGCCGAATGTATTACTGCTCCATATCGATTTAGAGAGTCTTCGGTTGCATCTTTAGGACATGTTCCGCAGAGAACATCGTGAAACTGATTTGCAAGAACTTCTTTCCAGGCTTCATTTATTTTCTCTTTAGCGTAGGAGTTCTTTTTACTTATTAGCACCATTGTAGATATACTTTCAGCCGCGTATAATTTATTTTCACATAAACGATTTAATTTTTTTATCTTATGTTGAGTCGTATAACACCCGCGAAAAGTATATTGCAAATCCCCCTTATGAACAGGAAGTTCATTTACTTCTTCCCACTCCGCGTCATAAAATTCATCGAGATTCCCCCAAATATGCTTGATGTTTTTGTCACTGTTGATAAATCCTCTTATGCTTTTAATATCTTTAGTTGTCGGTCCACCACCATGATCACCGATTCCATAAAATAATAAAGCCCTGGGATACTTTTTTAAATACTCTTTCATCACTTCATATTTGTTCAATACTGTATCATGTAATGTAGTGCAATACCATGTAGGAGGACGGGAATATACTACTTTACTTCCATCAACTCCCTGCCAAACACAAGTCTCCGCGGGAAGTTTTAGTAGATTTCTGTTGGGACGACACGCAAGCCATCCGCGCATTTCCTGCTGGAGTAAGATTTGCGGTAATTGACCGTTATGACCAAAACTATCAACACAATAACCGGTTCGCGCAAGTTTTCCAAAACGACTTTTAAAAAAATGTTGACCATATAATCCCTGCCGGGCGAAAGATTCGCCGTTGGGAATATTATTATCGCATTGAACCCACCATCCTCCTGCTATTTGCCATTGTCCGGTCTTAACTTTTTCCTGAATTTCTTTGAACATTTTCGGGTCATGATCTTCTATCCATTGATAATGCAAAGCTACCGCGCTGGTAAAAACAAACTCTTGGTCTTCTTTCATTCTTTCCAATGCCGCGCGAAATGTCGCGTGTACTTCATCATAACCCTCAATCCATCTCCACCACCAAGTGTGATCAATATGAGCATTTCCGATATAATAAATTTCTTTTTTCATTACCTTTTCTGTTGGTTGTTGTAATAATTGGTTATTAATTCTATTTCTTTAGAATATCTATCTTCATCAAGGCCGCATATCTCTGAAAGCATTGATTTTATTCCTTTTTCCGCCAATTCCTTTTGAAAATTTTCGTCCGACGGAAACATTTCGCCTGACTCATCTTCCGCTTTAAAACGAAAAGCGGCCGCTATAACTTTACAAAGATTATCCGGATTCCCTTCATGCTTTTTAATTAAACGAAGCGCTCCGATGCAGCGATCGTCATAAGAAAGTTTTCTTTTTAAATCTCGACCGACTCTGAATACTGTATCGCCAAGAGATTGATTAGCAAATCGTTTCAACAAATCTTCGATATGATCTCCAATATTTTTCGCGTTGAATTCTGAAGGGTATTGCATAATAAGGGCTTCGCCGGCTTCCTGCATTACGAGTTTAGTATCCTTTCTCGTTTCGTTATCTGACATACATTCCCAAATGGCAACTTTTCCCTTCAGAAATCCGTAATATGCTGAAGTCGCATGACCAAGGTTATGAATAAATAATTTCCTATCCATATAAGCTTTAAAATTACTTTTCAAAACCAACCCTTTTATTTCAGGAAGCTCATTTACAAATCCTTCTTTGTCGGCAAGTATTTGATTATATGCCTCACCCCAAACTTCAAGCGGGTCTTTTTCACGAATCTCATTCGGCATTATTGGAACCATTTTACCTATGCTTGTTGTAACAAATCCAACTCGTGAATCCAAATCAAAATCTTCAGGCAGTAATTTCTTCATTTCCGCGTGTGCAATTTCAGATACACCACGCAAATTCTCACAAAATAATAATGAAACAGGCGTTGAACGCTTTAATATTCCTTGCGCTATTACAGGCAGTATCCTCGGCAATATATTCGCCCCCACCGCTGTGCTGATTAACTCCGCACCGGCAACAGCATCGATTACCGCTTCAGTATCAAAAGCGGAAATGCCGCTTACGTTTTCAACCCAGCGTTCATCAGATTTCCCGGGCGGCAATGTGTCTTTAATAACGACTTTATATTTACCTTTTGAATTAAGTGCTTCGATGATTTCCGGAACCGTGTCAACAAAAACAACTTCATAACCTCCGTTCGAGAAAATCTGACCAACAAGTGAACGGCCTATATTCCCCGCACCAAAATGAACCACATATTTTTTATTGTTTATACTCATGTTATAAAATTAATCGGTTATAAATTATGGCAATTTCTTGTCTTCAAACGTTTTGTCTTACTATATCGCGCCTAATTATAATTAATTCATTAAATAATGTCAATAACTATGTGCAAGTTTTTGCTGTTTTAATTAGCGATATTCTTTACCTCGCTTGATACGCTTTGGCACGGTAAACTCTAAGAGTAATAAGTTTTAGCGAATGATAAATTAAAAAATCCCCGCAAACGCTTTGTTCACGGGGAATAAAATGGTGCCGAGAGACAGAATTGAACTGTCGACACGCGGATTTTCAGTCCGCTGCTCTACCAACTGAGCTATCTCGGCGACCAAAAATAAATTTCGATATTTTTAGCGTAGTTATTATACAAATTTCGTTTTTAAAAGTCAATGAGTAAAATATTTTCCGTGTAATTTCGTGTGTTCCATAGCAATTAAAAAAATTCTACGGGACGGTAAAAAAAATTTATATTTACTTTTTTAATTACTTATTTTACTGTTAAATATTAAATGTTTATTTGACTTTTATCTCATCCATTCAATTCAGGAAGGTATTTTCGTGCCTGATCAATATCTTTGTCTCCTCTGCCGGAAATATTTATGATTACAATTTTGTCTTTTCCCCATGAAACGCCGTTTTTGATAACTTCGGCAACAGCATGAGCGCTTTCTAACGCGGGAATTATCCCCTCAAGCCTGCTCAGCAATTTAAACGCGTGAAGTGTTTCATCATCAGTAGCGTAGGTGTATTCAACGTCTTTATTATCATAAAAAAATGAGTGCTGGGGACCAACTCCCGCGTAATCAAGCCCGGCAGAAACAGAATGGGTTAGGTTAATCTGTCCGGCATCATCCTGCAGTAGATAACTTTTGGCTCCCTGAAACACGCCGATTTTTCCTGTTGCGAATCGCGCAGCATGTTTTCCTGATTCAATACCGAGACCTCCTGCTTCAACACCAATTTTTCTAATTTCTTTATTTCCCATAAACTCGTAAAATAATCCTATTGAATTCGACCCTCCGCCGACACAGGCAACAAGAATATCAGGTAATCTTCCTTCTTTTTCAAGAATTTGTTTCTTTGCTTCCCGACCAATCACACGCTGAAACTCACGAACAATTATCGGATAAGGATGTGGTCCGCCAACAGTACCAAGAATATAATGAGTATTACGAACATTTGTAACCCAATCTCTCAACGCCTCACTCATCGCGTCTTTCAAAGTTTTAGAACCGGAAGTTACCGGTCGTACTTCCGCGCCGAGCAGACGCATACGAAAAACATTAATTGCCTGCCGCACCATATCTTCTTCGCCCATATAAACAACACATTCAAGACCGGCAAGTGCAGCAACAGTTGCTGTCGCCACGCCATGTTGTCCCGCGCCTGTTTCTGCTATAATTCTTTTTTTGCCCATTTTTTTTGCAAGCAGAATTTGTCCAACAGTATTATTAATTTTATGAGCGCCGGTATGAGCCAAATCTTCGCGTTTGAGATAAATCTTCGGACCTCCAATGTGGTTTGTCAATTGTTCAGCGAAATAAAGCGATGTTGGTCGCCCGACATAATCAATGAAAAGATTATTCAGCTCTTTTTGAAATTCGGGAGTTGGAAAATAGGAATTAAAAGCTTCTTCAACCTCTTCAAGTGCAACCATCAAAGTTTCGGGCACAAATTGTCCACCGAACTGACCGAATTTCCCATTTCCAATTTTATTATTTTCTATATTCATTATAAATATGTTAAGTAATTATTTTGTTAGCATAAGAACTGAGAGTGAAAGTGTTCCCCAAACGACCGGAGAAATCAACCAAAAAAACATTTTCCCTCTACTTCCTGTATAATTTGTAAAAAGATAAAACCAGATAACAAAAGGAATAAATAAAGAGCACAATCCCCAAGCCAAACTGCATTTAAAAGCATCAACAAGAAGAATAATGCTGTAAATCAATGATACGAATGACAAGAAAATAAAAATGCTGCCGATAATTATTACTTGTGCCGACATAGACTTGCCAAATATACATGTAGGAACTTTATCAGGCAATATACCGGTAATTTTGTTGATTGCTTTTTGTGCTTTATTTCCACCGAAAAGTGCTTTTGTTTTTTTTGTGTTTTCTGCTACTCTCTGTGTCGCCTCATCAAGATTCTCAAGCCATTCTCCGTATTTAACAAGCATAACTTTGTTAGTTTGAATTCCGTAACTGCCTGTCATATCCTTTGTTGAGATAATAAATCTATCGCCATTGCTCTTCACATGGCCTTCGTCAATATCACCATTAGAAAAGTAAATCACGTCTGCAAACAATGAATTTACGAACAGGCAAAAAATAACTAAAATAATTATTTTAATTTGTTTCATCAATTTAAATACTTTTAGAATTATAAAAATCGCAAAACACTTTCATACCGCAGTTCGCGCAATCCGGCTTGCGGGCGTTACAAATTTTTCTCCCGTGAGTTATCAATCTATGACTAAAGTCTGTCCAATCCGATTGAGGAATAATCTTCATTAAATCTTTTTCTATTTTGACCGGATCTGTTTCTTTAGTCAAACCGATTCTACCGCTCAATCTTTTTACATGAGTATCGACAGCAATACCTTTATTTTTACCGTAAGCGGTGCCGAGAATAATGTTAGCTGTTTTTCTTGCCACACCCGGAAGCGACAACAATTTTTCCATTTCATCGGGAACGATTCCATTAAATTCTTCCGTTATTTTTTGTGCAGCAGCAATGATATTTTTTGATTTATTTTTATAAAATCCCGTTGAATAAATTTCTTTCATAAATTCTTCCGCATCTGCACTCGCGTAATCAACGGCCGTTTTATATTTTTTGAAAAGCAACGGTGTCACCTTATTAACCCGTTCATCCGTGCATTGGGCTGAAAGAATAGTGGCAACAAGCAGTTCAAGCGGATCAGAAAAATTGAGAGCGCAATGAACTTCCGGATAAGTTTTTTTCAGAAATTTATTTACTTTTTCAGCTTTTTTAATCATAAATAAGGATTGCTTTTCATCAGATGGTTTTGAATATAATCCGCAATACTGTCTTTCAAAGTCATAAACTCATAATCACAGCCCGCGCGACGGAGTTTTGTTAAATCGGCTTTTGTAAAATACTGATATTTATCTTTTAATTGATCAGGCATATCAATATATTCAATTTCACCTTTAACATTTAATGCTGCAAACATAGCATTTGCAAGCTCATTCCACGATTGTGCTTTTCCGGTTCCTATATTATAAATCCCCCCGATATCAGGATGCTCAAAAAAATACGCCATAACATTCAATACATCTTTAACATAAACAAAATCACGAGTCTGACCACCATCGGAATATTCAGGATTATACGATTTGAAAAGCCGGATCATGCAGTTGTCACGCGCGTCAGGAAGAGCTTTATGAACTAAGCTTCGCATACTGTCTTTATGGTATTCATTAGGACCGAAAACGTTAAAAAATTTAAAGCCTGTGAGCTTATCCTGCAATTCATTCTTCAAAACCCACAGATCAAAAAGATGCTTTGAATAGCCGTACATATTTAACGGACGATAATCCGGAGTTTTTACATCTTCATCTGAAAAGCCGAGTTCTCCGTCGCCATAAGTTGCAGCACTACTTGCGTAGTAGAATTTTATATTATTTTTAAGGCAAGTTTGAGCAAGAAATTTTGTATAGCGATAATTGTTTTCCATTAAATAATTCGTGTCGGTTTCAGTAGTAGAACTACACGCGCCGATATGAACGACGGAATCAATAGTATCATCAAAGCAGCCGTCCGCGAGCAAATCCGGAAAATCGATTTTATCGATATAGTCTTCGAATTTTTTACCGACAAGATTTTTCCATTTATCGTTTTCACGAAGGTGATCAACAATTAAAATATCATCAATTCCCATCTGATTTAATTTCTGGACAAAACAACTACCTATAAATCCTGCTCCGCCGGTTACAACAATCATAATTTCTCCTTATTAAAATATAGGGCTATTAAATAATGAATTAAAGTAGTCAAAAAATAAGATATTACCATAGAAAAAAGCAAAACTCTTCTCGATATTAACTGCATTCCGTCAGTAATCACACCATAACGCCAGCATGCAAGCAAGCCGAGAAAGAAAACAAAAGAGATAATCACGAAATTCACAGCCGGAATTTTTGTACATTTAACTTTTTTTCTCGTAGTGTAAAAATCACTTGTTAATGCAAGTAGAAAATATGTTGCCGCAGCAAATATTCCGGATATCCAGTAACGCCGTGATGTCCATTGTGGTTCCGCACCGTTAAAAAGCGGGCTTTTAATCATAATAATTCTAATAATCGGCATTACAAAAAATAAAACCGATAAATCGTAGAAAATAGAAAGTATTAATATAATCCTCTTCATTTTTTAATAAATTCAAGTGTGAGCATTTCATTGCTTGAAACAGTAAATTCCCTCGGAAGTTTTTTGACTTTCGTTGAATCACCTGTTGACCAGTTAACAGCGTGAGAATAAAGTTCTTTATCCCACTCGGTTTCAATCCCTGCCGTCGCGGGTACATTAGTAAGATTGACCATAATAAACAAATCACTTTCTTTACCTTTCAACCATCGACAATGGACGGCGCTCGCGTTAGTTTTAGTTTTCGGTTTAACACCTGCATAAGGCAGCGAGGCGCAAATTAGGTCCGCGGCGCGAATATCTTCAGTATTAAGGTAACATATCGAAGGATTTGTGCCAATAAGTCTGGTTTTGCCTTTACCGAAATTATTATCAACAACCGCCACTTCACTTGTTAAATAATTTCCAATTGGTGTTCCGGTAGTTGGTTGAAGAAACGACTGCATATTCGCGCAAGGATAATGTTTATTTTTGCCTGAAATAACCGGCGCTGTCTTTGTATCAGTAATCATTTCGGCAACATCATTTTCCACACATCCAAACATTTCTTTAAGAATTCCGGGCGGAATATTAGCATTTCTAAAACCTGAAAAGTTGAATTTACCGGGACAGGCTTCCGATACAAGTACACCTCCTGATTTTACATAATCAGCAAGACAA
>Ga0164318_10004514_pt1 | contig 13399 bp, 13 predicted proteins | sample GuaBasSedimGuay9_FD_113734 | JGI IMG/M metagenome (GOLD analysis project Ga0164318, IMG submission 113734) | Subseafloor sediment microbial communities from Guaymas Basin, Gulf of California, Mexico - Guay9, Core 4571-4, 0-3 cm | ecosystem: Environmental > Aquatic > Marine > Hydrothermal vents...
GTCTCGATGTTCTTGATGCCGACATTGGGATCGGCTGCGGTGGACGGCTTGATTTGCATGATTCCGACAGCGCCGGCCCGGCTTCGTTTGCTCTGGTCCAGTCTCGACTCACGAAATGCCTGAGCCACGATATCCAGCCAGTCAAAATCGTACCGGGCGGCGTAGGTTCGGATCAGCTCAAACACATGGCGAGTTGCTCCCTGCAGATCGGCACTGGGATCTCTGAGCCAACGGCTCTGGGTGAAATACCGCGTAAAAAGCATGTTCCCCAGAAGGGTTCCTTTCTTGTTGGCCCGGATGAACCGGTTCAAGGACTCAAGCAACTGAGGATTGCCGATCCTGACAGCCACGGCCAGCGCTCCCCCGGCAGAGATCTCAAGATCAGTCCGAACGACCAGGTTCGGCATCACTTGTGCCCAGGACTCCGCAAGGTAGCGATCGGCAACGGTCAGGTCGACAATGCCGGCATTGACCATTTCCAGAATGTCTTCGGTCGCCAGACGGGTCCCTATTGCCCGGATCACCGACGGTTTGAGCCCACGGCCCGTAAACGCCTCGCTGATCTCCTTGAGATGGACCTCATAGCTTGAATGCGTTCGAAGAGTGATCGTCCGTCCCGCAAGATCGTCCAGGCTCTTGAGCCCCTCAACCCGACGGTGATGCACGATGACCTCATCAACACCGGTCATGTACGGATCAGAGAAGACAATCCCTTGCTCTCGGGACGGAAGCACCGTCATCCCCCCGATGGCGATGTCTCCAAGGCCGGCCTTGAGTGCCGGGAGCAAGGCTCCGAATGGCTTCGGAACCCAGACGACCCGTATTCTCTTTGACCGTTTCCGTCCGGCATTAAGCTGCTTCTCGAAAGCATCCATCCACTCGACATCAAACCCTCTCAAGTCTTCCCGGTCGAAGAAGAAATTGGTGCGGGAGGGCGAAACGAGAACCCTGACGAATCCTCGGTCCAGAATTCCATCGAGATCCCCTGTCCATGGCGCTCTCACCAGGGGGTTGGCGATTTCCTGATCCTGTCCCCATGCCACCGATCCACCTGCTGCCAAGAGCACAAGGACAATACCGACGATCAGAACTCCAAACGGAACAACCCGACCCAGTTGGCTTTTCATGACGATGTGACCTCCAACACCCGATCCATCGAACCGGCCAGCGCAACAATGGTCTCGAGATTCCCGGCGACGATGTCCTGGCTGTGGGCCAGGTTGTTCCGTAGTTTCTGAAGGTTTCTGACAACCTCTTTGGCCCGGGTCCGCGATTCAAATCCCATTTCCATGCGTATCCCCTCGTCCTTGAAGAGGATCAGCCCCTTGTCACCAAACTGCAGACAGTCCGCGAGGTCCAGATGTTCGTTCCGCCGGGTTCGCTCCTCGTGCAGACGTTGTGCGGCTTCCAGGCGGGCCTTCGTAATCATTCCGTGCCACGCATCTCCGGGAAAACTGTCCTTGAGCACTCTCGTGAAGGTCTCCTCCACCAATGTCACCAGCCCAAAGAGCCACATGCGGACCGGGGCTTTTTGAAGATCAGCCCTGGTGATGATGCCTCCGACTCCACCAAATGTCGTAACGAAGACCCAGGACTCATTCCCCAACCTGGCAATCACATCACCCAGAGGCGCCGCCGAAGAAACGACGGCAGTTTCGAAAAAACTCCGAAGAAATGCGATGCATGGTCCCTCACCGAGGTCCTCCCGGAGGCACCACCCGGACACCGCCCCACCGATACGGATTCCTGCGACGTCAAAATCCAGGACATCCATCTGCTCCGCCACGGTCTCCGCCGCCGTCGAGCTGTCCCAGGAAACCATCGGCTCGGCAATATCCGCTGCCGTGAATCCGGTCTTGAAGAACCGATGCAGTTGAAGAATCGGCCTATGCGGCTTTTCCTCACACGGCCTGCCATCACCCGGACCCACAGGGGAAGATTTCAGATCATTCATAACGACCGATTCTACTCTGTCCACTCACTCCGCCGCCGAAACGACTCCGGTGGGCTACAATCACACCATGCCGACTCACGCGCTGATCGATCGTTACTTGCCGGCGGACAGTCCCGGGTGGCGGCGACCGGCCGGGGAAATCCTCAAATTCATCGTCACCGTCGTCGAACATATGGGTTACGACAAGGTGGCAATTCGGGCCTCCGGCCTCGCGTACGCCAGCCTGCTGGCTATCGTGCCTCTGATGGCCGTTGTCATTTCGGTCTTCAGCGCCATTCGTGCCTTCGACAATATCGAGCAACGGGTTCGTCAATTTCTCGTGGAACAATTTGTCGCCTCGCGCCACGCCGAGGTAGACCAGTGGATCGAACATTTCACCGATGGCGCCTCCAGGCTCGGAGTCCTGGGGTTCCTGCTGCTGATCGTCACTTCGATTCTCCTGCTCTCGACAATAGAGACACACTTCAATCAAATCTGGCGTGTTGAGCGTCATCGGACCTGGTTGTCAAGGGTGACATCCTACACTTCGGTCCTGGTTTTGGGATCCATCCTCGTTGGGGCCAGCCTGACGCTGTCTGCCCGGCTCCAAGCTCTCCTGGTAACCCACGGGCCCCTGGACCCCGGAATCATCGCCTGGCTCAATGCGTGGGCGGTTCCCTTTCTCTTGTCGTCGTCGGCCTTCCTGGTGGCTTACCTGTTCGTTCCCAACGCCTCGGTTTCCTTCAGGAGCGCTCTGATCGGCGCGATGGTCAGCGGTGTTCTTTTTGAGATCGGGAAACTGATCTTCGCTCGCACGACCGGCGCCAGCGTCAATCTCTCGGTCCTCTACGGATCCCTCGCCGCCCTTCCGATCTTCTTGATCTGGCTCTATTACACCTGGATCATCGTATTGATTGGGCTCGAGATTGCCTACACCCATCAGTATCAGGGCGCCCAATCGCGGCCGGAAGTTGAAGAACAGGGTCTGGAAGGCTTGCACACCGGTCTTGAGGTCTATCTGGCGGTCGCCTCTCATTTCATGTGGGGTGGTGACACGCCAACGACAGATACCCTGTCACGAGAACTGTCAATTCCCAGCGACCGAACGGCACTGGCCCTTCGGCGGCTGGATGACGGCGGCCTCGTTCACCGGGTCGGGGACAAAAAGACCTCAAAACCCATCTGGGTTCCAACCTCGCCCGCAGACCAAACGGCTCTGAATGATATCGTTCGCAAACTCAGTACTTCACAATCCACCACATCCCTGGACCCACAAAGCACAGCCATTCTTAACACCTTCGTCGATGCCGGCCTGGACGCCCTGGACGATCGAACGGTCGCCGATGTTATCGAGCGGGAGGGGTAGGAGCTCTCAGCTCTCAGCTGTCAGCCGTCAGCTTATTCTTGCGCCATCGGGATGTCTTTTGCCAGGTTTGCCTCCAGCATCAGCAGCATCCGGTTCTCGATCTGCCAAAAACGGAGCACTTTGACCGCCGGGATGACCTCTAGGAAATCCTTCTTGAAGTCACGCAGGACCAGCCACTCATCCCGCTCGATTCCCAGGATACCATCCAGCGCCGCCGTGGCTTCTGCTTCAGTCAGCACACCCTTTTTCTTGACGTACTCCTTGATCAGCGCAATCCGCGTTTCGAATACCGGATGCATCGCAGCCTTGTACTCAGTGAAAACCGGCTCGAAGGCTTTCCACTGTTCGTCGGTCAGCGCCATGGCTTCTTTGACCAGAACGTCGTAGTCCTCGGTCAGGACCTGGTAGGTCAGAATGGTCTGATCTGACACCTGGGCATGTACCGGAATGACCGCCGCAACAACAAAAAGTACCAGAAAAACAACCGATTTCTTCATAATGACTCCTCCATCAGATCCCGCCATGATGTCCGTCTACTGCCGAGAACGCCAGTAGCTCCCCGCCATTCTACTGCATCGGCCTCGAAGGGCCAATACGGTAAGGGCTCCGTTATTATGGATCCATGCTCACAACGTTCTCACACTCGCAACGCCGACCGAAAGGGGAATCCAGGTCGAGGTCCGTCGAATGATCGGTTTTCGCGACCCTGGCACCTACACCCGTCTTCTGTTCAGTTTGATTCTGGTCGTCGCCATGACACCGTTTTTCAATCTGATCCCGGGCGGTAAATCCCTCTTTCATCTCGCCTTTATAGCCGTCATCGTAACGGCGGTATGGGACATCGCCAGCACACGCCGCTTGTTGATAATCAGCATTACCTTCGGAGTTCCGGTCTTGGCGGCTCGATTGACATCGATGATCGGCAACTCAGATGCATTGTTCCTCAGAGGCGCAGTGCAAGGCCTGAGCGTCCTTTTTTTCTCATATATCGTTTTCGAAATCGTTTGGGACATCACCACCAGCTCCAACGTTACCAACGACACCATTCGAGGCGCCTTCTGTGCCTATCTTCTGATGGGTCTGGCCTGGGCCTCCGCCTATCAACTGGTGGCTCTACTGCAACCTGGCGCGATCGACATCGGCCCAGGGGGGGCAATCACTCAGGCACAGAATTTTACGTACTACAGCTTTGTGGTGCTGACCACGCTCGGATTTGGAGACATCACTCCGGTGTCTGGGGTGGCCAGGAGCCTGACGTGGATCGAGGCGGTCGTAGGCCAACTCTTCATTGCGACGATCATTGCCCGGCTGGTGGGCGTACGGATGAGAAATGATTCAGACAGTTGACTGAGATCAGATATCCTTCGATTCTTGATTTCCGGTATGATGGGGGTTGGTGAAAAGTGCCCGATGTTTTCGGGCCCGGGAGGTCTCTCGTGCGAAAGCTGAATGTAATGGTGAAGGTTGGTGCCGTTGCCCTGGCATGTTGTGGATTGGCTTCGTGCGGAGCCAACCCCGTCATCGGTATCCTCCTGGCTGAAACCGGCGAAGCTGGGACCTACGGCACGGCCATGAAAGGCGCCATGGAATTGGCCATTGAACAGGCCAAAGCCGACGGCAGCTATCCCGCAAACCTCACAATTCACTGGGCCGACTCGGCATCGGACCCCGAAACAGCTTCCGAGCAGTACAAGGCCCTGGTTTCCAAGGGTTCGAAAATGGTGATCGCCGGGGTTACCTCCGGTGAAGCCAAGGCCATGCTTCCGGTCATTGAACGCACCAACGTTCCGTGCCTCTCCCCGTCGGCATCACTGCCAAGCTTGACCAAGGACAGCAAGCTCTTTTACCGAATCTTTCCCTCGGACGAGCTGGAAGGACGACGTGCCGGACGCTTTTTGAGGGAAGATCAGGACCTCGACACAGTCCTAATCTTCAGCCAGGACTCTGAACAGGCCAGGGGCATCGAACCTCCCTTCCGCCATATTTTCGAACAAGCGATGCAGGGCAAGGTCGTCGACCGCATTCTGTTGACCGATCCCAACTGGGAACAGCAGGCCGCCGACAGCTGCGCCGCCAATAATCCTGAATCCGCCTACATCATTGCGTATGCCAACGAGACCCTTGATGTGCTCCGTCTGCTCCGTGACAAAGACTTCAAGGGAGTCGTTTGCGCCACTTCGGCCTTTAATAGCGGCTATGTCCTCGAGAAGAACCCGGAACTCACCGATGGGGTCTATTTCCCCCAGCCGGCGTTCGACGTGACAGATGAGCGGCCGTTGGTGCAACCCTTCGTCACCAGCTATCGAGAGCAATTCAGCCAAGACCCCGACATCTACGCGGCCCACGCCTTCGACGCCATGCGGGTCGCCCTGGCAACCGTTACTCTGACCGAGATTTTTGAAACGCCCGAAATCCGGAAGACGCTTCAATTCAAGCTGGCGGAATTCCCAGGCGTAACCGGCGTCATCCAGTTCAATGATTACGGCGATGTCCATCGCAACCCCATCATGTTCATCGTCAAGGATGGCAAGGTCCGGAATTACGAGCGTTACGTCGAAGCGGAAAAAAAGAAGATCCGCGAGAAAATCAGAAACCTCTTGATCAACGGATAAGCCGGCTTCGCCGGACGCTGTCAGCTATCAGCTATCAGCCCGCGGCCACCAGAAACAGAATTCGAGTCGGTCGTTGGAGGGCCAGTGGCTAAGGTCCGCATAGAAAGCATCGGTTGCCGTTTAAACATCGGCGAGATGGAGGCCTTGGCGAGTACTCTCGCGGGCCGGGGTCACCGGGTGGTCACCGCAGGCGAGACCGCTGACCTCTGTATTTTCAACACATGTACAGTCACCGCAATGGCCTCACGGAAATCCAGACAGATACTTCGCCAACTACGTCGTGCCAACCCAGGCGCCGCCATGGTGGCCACCGGATGCTATGCCGAGATGGCGCCCGACACGGTCTCCGCACTGGGGATGGATCTGGTCGTCGGCAATCAAGACAAGGACCGTCTGGCCGAAATTCTGAAAGACAAGGGACTGTTGGTAAACGATGAAACCGACTCAGGATCACTCGACCAGCCCAAGGCCGGTCCCGACCCCCACCGCAGAACTCGAGCCTTCCTCAAGGTCCAGGACGGATGCGACAACGCCTGTGCATATTGCGTCGTCACCATAGCCCGTGGCCCGGGCCGCAGCCGGCAACCTCGTGCGGTCATCGACGACATCTCACGGCTCCTCGACGACGGCTACAGGGAGATCATCCTCTCCGGAGTTCACCTGGGGTCCTTCGGCCATGACTCCGGTGACCGGCACGGACTCCATCGTCTGGTTGAACGCATCCTCGGTATGGGCACGGTCCCCCGCCTGAGACTCTCATCACTCGAACCCTGGGATCTATCGCCGGATTTCTTCGATCTATTCACCGACTCACACCTGATGCCGCACCTTCACTTACCCCTTCAAAGCGGCTGCGATGCCACCCTCAGACGCATGGCCCGAAAGACTACACAGGAGGACTACTCGGCCCTGGTGTCGGATGCACGGCAACGGGTACCCGATATCTCGATTTCCACGGACGTCATGGCCGGATTCCCCGGTGAAACCGACTCTGAGTTTAAGCAGAGTTTTGCGTTCGTCAAGACGATGGAATTTTCCCACTTGCACATCTTCAGGTACTCGATCCGCGAAGGCACCCCGGCAGCAACGATGAATCATCAAGTTCCGGGGCCCATCGCAACTGAAAGAAGTCGTCAATTTCACGGTCTGAATGCGGTAATCGAGGCGTCTTTCGCCCGGCGGTTCGAGGGGAGAGAACTCGATGTTCTGTGGGAGACCGCCGAAGACTACGGTCCCGGGCTGCGCTGGAGTGGATTGACACCCCACGCCCTCCGCGTGGTGACCGAGACTTCTTCCGATGTCGATTTGTTCAATACAATCACACCGACCCGGATTCTCACAGCGTTTCCGGGAGAGGTTCTCGGCCAGGTGCATGGTGTCAGTCTGCCGAATATGGTCGAGGAGAAGTCAAGACGGTTGATGACAATCGAGGGGTCCGGATAGCAACTCACACGCCAAGACCTCTGAGAAAACGAGGCGGTACCATTCAGAAAAGAATTACCACAGAGACACAGAGGAACACAGAGGGCAACCCAAGGGCGCTCCCGGCGTTCGCTTACCCGCCTTGCGGGTTTAAGCTGAAGGCCTGTCCATCGCCTCAGACGCAGGGCGTCCCATCGAAGTACAGCCCTTCAGCACGCGGGCTTTGCCCGCCCGGACGAACCAGTCCAATGCGCTCAAGGTCCGCTTCAAGTGGTATGCCCTAGAGCCCGGTTGTACGCGAAGCGTGCTGGGGCAGAAGGGAGGCGGGTGATAAAACTCGTTATTGGAACCCGTTTCTCTTCTGCCATCGGCGGACGAAGTCCGTGAACCGGGCGGTACTGACGACTCCGTTGGAACTCTCCTCTGTGTGTTCTCTCTGTGCTCTCTGTGTCTCTGTGGTGAATCTGCTCTCAGACTTGGTCGGCAGCTTGCCTCGGAGGTTTGGCAGTTTGATTCCGGCTTCGCCGGATCAGTCTCTACCGGAATCTCCGTGCAAGCAGTTGGAATCCCACAAACAAAAGAAGGCCGCTGCAGCCTATCCCGTACCACAGGACTGACGGCCCAAGACGTTGGTAAATCGCGGTGCCGAGCAGAGGCGAAACGACAAAGGCCGTTGCAAAAGAAAGCGTGTAGGCACCCATATAGCGACCTGCCGACCGTCGTCCCGCCCGCGCCGCAACCACCGCGTTGACCATCGGGAGATTGAGCATTTCTCCCAGACTCCATACACAAATCAAGAAAATCGCGAAGGCAATACCGGTGCCAAGGGGTAACAACCCCAGGCCAAGACAGATCAATACCGCCCCTATCCCGGCCACCTTGAGGTGGTCATACTGTTCGATCAGATGTAAGAGCACCATTTCGAAGAGCACAATCAGCAACGCGTTGAAAGCCATCAAAAAGCCCACTCCACGCTCATTCAGACCGTACACCTCACGCAGGTAGATCGGATACGTGATCCACACCTGGAGAAACGCCATGGCCATGAAAAAGACCAGGACAAGCAGCACCAGGAATGGGCCGTCTTTCCAGGGTGAAACGACGGGTTCGTCTTTTTCTTGGGTCATTTCGGGCCGCAGCGCCTCTGGAGAAATCGCCGCAAAAAGAACCACCCCGGCCGCCCAACAGGTCACACCGTCCACCACGAAGAGCCATCGGTAACTGATCGACGCCAAAATACCGGCGACCGCCGGTCCCAGGGCCATCCCAAGGTTGACCGCCAGCCTGATCAGTGCAAATGCTCGAGGCCGGCCGTCAGTCGGAGAGGCCAACGCAACAGCCGCCATCATCGCCGGCCTGAAAGCCTCCGACACGACACTGACCAAAAAAACACCTGCGACCATCGTCGGAAAGGTGCGCAACTGCCCGAGGACAAGGAACCCTGCCCCTGACAACCCAAGAGATACCAACTGGATCCGGATGGCACCATAACGATCCGAGAGACGGCCGCCGACAATGGCGCCCACCATTGCGCCAAGCCCAAAGACCGCCAGCACAACACCTGCCCTCTCAACGCTCAGACCAAAATCACGAGTTAGATAGAGACTCAGAAAGGGCAGGACCATCGTTCCCGCCCGGTTAACCAGGGCGCCTCCGGCCAGGATCCACACCAGGCGGGGGAGGCCTGAAAAGGCTTCTCTATAGGTGGCAATGATTGTATGAAACAACTTCATTCCGACCACAAGGTGATCAGCCTGGCGGCTTCGCCAGATCGTCGAGTCTCTCGCCCGTCAGACGCCATGTGGTCCACTCATCCTGGGCTTCGGCGCCGAGACGGCGGTAGAAACCGATTGCCGGTTCGTTCCAGTCGAGTACGGCCCACTCCAGTCGGCCGCAATCCCGCTCAATGGTGAGGTTCGCGAGGTGTGACAGCAGGGCTCGGCCGATGCCACGACCCCTGAACGCCGGCATGACGAAGAGATCTTCGAGCCAGATTCCAGGCTTGGCAAGAAACGTCGAGTAGGTTGAAAAGAAAAGCGCGAAAGCCGCCCCCCGCCCATCCCACTCGGCAATCAGGATTTCGGCTGCAGGACTCGGCCCGAACAGCGTGCGTTCGATCGCCTCTTCAGTCGCTACAACTTCGTCAGCGAGGCGCTCATACTCGGCCAGTCCCCGAATGAACTCCAACACCTGAGCGGCATCACTCGGGCCGGCCATTCTGATCGTCAACGAGCCACTCATTTCACGCCCTCCTCAATCAGCGCCCGAAGGGTCTGGGGCACCTGGACCACAGCACGGGCTTCTGGATCGGCAAAGACGACGCCGGTTTGGGCCACTGCCACCAATTCCCCGGTGGCCTGGTCCCTGACGCCATACGTGAATTCGAGTCCGCGACTCCCTTCAAAAACCATGCCGATGTCGATCATCAGCGTCTGCCCAAAAAACGCCTCCGAGCGATAGCTGACCGCCAGGTCGACGACCAAGAGCGTGCGGCCCTCGATGTCGATCTCAGTCATTCCGTGGGCGGCCAAAAACTCGGCCCTGGCATGATGAAGCAGACCAATCAACTCCATATGCCCCAAATGCTTGCCGTAGTTCACATCAGTGACACGAACATCAAGGTGTGTTGTGAAGATCACATTTTCAGGGGGGGCTAATCGCAAACGTGCCATGATACCTCTGACCGAAGCCTACCACTCTCTGTTTGTGAGGTTGGGAAAAGGCTTACCACTCATGCAATTTGTTCGACAAATTGCGTGGCTGGGGTGCAGGGATTCGAACCCCGATACTACGGTCCAGAGCCGCATGTCCTGCCGTTGGACGACACCCCAATACAGCCGGGGGAGTATAGCCAGGGCCGCCATGACGGTCAAGTCTTTCCATAGAGTTTGTGGACCGGATCTCAGCAAGGCCCCTGTGAAGTCGAATGACCTCATGCCAAATTATCTAAAGCTCCTAGTTCCCATGATAGAATTCACATGCCTCATCGGTGCAATGCATCAATTATCGAGGCAGGGGAGATATAATTATCATGAAACAGGCTCTATTGGTGGTGTGTGTTGTAGCGTTGGTCGCAGCCCCGGTCGCCGCGGCGGACATGAGTCGAGGGGTCCCCTCAAACCCCGCAGGCTCTCGAACGATGACCTGCGGAAACGTCTCTTATGACAATGGTGAAGCCACAAGCTCCGCATGGTTCGGCGGAGGTCAGGCTGGAGATCCTGACCTGATGATGGGTGTTCTCTTCAACCTTGCGGATTTCGGTTTCACCCCTGGTACCGTTGAGATCGTCTCCTACTGCGCCGGAAACGATATGGATTGGGGCGGCCCGTGGCCCAATGCGGCTTTTATCTATTCCGACAGTGGTGGCGTTCCGAATGACGCGGCCCCCCTCTTTCAGGGAATCATCGATACCGGGAACGGCGCTGGAGACTATGAGGTGACGTTGCCTGCTCCCGTGATGCTCGGCGGTGACTTCTGGGTGATGATTCGCGGCGATGCTGCGTACGCCGGTGAGGACTTCAACCTGGACTTCGATGCCGGCCCAGGCGCCCATCACAGCTATGTTTCTGATACCGGAATCGGCGGTTTGACAGAACCGGATTACGGCGGAGGTGCTGGCGAAAACAACTATATGCTCCGGGCCACCCTTCAAGAAGCAACCGGCCCCACCCCGACGCCTCCCCCCGGTGGCGGCGGCGGCGAGCCCATCCCGGCGATGAACCGCTTCGGCATGCTGGCGATGATCGCCCTGCTCGCCGGCGTGGCCATCCTGGTGGTGATTCGACGGAAGTAGTACAGATCTAAGACCAAGAAAAGGCGCCGCATCGTGCGGCGCTTTTTTTGTGCCCCGACTTGACCAACGATGAACAACCAGCGAGAATTACTTCTTGCCGATCTGCCACCCGCTGGAGAAGAACGCCGATGTCCCATAAAATTACTACAGAGGATTTGTTACATGACTTTTGGTCCAGCAAAGCTGGACTGATTTGTCTCCTCCTGGTCGCCCTCACCTTGACCGCAGCAGCATTCACCTTTCAGGCCCTCCAGGGACCGTCCCTGCTGTGGCATATCGACGGCGATGAGGCAGTGGTGACGGTCGTCCGCTTTCCCACAGAAGCCGCCACCCGCGCCTACAAATGGAGTTCCATCTCAAACATTGAGTCCTTCGAAATGCCCGAAAAACCAGGAACCTTCGCAATCGTGTATCTGTATTCCGGATTGAACCTCCGAAGCCCCTGGCAGAACAGCGACAACATCTCCAGGTATGACATCTATTACCCGGCACTCAAGGAGTTCTTCCGCCAAGCTCGTTTGGACAATAACGACGCCAAACTCCGGCACTATCACCGAGCCTATCCTCTGGCCCTCGCTTCTTCGATCGCTGCAACCGGGATGTGGTCATTGTTTTTCATCACCGCCCTGAGGCATGGAAAACCCGTCTCAAAGGCCAGTTCGTGAATTTTTTCTCGCAAAATCTCGTATTCCACGGTATTATGGCTGTCGGTATTGAGTTATTCTTTGCCCGATCGGCGAGTTTTTCGAAGTTCGGAACATTTTTTTCACCACAAGGAGGAAGAGAAATGAGAAAGTTGTTTGTTGTCGCAGTTGTTCTGGTGGCCCTGACGGGCATGGTCCAGGCAGCAGAAATCACCCTGAACCCCAACCCACCGACAATTCCCAGCGGCGAAAACACCCCCAATCGGGCGCCGAACATCACCCAGAGTGTTGATCCCAATACCGTTGCGACCGGTTCAATCGCCTGCACCGCGGGCGGCGTCGCTTCGGACAACGAATTTCTGCGTCGCTTCTTTCTCAATGCTGATCATGGGATCACGATCCAGTACACGGTGACCAGCGTTGACGCCGGCATCGAGAGCACCACAGATGTTGCTGGAAATGGCATTCCCGTCACGGTGACCACCTATTCGATCGCCAACGGAGCCGCCTTCACTTATGCCAATATGACGTCGATGGACGCGAACACCGTGACCTTGCCCGACGCCATCGACCTCCAGATCCTCAACTGGGTTGTCGGCGGCGTGATCTTGGATCCCTCAGCCGACGACCTTATCATTGGCTTGAGCTGGGCCGATGTCACCGACACGGGCGACTATGGGATCTGGCCCGGCAGCAACGCTGCAGGACAGACACAGCCCTCCTATTTGGCCTCTGTTGGTTGTGGCATCGCTGACCCGATGGACATCGCCGGCATCGGTTTCCCGGACATGCATCTCGTGTTCACCGTCAATGGTGACGAAGCTGCGCAGCCGACCGCCACGCCCGATCCGGGTGCCGGCGGAGCACCGATCCCGACGATGAATCGTTGGGGCATGCTCGCCATGATCGGCATGCTGCTCGGCATCGCCGTCCTGGTGATCATCCGCCGCAAGTAAGATACAACTCTCAACCAATAAAGACCGCGCCCTCGGGCGCGGTTTTCTTATGCCTGTCGTTGTTTCCGGAACCACAATGGGAAATCATCCACTCCGCCCTCAATGTCAGCGAGAGCAATATCCGCCCTTTCAAAACGTCGCTCGAAGCCGTGTTGAACATCATATGGGGTATACATATCATTGAGGTGCTACCACAAGAGTGGCCGCTCTCAGGAGGCCCGTACGGACCACGCTTCTGGACGATGCCCGAGGTCCTTTGCCCAGGCTGGCCGCTTTCGCGACCCCAACAGCTTCTCCGTGATCACACTTCGTGCGATGCGCGCCTCTTGCTTTGAAAACCGGTAAGTGGCGACACAATGGCAGAGGCCTCGACAAGATTCCCTGAATTGCAATACCGTTTAATTAACCGTGCAGCCGAGACGGCTACGTCCACAACGACACCTTGCCCATTAGGGTGCCAGGTGTCCCGCCTGCCTGAGTCGGCGTTCAATGAACAGCATCACCCTTAATCGACCAGACCGACCGCCTATGCTGGAGGGACTCGGCAAAAAAAAAGCGCCGCACAAATGTGCGGCGCTCGTATTGAAAAATAGAATCTAACGACGGCGGATGATCACCAGGACAGCGATGCCGAGCAGCAAAGCCACCATGGCGAAGATGCCGTAGGCATTCA
>Ga0164318_10004515_pt1 | contig 13398 bp, 14 predicted proteins | sample GuaBasSedimGuay9_FD_113734 | JGI IMG/M metagenome (GOLD analysis project Ga0164318, IMG submission 113734) | Subseafloor sediment microbial communities from Guaymas Basin, Gulf of California, Mexico - Guay9, Core 4571-4, 0-3 cm | ecosystem: Environmental > Aquatic > Marine > Hydrothermal vents...
CCAGTACGCGAAGCTATTGCTGCATTTATTCCTACAAGTTCTCCATTTGTATTTACAAGTGCTCCTCCAGAATTTCCTGGGTTTACAACGGCATCAGTTTGTAAGAAAGATTCTATTGCTGTGTTTGCTCCAAGAATATTGATGTTTCTTGCTTTTGCACTTATAATTCCAGCAGTTACTGTTGATGTTAAATTAAAAGGATTTCCTACAGCTAAAACCCAGTCTCCTACTTGTACAATATCTGAATTGCCAAAGGAAACATAGTTTAAATTTTTTTCGTCTATTTTTAATAATGCAAGATCGGTTGTTGGATCTGTTCCTATAACTGTTGCTTCATAGGTGCGCTTATCATTTAACGTAATAGTTATTTTATCGGCTTCTTGTACTACATGATTATTGGTTACAATATAGCCATCAGACGATATTATCACACCAGAACCAGACGCTTTTAATACTGAATTATTTCTTCTGCCAAAAAAATCATTTAGGCTAAAGTAATCATCGTAAACACTGCTTTTTTGACTAAATTCTGTAAGAATATAAACAACAGAATGAAGAGTTTTATTTGCTGCCATTTTAAAGTTTGGTAATTCTGTTGAAGTCTTTATTGATACTTGTTGAATGTTCGTTGGTTTTATTGGCATTCTAGAATCTTGAATAAAGCTAGTCTCATTTTCTGGAGTTTTTAATAATTGTTGTAATCCCAGTACAATCATTCCACTTATTAATCCAATTACTAATACTTTTATATACTCTTTCATGCTGAAATGTTTTGTTTTTAAACTAATTTGTTAACGATATATATAATATTATATTCTATACAAGAACGACAAATTTAGAAAATAAATTATGGAATACAATGTTAAAAAAGTGTAATTGGCATATTAGATAACATTTTTTAAGGATTTATTATAAGTATAAAGTAAAAGGAGTAAATTAATACATTATGTTGGCTTAGTACTTTATCCTTAGTTTGTTAATTGATTGATTTTTTTCAAAATTGTTATGAATTCATCATATTTTTTTAATAAAGTAATAAATTTTAAAAAAATAATTTTTTAGAAACGAAAAAATATTTAATTTAGCGTTTGGTAATAACAAAAAAGTAACTAAAACTTTACAAAATGGCAGATTTTAATTTTAAGCAGATTATTTACGCAGGTATGATAGCTATAGCAGGTGTAGATGGAGAAGTTGACAGGGGAGAACGTAAGTATGTTGATAAAGTATTTGATCATGACTTTAATATGTCTAGAAAAGAAAGAAAAGAAGTATTGAAAATATGGGAGGGAAGTAAAGATGATTTTACAGGAAAAGTAACTGATGAGTTATCGCAATTTCCTGCTTTTGATCAAAGAGAGGCATACAAACGTATTTGTCAGTTTATTTTATTCAGAAACGATGAGTATAATAAAAGTACTAAAAGTCGTCCAAGAGGTATAGATCCTGAAAAAGAACAATTGAACAGATATCGTGAGCGTGCTGAAGAAATGCGCAAAAAGTTGAAATTCTAATTTAGAAGTTTTATATAAATAAAAAAGAGGCTGTTATTGTTGAACAGCCTCTTTTTTAGTGTAAAAGAATATGGCTATTAGATTTTTATTATATAATCGTAAATACCATGCAGATTGCAACCTGCCTCAGCTCTTAATATATCGCCTTTATTAATGTTAACATAGAAATTGGCAAAGCCTTGAATTCCTCCATTAATAAATTCGGTTTTTGAGTATCTAATTACAAGACATAAAAAAAGCCCTTAATAGGGCTTTTTTTATGTCTTATTGTAGCTATAATCTTGGTCTACTTCTCATATACTCTTTATTTGCAATACTTAAGATAGGAACAGGAGATTGATTAACTAATTGCTGTCCTTGAGAGCCAAGCCATAAATCGGAAGCTAATTTTTCTGTTTCTATCATAGTAGATATCATACCAGCATTAACTTTAATTGCATAATTCATAATAGTACGTGCTCCATTTTTAGACGCTGAAAAATGAACTACAATATTTTTAACTCTGCTTTTAATCAAGAATTCTTCACTCTGCTTTACATAACTATTTACTCTTTTTCTTAGTGTACCAACACTACTAAAATACAATCCTAGTAAATGAACTTCTGCACCGTAGTAAAGTGCTATCTTAGTTGTAATTGGAAGTTTTTGTCTTGTATCCAGCGAACTATCTATAGGAATCACTATTGTTTTTAAACCTCTTTTTAATGTGCGAGTTTCACGAATTGATATTACTGGACATTTTGCTTCTGCAATTATATGATTTGCATTATCTCCCATCAGAAATCTCCTAAAACCCTGCGACCCATGAGCCCCTACCATTATCATGTCAACATCATTCTCCATGGATAATGCTATTACTTCTTTATAAGTAACACCCTTTCTTATTCTGTACTCTATGTCTTTTGGAGATATTTCATTTGAATAATTATTAATGATTTTCTTGAACTTTGATTCCACAATATCTTTAACACTTTCATCCGACTTAATATTAAGGTGGCGAATAGAGTTACTATTCTCTACCCAAACTAATAACAAATTAGACTTAAATTTTGTTGCTAAACCTATTGCATGCGCTAGTGCGTTCTGAGAAGATTCCGAGAAATCTACCCCAACTAAAATTTCATTCATAAGTGTAGTTTTAAAAAAAAGTGATTAATTGAACCCAAAGATACGTTTTTTTATTTAATATTTCATGCTATTACAAATTATAGTTTTGGAAGAATAATTTGTAATATTAAAAGAAATAATTGAGAATTACATCTTCAACCTAAAATGCTGTTTAGTAAAATCTTTACTAATACTTATAAGGCCGAGGTGGTAGAAATCAACACTTAGGCTTATACTTTCTTGTTGAATTATTTCTTCCCAAGCTTTGGTAGCTAGTTTGTTATAATGGATATTATCAATAATAATGAATCTAGTATTTTTCTCATTTACTATACTTAGAAAATGAGAAAGAATATAACTTTTGGAGTTTATAGCATTAATTATTACTAATTCAGTATTTATCTTTTTAGAAAAACAATTAATAAAGTTTTGCTTCTTAATTTCTATTTTTGATTTGGAAATATGATTGCTTTTGCGAATGGATTTCAGTTTTCTAATGATTCTTCTTTTTTTGCTTAACTGCGAATTATTCTTAACACATTCTTCATACACTTCAAATAAGAAAGGGGAATGGATACTATGTCTACCTTTAGCTTTGAGCTTATGTTTGAGGTGTTTTTTTCTTTTGTGGGATAGTTTTTTCAATCTATAAAAATAAAGCTGCTGGCTTTTGCCAGCAGCTAATTATTTATTATTAGTAACCTAGATTAATTGCATCTACGGATTTAATTTCAGGAATAGCTTTAATCATTGCTTGTTCAACACCTTGTTTAAGTGTCATAATACTCATTGAACAAGTTGCGCAAGCGCCTTTTAATTCTACTTGAACTTCGTTTTGGTCAGTAAGTCTAACAAACTCAATATCACCTCCATCAGCAACTAAATATGGTCTAATTTGAGTTATTACTTTATTAACTCTTTCAACTAGTTTTTCTCTGTTTTCTTCAGCCATAATATTGTTTTATAAAGTGAATTAGCTTGCACAAGATGCATTAGGATCTATTTCTACCTTAGTAGTAGCGGCCATAGTCTCATTTCTTATCTGAGTTTGTTTAATTACATTATCAGCTAAGTTACGGAATGCTTTACCCATTGGGTCATCAGCATTTAGAGCAATTGGTTTTCCATTTTCAGCAGCTTGCATTATATCTTGTACCAAAGGAATTTCCGCTAATAATGGAACATTCATTTCATTAGCTAATTTCTTAACGCCACCATTACCAAATATATAATACTTATTATCAGGAAGCTCAGCAGGAGTAAAGTAAGCCATATTTTCCACTAATCCCAATACTGGTACATTAATGTCTTTTTGTTGGAACATAGAAACTCCTTTTCGAGCATCGGCTAATGCAACTTCTTGAGGTGTACTTACAATCACAACTCCAGTAATGCCAATTGCCTGAACAAGAGTAAGGTGAATATCGCCAGTTCCAGGAGGCATATCAATTACTACATAGTCTAATTGTCCCCAATCACCATCATTAATGAATTGGTTAAGAGCATTTGTAGCCATCGAACCTCTCCAAATTAAAGCTTTGTCAGGCTCTACAAAGAAACCAATTGAAATAATCTTAATTCCGTATTTCTCAATTGGTTGAATTAGAGTTTTACCATTTACTTGAGTAGCAACAGGTTTTGCATTCACTAAGTCAAACATTAGCGGCGCAGAAGGGCCGTAGATATCAGCATCGAGGAAACCAACTTTAGCGCCAGTTTTAGCCAAAGAAATGGCTAGGTTAGCAGCAACAGTAGATTTACCAACGCCTCCTTTACCAGAAGCTACAGCAATAATATTCTTAACGCCAGAAAATGGACGTGCAGGAGCATTAAAAGCGGCTGCTTCAAAATGTTGAACTTTAGTTTCTATTTCTACTTCAAGACTTTCTTCAAGATAGAATTTCAATGTTCTATCACAAGCTTTGATAAGTGATTTAGCAAATGGATCTTTGCTATTCTTTATTACTAATGAAAATTTTATCTTTTCATTAGTGATTTCTAAGTCTTCTACCATCCCCAATTCGACTATGCTTTTGCCAGATTCAGGATGTTTTACCATCTTTAAGGTATCAAGTACCTTTTCTGTATTGTATTTCATTTATATAAATCGTTAAATTACAGTTTATTAAAATAAGAATCTTATTCTTATTTAGATTGCGTAAAGATAAGGACTTTTTTTGATATAGAAATGTTGTTTTGAAAATTATTTTTTTGATTCGTCATATTTCAATACAATTCTGAATTTTGACTATTTGTGTCTTTGGCATCGAAGATGTTTTGTTAAGAATATCTTTTGAGTATTTATGTTGAGTGTAAAAGGTAAGTAATGCTGTAATTGGAGGTTAAAAATCTTCAGTTAATAATAAATAGATATTATCCTATTGCAGATTAATTCTTATTGATAACATTGTTTCTTTTGAATTAGGTTTGATTTACTGTCTTACAAAAGCTTTGAGATACAATCCTTTATCTTCTAGTTAGTCAAAAATATTGCTTTATTTGTGATTATTGCTATTGTGTTAAAACTGTTTCTAAAACCTATACTTGCTTTATGGTTAACTGGTAACGGAATGTTTACAGATATGATGAGGGAGATTGTATTTATTGAAACAGCACTTCCTTCAGCCATCCTTACTGCAGTGTATGCAAAGAAATATAATTGCGAACCTCAACTTGTTTCTGGAACTATTATGATTAGTTTAATTCTAAGTATTCTGAGCATAAGTCTGTCTTTTATGTATTTTTTCTAAACAAATAGGTATTTATATTAATTGAACGGTAGTGTTTTGTTACTACTGTGTAAAATAGAGTGTTGAATTAGATTGCTGTATTTATGTAATTACCTTATAATCAAAATACTGAATCTTAACGGCTTTGCCTGCCTGAATCGGCATACAGGCGAGAGATAAAAGTTTAATACAGCCCTATTTTGTTGGATAACAATGATGTATTATCGAGTACTAATATTACTCAAAGTAGTAATTAATTGTGATTAAAATAACATTGTAATCATAAGTATTTCAGCGTGTTGGAATGTGTGTATATAAGGTGATTTTTTGAGCTTTATAAAATTATGATATATATTATAAAATTTAGTAATTTAGCAAGATAATGAGATGAAATATTTATCATTTTTGTTCTACATTAATATTTTGTGCAAAAGTGTACAAAGATTTATTAATAGGTTAATAATCACAGTATAATATATACCGTATTTATATGTCAAATAGTATAAAAATTAAACGTGGCTTAGACATTAGGCTCAAAGGCAAGGCACAAGAGCAGGTGCAAGATGTATCTTTGAGTAAGTTTGCTTTAAAGCCAACAGATTTCCATGGGTTGTTCCCTAAGTTATCTGCAAGAGTAGGAGATAAGGTTAAGCGTGGTAGTATTGTTTTCTTTGACAAAAAGAGAGATTATATTCAAATCCCTTCTCCTGTAAGTGGCACAGTAACAGAGGTTGTACGTGGTGCTAAACGTAAAATGCTTGAGGTGAGAATTGAAGTTGATGGTTCTGATGATTTTGTTGCTTTTAAGAAACTTAGCTCTGCTGAGATGAATAATGAAAATGTAAAGTCTAATCTTTTGGAGAGCGGTCTTTGGTCTTTAATTCGCCAGCGTCCTTACAATGTTGTGGCAAATCCTACAGAGAAAGCTAAAGCAATATTTATTTCTGGATTTGACTCTGCTCCCCTAACAGCAAATGTGGATTTCATTCTTCAAGGCAATGAAGCTGCTTTTCAGGCTGGACTTGATGCTCTTTCTAAACTAACAGATGGAAAAGTTAATATTGGAGTTAATTCAGACACGAAATCTCAGGCATTACTCAATGCAAAGGGTGTAGAAATCAATAAATTTGATGGTCCTCACCCTTCTGGAAATGTTGGTATTCAAATTCATCATGTTTCTCCTATTAATAAAGGCGATATTGTTTGGACTGTTCAAGCACAAGATGTTATTACTATTGGTAATTTATTTTTAACGGGCGAATATAAGCCAGAAATAATTATTGCTCTTTCTGGCTCGGAAGTTCAGAATCCGCAATATTATAAAATAATAAGAGGTGGTGATATTGCTGGAATTATAGAAGGTAAATTGAATGATAATGATAATGTAAGATTAATTAGTGGTAATGTGCTTACAGGTACTAAGGTTGAAAAATCTGGTTACCTTGGATATTATAATAATCTAATTACTGTAATTCCTGAAGGAAATAAATACGAATTTTTTGGTTGGTTTGTTCCTAGTTCTAAAAAACATAGTGTGTACAGAACAGCATTCTCGTGGTTATCACCAAATAAGGAATATGTTCTCAATACTAACTTAAATGGAGGTGAAAGAGCTTTTGTATTTACTGGAAATATGGATAAAGTTCTTCCTATGGATATTCTTCCAATGGAGCTTACAAAAGCCATTATGGTTGATGATATTGATATGATGGAGAATCTTGGTATTTATGAAGTTGACGAAGAGGATTTTGCACTTTGTGAATATGTAAATACCTCTAAGATTGGTATTCAGGCTGTTATACGAGAAGGATTGGATAGTATTCGTAAAGAAATGAGTTAGTAATAGGAAAATTTATATAGATGAAATTTATAAGAAATATATTAGATTCAGTAAAGCCACATGTGCAAAAGGGAGCAAAGTTTCAGGCTTTCCACTCTATGTACGACGCGGCGGATACTTTATTTTTTGTTCCTGATGTGGTTACCACTAAAGGAAGTCATATCCGCGATGGCGTAGATATGAAAAGGTCAATGTTCATGGTTGTTATTGCAATGGTTCCTGCTCTGCTTTTTGGTATGTGGAATGTTGGTCACAATCATTTTCTTTCAATGGGAGAAACAGCAGAGTTCTGGGATGTGTTTTTATATGGTTTTCTGAAAGTTCTTCCTCTTATACTAGTTACTTATGGTGTAGGTCTTGGAATTGAAATAGCTTTTGCACAAGGTAGAGGTCATGAAGTAAATGAAGGTTTCTTTGTTTCTGGAATGCTGATTCCTTTGATTGTACCTGTTACTACTCCTCTTTGGATGGTTGCTGTAGCAGTAGCTTTTGCTGTGGTATTTGGTAAAGAGGTTTTTGGAGGCACAGGAATGAATATTGTAAATCCAGCTTTATTGACAAGAGCGGTACTTTTCTTTGCTTACCCTTCAGCTATGAGTGGTGATAAAGTTTGGATTTCTGAAAGTGCTGATGCAATTTCTGGTGCTACTCCTTTAGCAGAATTAACTGCTGGTCATGGTGCTGGTCTTAGTCCTCTTGAAATGATGATAGGTGCTTATCCTGGTTCTGTTGGTGAAACTTCAGTTATTGCCATTGGAATTGGTGCATTTATTCTGTTATTCACAGGAGTTGCAAACTGGAAAGTAATGTTCTCTTTCTTTATTGGTGGTATAGCAATGGCTGGTATTCTTCACGCTTTTGCTGGTAGTTATCCTGATAATACATATTTACAACTGTGCCCATGGCAGCACTTATTAATAGGTGGTTTTGCCTTCGGTGGTGTATTTATGATTACTGACCCTGTTACGGCAGCTCAAACTAATACTGGTAAATGGATTTATGGATTCCTTGGAGGCTTTATTGCCATTCTGGTGCGTGTTCTTAATCCGGCTTATCCAGAAGGTGTTATGCTTGCAATATTGTTTATGAATATATTTGCTCCTACCATCGATTTCTATGTAGTAGATGCAAATATTAAGAAGAGACTTAAACGTGCTAAAGTAAGCGCTTAATTTTAACCATTAAAACTAAGAAGAAATGAATAAGAACAGTAATTCATATATATTTATTTACGCTTCGGTAATGGTGGTGTTGGTTGCAGTGATTCTTACATCTGCCAACCTTGCTCTTAAGCCCTTGCAGAAAAAAAATATAGAAAATGAAAAGATGATCAATCTATTGTCGGCAATAGGTGTTCAGTCGGATGCGAAAACCGCTGCCGAATTGTATAACAAATTTCTTGTGAAAGAAGTAATTGTTGACAAAGAAGGAAATGAGCTAAGTGTATATTCTAAAGGTAAACTTGAACTTGGTGACAGTAGAGCTTTTGATATTAATCTTAAGTCGGCTCTTAACGATATAAAGAAAGATGGAAAAGTAGCAATGCCTTTGTTTATTATGGAGAATGAAGGTGAAACATTCTATATAATTCCTGTTTATGGAAAAGGACTTTGGGGTCCAATTTATGGTAATATTGCTCTCGAAAGTGATAAAAATACCGTTGCTGCTGTTAACTTTGGTCACGATGGTGAAACTCCAGGTTTGGGAGCAGAAATAGTAAATAAGCCTTTTACTAATGAATTTAAGAATAAGCAGATTTTTAAAGATGGGAATTTTGTTTCTGTTACAGTGGTAAAAGGTGGTGTAGCAAGCCAATCAAAGGTTGCTGCAGAAAATGGAGTTGATGCAATCTCAGGAAGTACTTTAACTTGTAATGGAGTTTCAGCTATGCTTAACGATTGTGTGATAAATTATGTTAACTACTTAAAAAAGGATAAATAGTTATGGCAGCAAAAGAAAAAGAACCTTTGTTCTCACCTAAGAATATAAAGCTGATTACAAATCCAATTAATGTGGATAACCCAATTACTAAACAAGTATTGGGAATATGCTCAGCTCTTGCGGTTACTGTTAAAGTAGAACCGGCATTTGTAATGTCTATTTCTGTAATGGCAGTATTGGCATTTGGAAATTTGATTATCTCTCTTATGCGTAATACCATACCTTCACGTATTCGTATTATTGTACAATTAGTGGTAATTGCAGCATTAGTAATACTTGTTGACCAAGTGCTTAAAGCTTTTGCCTACGATGTAAGTAAGCAGCTATCAGTATTTGTTGGACTTATTATTACCAACTGTATTATTATGGGACGTTTTGAGGCATTCTCAATGGCAAACAAACCTTGGCCTTCTTTCCTTGATGGTATTGGAAATGCAATAGGTTATGGTTGGATATTAGTTGCTGTGGCTTTCTTCCGTGAGCTATTTGGCTCTGGTGCAGTTATGGGTTTCAAACTTATTCCACAATCATTCTACGATATGGGATATGTAAATAATGGCTTGGTAATTCTTCCTCCTATGGCTTTATTTGCTGTAGCTACCATTATTTGGATTCAGCGTTCTCGCAATAAAGATTTAATTGAAGACTAATTGATAACATTATAAAGATATTGATATGCAAGATTTAGTAAATATATTTGTAAAATCCATTTTTGTTGACAATATGGTGTTTGCCTACTTCCTTGGGATGTGTTCCTATTTGGCAGTATCAAAAACCGTTAAAACATCAGTAGGATTAGGTGCAGCAGTAATATTTGTATTAATTATTACTGTTCCAGTAGATTATTTAATGAACGAATACCTACTTAAGCCAGGTGCTTTGGTATGGATGGGAAAAGAATATGCAAGCATTGATTTAAGCTTCCTTAGCTTTATTATGTTTATTGCAATTATTGCTTCTATGGTTCAATTAGTAGAAATGGTAGTTGAGAAATTCTCTCCAACATTATATGCTTCTTTGGGTATTTTCTTACCTCTAATTGCTGTTAACTGTGCAATTCTTGGTGGTTCATTATTTATGCAACAACGCGATTATCAGAGTGTGGCAGAGGCGACAGCCTTTGGTCTAGGTTCTGGTATTGGTTGGTTTATGGCTATTGTTGCCATTGCTGCTATTCGTGAGAAGATTCGCTACTCAAATGTGCCAGCTCCACTTCGTGGCTTAGGTATTACTTTCGTAATAACTGGTATCATGGGTATTGCTTTTATGACTTTTATGGGAATTAAACTTTAATAGTTCGTCGATTGATGAATCAAAATTATAAAATTTAAGATATGATTTTAGCAGAAATTTCAACCTCAACAATTATAATGATTAGTGTTGTAGCCTTTTTGGGTGTGATACTTTTATTGGTGAGTATATTGTTGTTTGCAAAGAAAAAGCTTACTCCTCAAGGAAAGGTTAAGCTGACAATAAATGGTGAAAAAGAAATAGAAACTGAGCCAGACGGTACTCTTTTAGCGAAGATGACCGAGCAAAAGATTTTCCTTCCTTCTGCTTGTGGTGGCGGTGGAACTTGCGGAATGTGTAAGGTTCAGGTTCATGCTGGTGGTGGAGATATTCTTCCTACAGAGAAAGGTTTCTTTACAAGAAAAGAAGCTCAAAACGATTGGAGACTTGGCTGCCAAGTGAAAGTACGTAATGATATGGAAATTGGTATTCCAGCAGAGATATTTGGTATTAAAAAGTGGGAGTGTGAGGTTGTTTCCAACGAAAGTGTTGCTACTTTTATCAAGGAGTTTGTTGTTAGACTTCCTGAAGGCGAATCTATGGATTTCCGCTCAGGTGGATATATCCAAATTGATGTGCCAAAAATTACTGTTAATTATAAGGATATGATTATTGGTGATGACTATAAAGCTGATTGGGATAAGTTTAATATGTGGGATCTTGTGATGAAGAATCCAGAGCCTATTTATCGTGCTTACTCTATGGCTAATCACCCTGCAGAGGGTAATATTGTGATGCTTAATATTCGTGTTGCAACTCCACCTTGGGATCCAAAAAGTAAAGGTTTTGCTAAGGTAAATCCAGGTATTTGCTCTTCTTATATCTTTAACCTAAAACCAGGTGATAAGGTAATGGTTTCAGGACCTTATGGTGAGTTTTTTATTAAAGACACCAAGCGTGAAATGATGTTTATTGGTGGTGGTGCAGGAATGGCTCCTATGCGTTCTCATATCTTCGATCAATATTTAACTCAGAAAACTGACCGTAAAGCTACTTTCTGGTATGGTGGTCGTTCTAAGCGTGAGCTATTCTATGTAGATCAGTTTGAAGCGATAGAAAGAGATAATCCTAATTTCAAATTTAATATTGGACTTTCAGAGCCTGATAAAGAAGATAACTGGGAAGGATATACAGGATTTATTCATCAAATAATACTCGATAATTATTTATCTAAGGTTGAAGAACCAGAAGAAATAGAGTATTACTTATGTGGTCCTCCTATGATGAATCAGGCTGTTTTGCAGATGTTGGAAGACCTTGGGGTTCCGGATGAGATGATTGCCTTCGATGATTTTGGTGGTTAATAAGTTTCAAATACTGCGTTATTCTTGTTTTTTATACAGTTGTTTACGAAATGTAAACTCCTTGATTTTAAAAACTTCAGAAGCCTTGTCTTTAAACCTTCTTAAAAGGTTTGGTTTTATTAAATATAAATAAAAGAGATAATAGAAACGACTGCCAATGGTGGTCGTTTTTTTGGTAATATAATAATACAGATGATTATATTGTCTCATTATTGTAGTTATTAGAAAGGGTTATTGGATTATTATATAATGCTTTGATGCTGAAAGTGTCAAATATTAATAGCCATGGGTGAAACCTATGGCTATTTCAAATTAATGAATAAGTTTTGGTATATGTTTTTGCTTTTTTAGCACAAAACTATGACAAAACAATTTTTAATATTGACAAATGTATTGTCTGTTTTAGTTCTCCTATTATATTGATTAGTTAAGGATATTTCAATACATTTACAAAATAATTAAATGTACTTTCAATGGAAAATATAGATAATAAATTAAAGAACAAGCAGATAAGACCAACAGCAATGCGAGAGTTGGTGTTAAAGGTTCTATTGGATAAAGGCTCAGCAATTAGTTTAAGTAAATTGGAGGATGAATTTGCCAATGCTGATAAATCAACGCTATACCGTACTTTGAAAACTTTTGAGGATAAGCAACTGATTCATAGTATTGATGACGGTTCTGGTTCTTTGAAATATGCTGTTTGCCAAGATAACTGCCAATGCAATCCAAATGATTTGCATGTCCATTTTTATTGTACTAAATGTGAAAATACATTTTGTTTAACTGATATTCCCGTTCCTTCAGTTAATTTACCTGTTGGCTTTAGCCTCAATAGTGTAAATATGGTGGTAAAAGGACTTTGTATTAATTGTAAGAAATAACTGTATTCTTTGCAACATTGTTGCACTCTATTTGATTTAGCTTTGTAGAATTAATAAATTAAATCTAAAGAATATGACAAAGTTTTCCATAATATTACTATTGCTATTATTTGCAAATTCAATTAAGGCACAAGAAAAAAAGGATGTTCCAGAGAAATATAGAATAATAATTGGCGTAAGAGTAAATCCAATATTAATATACGACCTAAAAGGAAATGTAAATGAGAAGGTACTTCTTCATGGTGAGTTAGGTGCTTTATTTAATAAGCGTTTCTATACTTCCATAGGATATACTGCTGCAGTAAATGCTATATATAATTTTAATGAGTATTGGTTTATTGGCTTTGATAAGAAAGTCCCTGTATCTTGGGTAATAGCTGAGGAATATAATTTTAATAATAATAAGTTTTTTGTACAAACAGGGCCAAATATTAAATTGAGTAAAATAGGCAATGTATTTGCATTCTTGTTTACTCCTACAGATAAGTTTCAGCTGGGGCTTAAAGTAGGCGTATTTATTCCTCTTAATGTTGTTTTAAAGAAAGGCTTTTAGTCCATTATATTTTCTTAGACTCCTGAGAAAGATAGTTTTATTTTCCTAATGAATTACAAAGGTGCTATTTATATGTAGATATATATAAATTAAGACCGTTGCACGGTAAAAACGGTGTAATGGACAAAATGGTTGTTTTTTTTGACAGCATTTGCTCATGTGGACAAAATGGTTGGTGTTTTTATCAACAATATTTGATTCAATATTAATCTTGTATTATATTTACAAAATCAAAC
>Ga0164318_10004516_pt1 | contig 13394 bp, 12 predicted proteins | sample GuaBasSedimGuay9_FD_113734 | JGI IMG/M metagenome (GOLD analysis project Ga0164318, IMG submission 113734) | Subseafloor sediment microbial communities from Guaymas Basin, Gulf of California, Mexico - Guay9, Core 4571-4, 0-3 cm | ecosystem: Environmental > Aquatic > Marine > Hydrothermal vents...
AATTTAAAAATTTTTTTATTTAAAGAGTTGACAAAAGCTTTTGAATGTATTAAAATATCTAATATAGATAATATATTAAGTAAAACTGACGATAATATTAAAGGAGAATATGTAATTATATTCAATCCAAAAATTTATTAAAGAAAAGATTCTAAAATGACGATAAATCAATTGAAAGGTGGTAAAATATGATGGATATAAAAGGTATAGAAGGTATAAAACAAATAATTCATTCACAGAAGACAAGAAAGATTAAAAATTTAAAAGATATAAAGAGAAAGGATGAGGTTTCACTTTCAGAAGAAGCAAAACGAATGGCGGAATTCGAGAAGTATAAAGAGATTGTGAAGGGTGTATCTGATATAAGAGAAGATAAAGTAAGAATTGCAAAAGAGAAATTGGCGCAAGGAAAGCTTATTACAAAGGAGATAATAGAAGCTGTAGCAGAGAGGTTATCAGAGAAATTTCTAATAGGAGATAAAATACTGGATAAGTTAGGTGCAGATGAGCCAGAATAAAATTTAGAAATTAGGAAAGGTTGGCAAGTAATATGATAACATAGATTTTAAAAGACGGTGGTAGAGCGACTGTTTCTACCACCGTCTTTTATTTTATTAAAATGTTAGAGATAAAATTATGCCTATTTTAAGCTCAATTGAATTTACTCTTCCTACAAGAATAATATTTGGTGTTGATGTGATAAATAGAATTGGCGAGACTGCAGTTGAATATACCAACAAAGTTTTTATAATTACCGATGGGGATGTAATGAGGAAGATAGGGCTTTTACCAAAAATAGAATTGTTGCTTGAAAAAAGTGGGGTAGAATACATTTTATATGATAATATTACTCGCGACCCTTCAAATGAAGTTATAGATGAGGCTGGAACTTTGCTTGAAGAATCAAGAGCAAAACTTGTAATTGCTTTAGGTGGAAGAAGTGTAATAAATGCTGCAAAAGCTGCTGCATATCTTGCTAAAAATGAAGGGTCTATAGTTGAATATATTAATGGTAAAATTGGAAAAGATGAATCTGTCCCTGTAATAACAATTCCGACAATCCCGGGTGTTGCTCAAGCATTTACAGATAATTTTATATTAAAAGATAGCAATGATAACATTAAAAAAGAGTTTAAAAATAAATCCCTTTTCCCTTTAATTTCATTAATAGACCCTAAGATTACTATATCACTTCCTGTAAATTATACCGTTGGGTCTGGATTTGCTATTTTGTCAAATGCAGTTGAATCTTATATTTCAGCTGCATCTAATCCTGTTTCAGATGCACTTGCTTTAAGAGCTATTGAATTTATAGGGAAAAATTTAAGAACAGTTTTTTTGAATAGGGAAGATTTGACAACCCGGTCAAATCTTATGATGGCATCTGTTTTAGTAGGATTTTCTCTTTTAACATCAAAGCCAGGGAGCTGTGAAGCAATGGCTTTGGCACTCTCTGCTAAATCAGGTATTTATCAGAATATAGCACACGCAATTATACTCCCTCATGTAATGGAATTTAATCTTACTACTGCTCCTAATAAATACGTGCAAATTGCAAAAGCACTTGGTGAAGATATTTCAAACATAACAGTGGTTGAAGCTGCAATAAAAGCTATTGAAGGAGTAAGAAAGCTACTTTTTGATTTAAAAGTTCCTCAAAAATTAAGTGATTACAAAGTTAACAAAGAAGACCTTCCTCTCATTTCAAGTGTGGCAAGAAGATATAGCTTTTTAAATTATACGCCTACGCCTATTTCAAAAGAGGATATTTTAAATATAATGCTTACTGCATATTAGTATTGATATTAAAATCTTATTTCGGGAGGGATTTTATGATTAAAAAAATAATTTTTTTAATCATAGCCTGTATATTTTATGTAAATTTAAATTCAGTTTATCCTATCATTATTAAAGGAAATCACATTATCTGGTCCACAGAAGATGAAAATGAGTTCCTTTATTCTGTGTATGGGAAAAGCACTGGTAAAAAAATATGGAAAATATATAATATAAAAGAAAAAACTGGTATAACATTATTCTATGATACAGGTGTAGTTCCTGTATGGTCATTTGATGGAAAGAAAATAGTTACAGCACGCAAGGATAAAGTTGATATTTACTTTAGCCCAGACTCAAAAAAATCTTATACTTTAGCTGCAGATGAAGTAGTGGATATAGATTTAAGCTATAATGGTAAAAAAATCGTATATTCTGATGGAACAGAAATCTATCTATTAGACTTAGAAACAGGTGAGAATTCACTCTTGGGCAAAGGCAAAAAGCCTGCATTTATTAATAAAGATAAAGCAATAATATTTTTTAATGAGGAATTCTTTCTGTCTGCTTTTGATAAAAATCTTCAAATGAAAGTAATTACAACAAACTTTATTAAAAATGTATTTCCATTTAAAACTTCCAATAAAATCGTATTTCAGGATACAGATAGTTCTAAGATAAAATTGTTTGATCTGGACTTGAATGTTTATAAAGAAATTATAATTGTGGATGAAAATGATGAAATAATTGATTTTTCTGTTTCACCAGATAATAATTTCCTAATATATATCCTTAAGAATGGTGGGCTTTATCTTGTTCATATTCCTACGCACCTTAAAATAAAAATTCTAAATGAATATGGCATATTTACTCCCAAAATTTCAAAGAATAATAAATATTGCTCTTATGAAAAAGAAAATCAGATTTATATAAAAGAGATTTCAAACTATATAAAAGCCTTTAATTTTGATAAAATTTTTAAAGTAAATATGGGAGCATCACAGGGCATTACTATAGGCACATCCATAGAGGTTTACGAAGAGCGTAAAAATCCTTTTACAGGAGAAGTTATTGGAATGGATGTAAATAAATTTAAGGGAGTGTTAAAAGTAATTACTGTTTATGATAGCTATTGTTATTGTAAAATAGATGAAGAATTTAAAACAGATAAATCTATAGAAATAAATGATATTGCTTACTGGAAAGAGAAAAATGTAATGGGTGTTGTAACGAGATAAAAGTTTTTTTGTTGACCACAAATTTTAATTTTGTATTTTGAAATTGAGAGATATTGATATTAAGTATAATATTAGAGACTTAGGTAGCAGAATTAGTAATTTTATTTTTTAATTTTAGAAATAATTACTATGCAAGAAGCAATAAAAAGAATTTTAAAAGAAGAAGAGAATGTTCAGAACTCAATAGAAGAAGCTAAGAAAAAAGCTGAACAGATAAAAAAAGAGGCAGATGAAAAAGCCTCACAGATTATAAATGAGGCAATAAAACTTGCTCGTCAGCAATCAGAGGAACTTATAAAGTCTACAATAACAGACGCAGAAAAAGAACGCAAAAATAAATTAGAAGAATTTGAAAGTTCTGGAAAATATAAAATCCCAGATGACAAATTAGATTCCTTAACTGAAAATTTATTTAAGACCTTTATCACGGTTGAATGAAAAAATGTTTAAAGACCTGTCTAAATATGGCTTTCTTAACGCCAAAATAAGAAGTAAAATAGGAAATATAATTTCAGATAAAGAATTTGAAGATATGCGCTTACATAAAAATTGTTACGAAATTATAAATTCTCTCATTGAAAAAGGATATATCTCAAAAGAAAATAAATTAAAAGATATAACAAATATTGAATTTGAGCTATTTAAATATCTTATAAGAATATATCAAGAAATCTACAATTATATTTCTGAACGAAATTTAAAAAGATTTATATTTAAGCTTATGGAGAAGCTGGAAATAGAAAACCTTAAAAATATTTTACGAGCCTGGTTTAAACGAGAAAATACTTCAAATATTGATGGATATATATACAAAGAAAAAATATGTTATGAAATACCTGTTGAAAAATTGATTGCATCTCAAGATATAGATGAGTTCAGAAAATATATTATAAACACCCCTTTTTTTAATTATATGTGCTCAGGACTTGATGATTTTAAAAAAACAGGCTCATTATTTTATCTTGAAATTTCACTTGATAAGGGATATTTCTTTGAAGTATTTTCTTCTATTTCACTTTTAGCAAAAAGAGACCAAAAAATTGTTCAAAAATTTATAGGATTTGAAATTGATATTCAAAATTTAATTTGGCTTATCCGATATAAAAATTATTATAATCTTAAAGCAGATAGTGCAATAGAAAATATAATATCATCGGGCTGGAAATTTTCTAAGGAATTTCTTATAAATTTTTATATGTCAGAAAAATTTGAGACAGATTATTTGAAACTTTTTTCTGGAATGCCTAATTATCTTACACAGCAAATTTTACAAAAAATAGAAAAAGAATTAAACTTTAAAAATAAAATGACTTTAATAGAAGATATGTTAAATCAGATACTTATGATAGAAGTGAAAAATACACTTGTTGGATATCCATTTACTATAGGTATAGTAATAGCATATCTTTTACTAAAACGAATAGAGATAAAAAATCTTGTTTCACTCCTAAATTTAAAATATTATGAAATCCTTTAAAAATTTAATGTGCTAAAATAAACAGTTAGGAATTATAGAAGGAAAAATTTGTGTTATTCCTAACTATTTTAAGGTTTTTTCCAATGTTTGTTTCTCCATATTGATTATTTGTAGGGTGATGTAATCCTTCATATTGGGTTGTTTTAAAACGGCTTATCTTTTCGGCGATATATCTTCCCCCTTTTTTTGTATTAGTAATAAAGTGTAACATTTTGTATTTAAATTCAAGTGCGAGAGAAGATTTTTGTTGACATTTAATTTTTATATTGTTATTTTTTCAAAAAATTTTTGTTGACATTCAATTTTTATATTGTTATTTTTTCAAACAGACAAAAAATTTAACTCCCAAATTAGAGGAGGAAAGGAGGTGACAAGGATAATCTGATATCCTTGGGAGTAAATCAATTAAAAATAATAAAACAAAGGAAGGAGGAAAAGTATGAAGAGAATACTTATCACTTTGACTATCATTATGTTCAGCGCCAGCTTTATTATAGCTGGTGAAATTCAGCTACGCCCAATGATTGGATACGGATTCGGTATACATCAAAAAGAAATGGGCACGGATAAGGAAATTGATACTTCTGGCAAAACCACAAAAAATGAAAATATATATTATTCCGGTGGTGCTGGATTAAACTTTGGCTTAGGTGTATTGATTGGTTTAACCGAAAATCTTGGGGTTGAACTTGGTGGTGGATATGTATTAGGCTCTGAAAAAGATATTGATAAAGAAACAGACAATTCAACTTCACCTGTTACAACTGATGTTCTCAAAAATAAATCATCCTATATTCCTATTGATATTACATTAAAAGTAAAAGGGAACTCTGGACAAATTACTCCTTATGTAGGATTTGGACCTACTATCGCGGTTGGTGGAAAAACTATTAAAACTTATTCTGGAAAAGGTGTTGTTACGTATGAAGCGGAATATGAAACCACATATAATATAGGCTTTGGCTGGAATGCTGTATTAGGAGCCGATTATAAAATAAGTGATTCAATGAGCTTATCTTTATCTCTATTTTTACATACAGTAGGTTTAAAACCATCTAAAAAGAAAGTGACCAAATATACTATTAATGGAACAGATATGATGAACACATTGACAACACGTGACAAAGAGACTGAATATAAAGAAGACGATTCTTCAGATGACCCTACAGACCTCAATGCTCCTAAAATTGAGAGAACTGAAGTGATCCCATTCAGCAGTCTGGATATTAAATTAGGTGTAGCAATTGGATTTTAATTTTTAATAAGATTAAATTTTTTTATTTAAAACAATTTCTAAATACCCCGCCTACTGAGCGGGGTATTTTTTTATCTTTTAATTATAATTAATAACAGGTCCATCATTTGTAAAATTTATTCTACTCACATCCTTTGAGTAAGGGCTCTGAAAACTGTAAAATTTTGTGTTTCCTATTTCCTGAATTACCGAATAGTCTCGGTAATAATATCTATTATCTCAGTTACAATTACATTTACTACAACAAATAAACTTCTTGACAATAAATTGTTAATTAAATAATATTTTCTTTATGAGAACTAAGTATTTTCTTATTATTATTTTACTATTTATTACATCAAATTTACTTTTTATCACTTGTGGTGGTATAGAAGAAGATGAGGAGCGAAGGATTCTCCGATTTGAGCCTCCTGAAGATTTAAGAAGAGATGCTACTTCACCAGTTGAAACTGATAATGGTGTCAATTTTTCTGTTTACGCACCTAAAGCTAAATATGTTTCTATTGTGGGAGACTTTAATAATTGGATTGATAATCGCCATATAATGAAAAGAAACAAATATGGTGTATGGTCAATAACAATTCCTCTAAAAGAGGGAACGTATTCATATAAATTTAATATTGATGGTGTATGGATAATTGACTCTAAAAATCCTAATACTGTAAAAGATAAATTTGGGGATTTGCGTTCTGTTATTGTAGTAAAAAAAGGAGTGAAATTTTATAAAAAATCAATTTATGCTGGATACACAAATGCTTTTCCACCTGTTGTTACAAAAGAAGGAGTGCTTTTTACTTATAATGATAAATTTGCACGATATGTATCTGTTGCTGGCACTTTTAATAATTGGGAAAAGGACCAATATTTTATGAGCAAAAATCAAAATGGCATATGGAGCAGAATAATTCAATTGCCACGTGGTAAATATTATTATAAATTTAATGTTGTTGGAATATGGAAATAGGACCCAGCAAATCCTCAAAAAGTTGATGACCAGTTGGGGGGGTATAAGTCTGTATTAGAAGTAAAATACGATATAGAAGATAGACCCACAAAACCATTTAGTATTAATTATGAAATTGTTAGGTTTGAATATTATAATAAAGAATTGCCATCTTATATAAATATTTCTGTAGTAGGTGATTTCAATGATTGGCGTGAGGGAATAAATATAATGACAGATACAGATTATGATAAAGTCTGGTTTACTACTGTTCGGTTAACTGAAGGAGAATATTATTATAGATTTAGGATAGAAGGGAAAGAATTTCCTGACCCGCAAAATCCCATAAAAAAATTAACTCCTGATGGCAAAGAAGCATCATATCTTAAAGTTATATTCCCTCCTCATAAATATAATATAAAATTTTCTTATGACAATGATAAAGCTAAAGAAGTTTATCTTGTGGGAGATTTTAATAATTGGAATCCTGAGATTGATAAAATGCAAAAAGATCAAAATGGAATATGGTATATAACAAAATTTCTTTCACCTGGCGAGTATGCTTATCAATTTGTTGTTGATGGGAAATGGATACTTGACCCTGCTAATCCCTTAACTGGTATAGATATGAATGGTGATTTAAATTCTCTCCATATAGTTGAAGGAAAACAATGAAAGAGCGGTTCGTAATAATTGGTGGTGTTGCTGCTGGATTAGGAGCAGCTACTCAGGTAAGAAGAAATAATCCTGATAGTGATATCCTTGTATTTGAAAAGACACCATTTATTTCTTATGGACTGTGTGCTATGCCTTTTTTTATTAAAGGCACATTGAAGCAGATTGAAGATTTTATGATATATTCACCTTCTTATTTTAAGAACAACCGTAATATTGATGTTTTTATAAATCATTATGTGGAAAAAATTGATGTTGAAAAAAAACAAATTATAGTAAAAGAGCTTGAAAACTTTGGTAATAGAAAATCTATTCATTATGACAAATTATTAATTGCTACTGGTGCAAAAGCACGGGCACTCAATATTGAAGGTTCACACCTTAAAAATATTTTTACATTTAGGGATTTAAAATCTGCAATTAAGTTGAAAAATTTTATAAAAGAAAAAAAGCCAAAAAAATGCGCAATAATTGGTAGTGGACTTATAGGGCTTTCGCTTGCTGAAGCATTTGTTTCAAATGGAATTAAAACTTATATAATAGAAAAAGAACCTCAAATACTTATCAATTTCTCTAATGATATGGCATCTCTTGTTGAAAATGAGTTAAAGAAAAATGGTGTTGAAATACTTAAAGGGGTAACACTTGATGCATTTATTGGAAAAGAAAATGTTGAAAAAATTTCTATTGATGGCAAAATAATTCCTGTTGATTTTGTTGTTTTAAGTATAGGTGTTAAACCTGACATTGAGCTTGCTCAATCTGCTGGTATAGAGATTAATTCAATTGGTGCAATAAAAACTAATAAAAGAATGCAAACCTCTATTCCGCATATTTATGCTGCAGGAGATTGTACACATACTTATAATATCATCACAGGGAAAGAGATGTATTTTCCACTTGCTACAATTACTGATAAGCAGGCGCAAATTGCAGCTGATAATATGACAGGGATACCACGAATCTATAATGGGACAATTGGAACAATAATTGAAAAAGTATTTGATTTGGAAGTTGCACGAACAGGACTTACAGAAAAACAAATTATAGAAGAGGGATATAATTATATTTCAACAAAAATCAAGGGAAAATCTAAAGCATCTTATTTCCCAGATGTAAAAAATATTTTTTTAAAGGTATTTGTTAATAAAAATAATAAAAAAATACTTGGCGCAGAAATGATTGGTGGAGAAGGAGTTGCTAAAAGGATTGATATAATTGGAACAGCAATTTATGCTGGACTTAAAATTGATGATTTATATAATATAGATTTTGCATATACTCCCCCATTTTCACCTTCAAGAGATATAATATGGAATGCTGCTACACGTTTTAGATATTAATAATTTTCGCAAAGTATTACTATATTTTACCAAACTTTTACAGAAATTCAAATTATATGAGTTTGTGTGTTTTCTGTCTAACACTAAATTCATAAATAAGTAACAATTACTACCACTGGAAATAAATATCAGGCTTGAGCTATAAGTGTGAGATAAATATAAGAAAAGAAAGAGTAAAGATAGAAACTATATATGTAGAAATCATACTTGAAAGTAGAAAATCTATATTTTTACTTTTTCCATATTTTAAAGTAATGATTACGAGATTTACAGCTGGTGGAACGCCAGCTTCTACTATAAATACTGTCTTTAATACAGGATTCATTTTAATAATAAATATTACAGGCACTACTAAAAGCGGCAATACAATTAATTTAAAGAGAGTAATAAAAATTACAGAATTATCAATTTTAATATGGCTCAGATTTACTGATGATAATCCACCGCCCATTATGAACATTACTAATAATACACCACTTTTGGTTATAATTTTAATTAATGATTCAAGTTCAGGCACAAGTAAATTTTTTACATTTAAAAAAGATAAAAAGATTCCTGCAATAACAGCGCAAAAAGGAACTGTTAATTTAAATCTTGTTTTTTGTAATATCTTATCAGAATGTGTTAGCATATTTACACCAATAGACCATATAAGAGATGTATAGACCAACCCAATAAAAAACACATAAATTTGTGAAAGTGCGATATCATCGCCTTTAAATATACTTTCAAATAAAGGTAAAGGAAGATAGCCACAATTACTGAACATCATTATTGAAACAAATACATTTCTTTTTTGAGCAGGAATATTCAAAAATGGAGCAAATTTTTTACCTAAAAAATATCCAAGCCATATAAGAAGAAGTCCATATAATGGCAGAGAAATTGTTTCAATGAATAAATTAAAATTAAATTTAGTAATTAGGCGATACAAAATTAGTATAGGTATAGATATATTTATTGTATAAAAGAGCAAAGGTTTATATAATTTTTTAAAAATTTTTATTTTAAAGAAAAAATATCCTGCAACAGTTATTAAAAATATTTTTATTATTGCAAAAAGTGATGTAAGAAATATTTTCATAATTTTTTATTCAATAACTATAGGGACTTTATTTTTACATTTTTTACATATATTTTTTTCAAGTCCAACAATTTCCACCCAGTAACCTGCTCTTTTAATGAGCAAATTATTGCAATATGGACAGTAAGTATTATCAGCATCTTCTATTCTTGCATTTCCAATATAAACAAAATTTAATACTTTCTTAGCTATATTGTAAGCATTTTTTAAGGTTTCAATAGGAGTGGGTGGAACATCAAAATTATACTGAGGGAAATATCGTGAGAAGTGCACAGGTATATCTTTAGAAAGTGACGCAACCCATTCAGCAAATGCTTTTATTTCTTCAGGATTATCATTCCAGTTAGGAATTAGAAGCATTGTAAGTTCAATATGGATTTTATCATAAAGATATTCTACATTTTTTTTAACATACTCAAGTCTACCTTTACATAATGCTGTATAAAACTTTTCATTAAATGCTTTAACATCAATATTTGCAGCATAAATATATTTTACAAGCTTTTCAAGCGGTTGTTGATTAATATACCCATTGGTCACGAGTGTATTTTTTAATCCTTTTTTGAAAGCAATTTTGGAAGTTTCCAGAACCCATTCATACCAGATTAAAGGTTCTGAATAAGTATAAGATATTATTTTCACATTCTTTTTTAATGCTATATCAACAGCTTCTTCAGGAGATAAATATTCAGTAGGATAATTTATATTTTGAGAGATATGCCAATTTTGACAATATGGACATTTAAAATTACATCCAATTGTACCAAATGAAAGCGCACTTTTTGAAGGGAAGAAATGATAAAGGGGCTTTTTCTCAATAGGGTCAACTGCTATTGCAGAAACTTTACCATAAGAGGTAGCAATAAGTTTATTATTTATATTTTTTCTTATACCACAAATTCCTGTTTTTCCTTCACTAATTATACAGTTATGTGGACATAAAATACACTGAACTTTTTCATTATCTATTTTTCTATAGAACAAAGCCTCTTTCACTTATTTACCCTCATTCTGTTCAATAACCTGTGAAAGCTCGTCAAGGAAATTGCTTTCTTGTGTCTCTTGCTTTTCCTCATGTGTTTGGATAGTTTTTGGAATTTCTATTTCCTTTACATCAGGAGAAATCCCACTTAGATCTCCACCTTCTTCAAGCCTAAAAATAAATGCAGAAATAAATGCATCAGCGTCCACAATAGCATCTATTACTTTTTTTCCTTCAACTTTTTTAATGCCTTCAACTTCTGTATCAAAGTGTAATTCCTCTTCTGGATTATCAATTAAATTTTGTTCACCATTGTAATCAATTATAAATCTATCAAAATATTTTTTAATCTCTTCTAAAAATTCTTTTGTATCTTTTCTGGCTTCAAATCCTACTTTGCTTCTTTTACCTTCAAGAACATTTGTTCTATTATATTTTTCAATTTCATTCATCATACTATCTTTCTTTATTTCATTTAATGCTCTTACAGTTTCAAAATATTCTCTAAAACTTTCGTTTATAGGCGTCAATTTGGGATAAAGAGAACTCAAAATTTCTTTATAATTCATACGTTTATTTTCAACATATTCCTGATTTATACTTATTTTGTATGAAGTCAACATAAACGAATACTCCTTCTCAAATTCTTTAAGTAAAAGATAAGTTATTAAAACTTTATCACTATCATCACAGGCATTTACAGGAATCATTGTTGAACTTAATTCTTTTATTTCTTTTAAGTTTACAGCTTGTATTAATTTAATTCCATATTTAGTTAAATCATCAAGTTCAAGAACTTCCATATCTTCATCAGTAAGTTCTTCAAATCGCTTTTTTATATATTCTATTTTTAATTGCTTGGGTTTAAATTTTTTTATCTCTTTTTTTTCCTCTTTTTCTTTAAACAGTTCTTTATATGACTTATATCCAACCTTTTCTTCTTCTCGTATTTCAAGGTAATTTTCAAATTTTCTTGAATTTAGTGGAACATTTTCCCTAAGAATAAAAAGAGATAAGGAATATATTTTGGGTAAAAGCTGAAAAAATATAACATTTAAGCCCTGTTTAATATAATATATCCTTCGCGCAAGCACATCCTTTTCTACGCCTCTCTCTGTATATGCAATTGTAAGTGCAGTTTTTAATGTAATAAATGAACCTGCAATGAAATCTTTTAAAAGATAAATTTTCTTAAAAATAGTTTTTAATGATTCTTCTATATGTTTAGGAGTAACTTTTCTGGATGGACTTCGTCTAAAAAAATATAATAGACCATTAAATTCATCTTCATTATAAAACACAGCATATCTTTGAAGTAATTCATAATAATATCTTTCTTTAGAGTATAAAACTCTTTTAATCTCTTTTAATACATCTTCATCTGAGCTAAAAATATCTTTTACAACTAAATGAAGTCTCTGAAGAGCTGGCACTACATTCTTTTTTATAAAGATAAAAAACTTTTTATTTACAAACTTTCCACTTAATGTTATTGTGCCATTTGTAAGACCGCGTAAATATATTGACAATCTGTCCCAGAATGATATCTTCTTTTGTTCTTCATGCTCATCATACTCTTCTGCTATATCATACTTTTCCCAATCAATATACTTTTTTAAAGCTTTTTTTCTTTTCTCTTCTATTTTTTTTACAAGTTCCTTTTGCTTTTCTCTATCAAAATGAAGTGCTCTGCTTTTGGAACTTTCATCAATTATTTTTCCACCTGCTTTTACAAATTTTTCAAATATTCTCTTCCGTTCAGCCTCATTAAGTGTTTCAATACCTATCTTTTTCTTAATTGTATCTATATCGTAATTCATTTCTATATCCCTACCTTAATTAAAATAATTTTTTTTAATTTGTCAATATTTATTTTTTCTTTTGCTGAAATAAAAACAGAGTCTGGAAAAAGCGATGAAAAACGGTTAATTTTCCCATTGTCATTTAGCCTATCAATTTTATTGAATACAATCAAAAAATTCTGCGAATTAACCCCAATTTCAGAAAGAACTTCATTTACTGTATTTATTTTCTCATCTATATTTCTATCACATATATCAACTATATGTAAAATCAAATCTGAATTTTTTACTTCAGAAAGAGTTGCTTTAAACGAAGCTACAAGTGAATGGGGTATATTTTTTATGAATCCAACTGTATCAGAAATAAGCACATACTTATTATTCTCTTCCAGATAAACTTTTCTTATAGTAGGGTCAAGTGTTACAAAGAGTCTGTTTTCTGTTTTAAGTTTTTCTTGCGCTAATGTATTAAGAAGTGTTGTTTTTCCTGCATTTGTGTAACCAACAAGTGTTACAACTTTAAATTTTCTATTTTTCCATAGAACTTCTCTATGTTTTTCTATTTTTTTTAATTTTTTTTGAAGAACAGATATTCTTCGCATTATATGTCTTCTATCATATTCAAGTTTTGTTTCACCAGGTCCCCGTGTTCCAATACCACCTCCAAGCCGAGAAAGTAAAACACCATAACCAGTAAGACGCGGCAGAAGGTATTTTAATTGTGCGAGTTCTACCTGAATCTTTGCTTCACTTGTTCTTGCATGCTGAGTAAAAATCTCAAGAATTAATTCTGTGCGACCTATTACTTTACAGGATAAA
>Ga0164318_10004517_pt1 | contig 13392 bp, 18 predicted proteins | sample GuaBasSedimGuay9_FD_113734 | JGI IMG/M metagenome (GOLD analysis project Ga0164318, IMG submission 113734) | Subseafloor sediment microbial communities from Guaymas Basin, Gulf of California, Mexico - Guay9, Core 4571-4, 0-3 cm | ecosystem: Environmental > Aquatic > Marine > Hydrothermal vents...
AAATCACTTGAAAGAGAACGGAAGGATCGTGTGCCTGTAGCTCAAGGGATAGAGCGCTGGACTCCGGATCCAGAGGTTGCGGGTTCGAATCCCGCCAGGCACACCAGCCCCTAGACGGGGCTTTTTTCTTAGGATAGAATGAACTCGATGAGGAAAAATCTTAAAGGAGGTATGTGGGATGTCGAAAGGTGATCTTGGAATAGATCTTGGTACAGCAACGTTCATAGTCTATCAAAAAGGAAAGGGAATAGTTCTTTATGAACCATCCGTCGTGGCTATATCGGAGAAAACGGGTGAGATCGTGGCTATAGGAACGGAAGCCAAAAGTATGCTTGGAAAAACCCCTGAAGGCTTGAGGGCTGTAAAACCAATGAAGGATGGTGTAATAGCCGATTACAAAATAATCGAATCTGTCATAAAGACGTTCATAAAAAAGAGTTTGGGAAGATTTTTCCTTGTGAAACCGGAATTGGTAATAGGAGTACCAACTAAGATAACAGAGGTGGAAAAGAGGGCTGTTTTCGAAGCGGCCTTGAATGCGGGAGCGAGGAAAGTTCATATAGTTTCAGAGCCAATAGCTGCCGCGATAGGAGCTGGTATAGATGTGATGAAATCCGAAGGTAACATGATAGTCGATATAGGTGGTGGCACAACGGATATAGCCGTCATAAGCCTTGGAGGAACGGTAGTTGGAGATTCCGTAAAGATAGCGGGAAATTCCATGGATGAGGCAATAATGAAATACATAAAGAGAAAGTACAGTTTGGTGATAGGGGAATCAACAGCGGAGGAGATCAAAAAGAGGATAGGGAAAGCTCATGAAATGTATGAAACGTACGAAATGGAGGTCAAAGGAAGAGATTCAATAACGGGACTCCCAAGAACAGATAAGGTCACCTCGGATGATGTCATGGAAGCGATAAGTCAAATCCTATCGAATATTGTCTCTAGAATAAAAATGGTTCTCGAAAGAACTCCTCCTGAGCTTTCAGCGGACATAATAAACAACGGTATTCATTTGACAGGAGGGGGAGCTCTGCTCAGAGGAATAGATAAGGTGATACATGAGGAAATAAAGGTGAAGACCATCATTTCTGAAGATCCGATAACGTGTGTTGCAAGAGGTACGGGGACGCTGCTGGAAGATGAGAATCTTCTGAAAAGCGTCGCCACAACCTACATGAGGTGATGACGTATGCTAAGAGGTGTCTACAACTCTGCGATGGGAATGCTCATCGATATGGCGAAACTCGATAGGATATCGAATGATCTCGCCAATGTTGACACGGCAGGCTACAAACAGGACAGGGAAGCTTTTCGTGCAATCCTGGATAGGATGATCGTGTGTATAGAATCCGAACCTGCCAGAAGAAGTGTCCTTGCAACAGCCATTGGGAACCTCGAACACGCTGTGGTTCTAGACGAGGTTGTTGTGGATTTCACAGAAGGTGCCCTGGAGAATACGAAAGTGCCAACACATCTGGCAATAGATGGTGATGGTTTGTTCGCCGTTGAAAGGAATGGTAGGGTTTTCTACACAAGGGATGGAGAGTTCACCCTGGATTTTCATGGATTCTTAGTTACAAAATCGGGTGATAGAGTTCTGGATGTGAAAGGAAATCCCATGAGATTTTTAGACGGTTACTGTTTCGACGAGGAAGGAAATTTGAGAGATCGAAATGGCAACGTTGTGACAAAGATAGGAGTCTACACCTTCGATGATCCTAGAAGACTGGAAAAATTTGGGAACAACTACTTTTACGAAACTGAAAGAAGTGGTAGAGCAAGGCCATCTCAAAACTTTAGGATTTTGGTTGGATACGTAGAAAAATCCAATGTGGAGGTCGTCAAGGCAATGGTTGGGATGATAAACGCTCTGAGACATTATGAAACCTCACAAAGGGCCATACTTGTGAACGATGAAACACTGGGAAGACTCATAAACAATGTTGCCACACTCAGGTGAGGAGGGGTCAGGGTATGATGATTTCCCTTTATTCCGCAGCAACTGGTATGTCTGCCCAACAGTTCAAGCTCGATACCATTGCGAACAACCTTGCGAACGTCGATACGACGGGATATAAAAAGATAAGGGCGGAATTCCAGGATCTCGTTTATCAATACATAAAAAATGCTGGAACACCCACCGCTGGAACTTCAAGACTTCCAACAGGTCTCTATGTTGGACATGGTGTCAGGCTCGCTGCTACAACCAGGATCTTCACGCTTGGGAATATCGAACAGACTGGAAACGCTCTGGATCTTGCGATAGCAGGTGATGGTTTCTTCCAAGTACAGCTTCAGGATGGCAGAATCGCCTATACAAGAGATGGCTCGTTCAAGGTGGATAGTAGTGGAAACATAGTGACTTCGAATGGTCTTGCCCTTGTCCCGAACATAGTTGTCCCCACCAACGCGGTTGCTATAAACGTCTCCCCGGATGGCATAGTCTCTGCAGAACTTCAGGATGGAACCATACAGAACCTTGGAACTATCACACTCGTCAGGTTCGTAAATCCAGCGGGTCTCAAAGCAATAGGTGACAACCTCTTCCTGGCTACGGCCTCTTCCGGTGAACCGATCGAGGGAACTCCAGGACAAGATGGTTTCGGGTCCATAAGGCAGGGATATCTCGAGAAATCCAACGTGGATGTTGTAAGGGAAATGGTGGATATGATCACAGCTCAAAGAGCCTACGAATTCAATTCAAGAGCGATACAGACAGCCGATGAAATGTTGAGAACCGCTACCACTCTGAAGAGATGATGAATTTGAAAAGATTCTTTCTCTTTCTCCTACTACTCATCAGCGTAATCGTATTTCCAGGTGTTCAATTGAAGAGTGATGTCTCCCTACCTCCCGGAGTCTTGAAGCTCCGGGATGTTTTGGTTGATCATAAGGGAATAAGTGGAGATCTCCTGGAAAAACCCATCATTTTCCTTATCCCAGGTCTTACCTACAGGATGAACAGGGATTTTTTCGAGAGGAAGTTTCCCAACCTGGATTTTGAAGGAAGCTGTGTGACGATAACTGTTAACGCATCCCCTTTGGATTTTGGGGAAGTTCTCAAAGAGAAGATAGAAGATCATCTTGGCTTGAAAGATGATTTTCAATTTTTCGTTGAAAGAAGTTACGGCTTTCCAGAAGATCTCAAAAATTTCTCAATAAGAATAACGAAAATATCCCAGAGCAGATTGAGTGTCTTCATAAAATTCCAGGGGAAGAGGATCAGCTACGTGACCCTCCAATTGAGACTCGTTTCTCTAAGGAAAGTCGTGGTAGCAGCCAGAAGAATAAATTATGGTGAGATCATTTCGAAAGAAGATCTTGAGTACGCCAGGGTGAATGTTTTTGATGTCACAGGAACATACATGGAGAATTTGGAAGAATGTGTGGGAAAAAAAGCTAGAAAAATGTTCAACGAAGGTGAGGTCATACTTCAGGAGTTCTTGGAAAAAACGCCGGATGTGGTAAGAGGGCAGATAATACTGGCTTATGTTGAATTCCCTGGTATAAAGGTCATGTCGTTGGTTCGCAGTATGGAAAATGGTTGGATCGGAGAAACCATAGCAGCAAGGAATTTAGAGACGGGGAGACTCGTCTACGGGATCTTAGAAGAAGGCCCTTTCCTCCGGGTTCTGGAGGTGACACGATGAAGAGATCTTTCATTCTATTACTTTTAACACTTTTGATAGCCAATCTCTTCTCAACATCCTTGTGGAATTCATCGAAGAACGAAAGGTTCAAAAACCTCCTTGCTTCAAAGAAAGCTAGGGGAATAGGGGATATCCTAACGGTTGTGGTCTATGAAAATCCAACGATATCTTCAAAGTCAAGCCGGGATGCTTTTAAAAAAGCTCTCCTTGGGGTTGTAAGCGGTACTATTCAAACTCTTACGGACTTCGACCTATCGAAATTCATACCGATAAACAACAATCCAACAACCAGAGAAAGGACTGGAACCATTAGAACTTCCATAATCATGAAGATAGCGGCCGTTGTGGTTGATGTGGATGAGAGGGGGAATCTCATCATAGAAGGGAGAAAGAAGATAAAGATAGGAGAGGATCTTAAGGAGATGATTTTAAAAGGTGTTGTGAGACCTGAGGATATAAGTGCTGATAACACGGTTGATTCATCGAAAATCGCGAATTCCGAGATATGGATAAATGGTAAGATAGTCTTCAAGAGCTCCCCTGATGAACAGGAATCGTGGCTTGATCTCATACTCTCAACTCTAGCTGACCTTTTCTTCTGATGGAGGGATGGAAATGAAAAGGGTTGTCGTATTTCTATCTATTTTTATTTCCCTCATAGCATTCCCTGTCACCGTGAGATTGAAGGATATCGCCATGTTCAGAGGAGCAAGGGATAATCAGCTCTTTGGAATAGGTCTTGTGGTTGGTCTGAACGGAACGGGAGATTCGGGAAAAGTCGTATCGTCTTTGCTTGCCAACATGATAAAGAACTTTGGATTAGATGTCGACAAAGATCAGTTGAAGTCTAAAAACACGGCTCTGGTCATGGTTCTTGTCGATATTCCACCTTTCTACAAAGAGGGGATGAAACTCGATTGTGTGGTCGCCTCGATATCGGATGCCAAGTCACTTGAAGGAGGATTCTTGATTCAGACACCCCTGTACGGTGCTGATGGTAAAGTGTACGCCGTTGCACAGGGACCCATAAGTATAGGTGGTACAGACGTTAAAGGCTCTGCGAATCTTCAGACGAGATACAAAGTCATCGGCTACATTCCAGGAGGAGCCATCGTCGAAAATGAGATACCTCACAGCATCGTTGAAAACGACACTGTGACCATTCTTTTAAGAAACCCCGATGTGACGACAGCGGCAAGGGTTGTGAGCTCTATAAACAAAAAGTTTGATATGAAGCTTGCAAAAGCGACAGATCCTTCCACAATAAAGGTAAAGATACCGGATGTCTTCAAAGATGACGTCATAACTTTCCTATCCCTTTTAGAAGAGATAGAAGTCGTTCCTGACGTGCCAGCTAAAGTCGTGGTTAACGAGAGAACGGGAACGGTTGTTTTTGGAGGAAACGTCAAACTGTCTGACTTCACGATTTCATACGGTTCGTTCACCGTATCTATAACGAACGGCAAGATAGAAAGCAGTGAAGCCACTGTTCAGAATCTTGTGAACGCGTTGAAAGCTCTTGGAGCGACACCTCAGGACATAATAGCCATCCTTCAGGCACTTCACGAAGCCGGGGTTCTCCATGGGGAGTTAATCATCATGTGAGGTGAGAGAGTTGCTGATATATGGGGTGTCGGATGTCAGAAACTATGATTTGAGGAGAGCTTGCAGGGAGTTTGTTGGAAGTTTCTTCTACGAGATCTTCAAGAAGATGTACGATACGATACCGAAATCTGATCTTGTTCCTGAAACGTACGCGGAGAGATGGTTCAGGGAGATGCTGCTTTACGAATATTCCAAAAAGGCAGCCGAGGACTCTTTAAAACCCTTGGTAGATATGATATACAAAAACCTCTCCAAAGGGGTATGGAGAGGAAAAAATGGGAAGATGTAGAGCGTGTGGCTTCGTATCTGATGAGATAAGCGAAGCTATAGGGTTGTGTGTGAAGTGCTTGAGGGAAAATCCCTCTCTGTCCCTGGAGGCGGTCAAAAGGATTCGTGAAGAGTGGAGAAAGTCTTTGAACCTTCCTTTATACCCTCCCAGGTCAGGAAACATTACATGTCACATGTGTGTGAACGAATGCAGCATACCGGAAGGAGATTTCGGCTATTGTGGAATCATCAAAAATGAAGGAGGGAGATTTTCAACGATCTCTGGAGGGTTCAACAGAGCGTATCTTCACTGGTATTTTGACCCGCTGCCGACGAATTGTGTTGCAGCACCGGTATGTCCCGAGAGGGAAAATTATGGTTTTTACAATCTGGCGGTATTTTTTGCTGGTTGCAATTTAGATTGCCTTTTCTGCCAGAACATACACCATAAGTACATGATAAAAGATGGGAAAGTGAGAACAAATGAGGGTGTGATTTTAAGCGATGAAGAACTCTTCAAGATAGCCATGGATCCTAGGGTTGTCTGTATTTGTTTTTTTGGAGGGGATCCGATACCTCACATGGCTTACACAATTAAGGTTGCCAGGAAGATCATAAGGTATTCCAAGAAAGTGAAGAGGGTGTGCTGGGAGACCAATGGTTTGATGGATACTAAGATCGCAGAGAACGTGGCAAAGTTGTGTGCAGAAACTGGTGGAAAAGTGAAGATCGATTGGAAAGCATACTCTCCTACACTCTACCAGATATTAACAGGTGTTGATGGTGAAAAAGCAGTCGAGAGGCTCAAGGAGAATGTGAAGATACTTTCGAAGTATGGGGTCTTAGTCGTCAGTACACTCGTTGTACCTCATTATATAGATGCTGTGGAAATTGGAAGTATAGCGGGATTTTTGGCCAGTATAGACCCTGATATTCCCTACATTCTCCTTGGGTTCGCCCCTCAACATCTTATGTTCGATATTCCCACAACGAGCAGGAAGCAAATGGAAGAAGTTTACTCCGCTGCCTTGAGTGCGGGTTTAAAGAATGTTCACATAGGTAACAGATGGCTTCTCAGATGATAGCTTGAGATGTTGAAAAAAGAAAAATTTGACAAGTAGTATATCCGAAGAGTAATATATAAACCGTGTCCTCGCGAGGACATAGAAATTTGTAAGGAGGAGTTGTGTTATGAGAGGAAAAGTTAAATGGTTCGACCCCAAAAAGGGGTACGGTTTCATAACGATGGATGAAGGAGGAGACATATTCGTACACTGGACGGCCATCGATATGGAAGGTTTCAAAACTTTGAAAGAAGGACAGGTGGTGGAGTTCGACATTCAGCAAGGAAAGAAAGGACCTCAGGCTGCGCACGTTAAGGTCATAAGTTGAAGACAATAGGCCCCCTCGGGGGCCTTGAATATTGATGGTTGTTGTGGTAAGATTCTCTGATGACATTTTCTAGAGAGGTGATATGAAAGATGAAAAAAGGAATACATCCCGAGATGAAGCTTGTTACTGTGAAATGTGCTTGTGGCGCTGAGCATACCTTCTGGACAACGAGACCGAATATAAGGATCGATGTGTGTTCAAACTGCCACCCGTTTTACAAAGGTGGAGGGAAGGGTGGAGTGTTCATAGTCGACACGGAAGGGAGAATAGAAAAATTCAGAAAAAAATACGGAGAAAACTACTGAGGGAGCGCCGGCTCCCGTTTATTAATATCCTTTAAGGAGGGTTTAGTTGTGAAAGTTGGTGAGCTCGTGAAAGGTAAAGTCGTGAAACTGATGAGGTATGGAGCTGTGATAAAGCTCGAAGGAGGAGAAGAAGGATTCGTCCATATATCCAAGATTTCCAACGATTACGTAAGGAGAGTTCAGGACTATCTCAAGGAAGGTCAGGAGGTGACAGCGAAGATAGTTGGAAGAACCAGAGACGGGAAGTGGGAGCTATCCATGAAGGGACAGAAAAATGCTATTAAAGACACGAAAAAGAATGAATTTGAAAGGAAATTAGCGCGTTTTTTGAAAGAGAGTGATAGGAAACTCTCGGAGTACAGGAAAAGAGTGGAGAAGAAAGGTGGAAGGGGTAGATGGTGATCAACGGGAGCGTGCCAGCGCTCCCGATTTCGCTATATCACTGAGCATTACAGGAAATTCCTTCCCCCATCTAACAACCAAAACTTCTGTACCAACGCCAGCGAATGCATCCAGTTCCTCCACATCGGGGTTGAACATCCTTATACATCCATGGGAGATCCTTTTTCCAATTTCCCAGGGTTTCGATGTCCCGTGTATTCCATAAGTGGGATCCGAGAGCTGTAAGTAGCGTGTTCCGAGACCATTTATGGGAGACCTTGGTGATATGTATTCGCCGAACCAGTATAAAGCGGGATCTATCTCTTTTCTAAGTATCCAATATTTACCAGGTGGCGTGGCATCACTTCTTCCAATGGCAACGGGATAAACTTTCAAGAGGATGCCGTCATAGTACAGAGCAAGACGCGATGTTGAGAGATCTATGACAATGGTGGTTGGATTATCGGTGAATAGAACCTTTCCCAGTTTCAGTTTTTGCCCAGCCATTATCAAATTTGGGTTTTCCAGAGAATTTATCAGTACTAAATCTCCTACTCTAAGGTTGTACTTCATGGCTATACTCCACAGGGTTTCCCCAGGTTGCACGATATGGTATCCTGGCTCAATCGGTACGATTTTAAATATGCCAACATCACCCCTTAAAGGGACAGCCACTCCTTTCAGAACGAAAATTTCTCTTCTCAGTTTAACCGATACACCGTATTTCCCCTTCAATTCAACCACGACATCTCCGATACCATCTTTAAGATCCGATTTAAAAAACGATACGACTTCATCATTCACTCTGAAGAATCTCCTATCTTCGCCACAAACTAGCAACCTTTCAACCTTCCAGTCTCTGGAAGCTTTTACTATGACATAGATGTAAGGGATTCTATTCTTGAAGTCAGAGAGAATCCTGACATCCAGGTCTTCTTTTAAAAACCTCAAATCCAGGACTTCCGGGATGCTTCCTTTCATTCGATTTCCGAAAACGTTCGTTCCCTCAACAATTGGAACCACCCAATCAGGAAAATCTTCTATATGAAACTCGAATCTGTTCGCGGTCGAGGAACTTGGTTTCAAAAAACCATTGGGTGTGTACAGAAGCATTTTAAGATCTCCTTGAGGTTTGTAAAGGGGCTTAATGGAGAGTACAATCGTACTCTCCCCCGCTTTATGGATTTTCACCAGATGATCTGCGGAGAATATCAACGACTGTATCAAACACATGAAAAGCAATAACTTCCTTATCATACGGACCAACCCTCTTTTTTACCCCATCCCCTGTTAGTATAACAACTTCTGCCGTATCACTCTCCACAGTCTTGCGGACATCGTTTACCACCACTATATCCAGGTTTTTCTCTTTCAATTTCTTTCTGGCGTTTTCCTCAAAATTTTCTGTTTCCGCAGAGAAACCGACCAAAACCCTTCTACCCTTCTTGGTTCCAATTTCTCTCAATATGTCCGGATTCCTCTCAAGAACGAGTGAGAGGTTTTCCTTATCTTTCTTTATTTTGCTCTCTGAATACACAGATGGTTTGTAATCCGCAACCGCCGCGTTCATCACGATCACATCCATATCTTCATATCGTTCCAGCACTTCTCTTCTCATTTCCTCGGCAGATACCACTTTCACGAATTCATCTAAAAAAGGGGGAGGGGAAAGAGAAACAGGCCCACTTATGAGGTGGACGCGACCTCCCATTCTCTTTGCAACCTTTGCCAGGGCGTATCCCATCTTCCCACTGCTCGCATTGCTTATGAATCTGACAGGATCAAAATACTCCCTTGTTGGTCCTGCCGTTACAAGGATTCTGTAGCCTTTTAACGGTTTTTCCCAGGTCACCATGTAAATGGCTTCCTCTATCACTTCGTTATCGGGGTATCTTCCCTTTCCCCAATCGCCACATGCTAGGAATCCTTCATCCGGTTCGAGAACGAACCAACCGTTATCTCTCAACACAGATAGATTTCGTTGAGTTATGGGATTTCCGTACATTCTATCGTTCATGGTGGGAACAATCACTTTGGAGGCTTTGTTGAAAGCCAGGGCTGTAAGAGTTAGCAGGTTGTCCGCCCTTCCTGTGGCTATTTTTGCTGTCGTATCAGCCGTTGCGGGGGCTATCACTAGGACATCCGCCCATCTGGAGAGTTCAGTGTGTGGAATCCAACCATCTCTGACATCGAACGGGTCGACGAAAACGGGACAATTTCCTACTGATGAGAAAACCACTGGAGAGATCAATCTGGTGGCGTTGGGAGTCATGATCACCTTCAATTCGTGCCCTTTTTTTCTGAGTCTGCTGATCAGATCCACCGCCTTGTATATAGCGATACCTGAACTCACACCAAGGAGTATTTTCAATCTACCACCTCATCATTTGACCTTTGGAATCAGGGCTTTCAATATCTCCTCGTTCTTTATCCTTATGTATCCGAGTTCCAGCTCTTTGAAAGCTATGTTCACGGGGTTCTCGTCGGGAACCGTGAGAAATGGTCTTGCGTATTCTACAATTGCTTCTGCTCTTTTGGCAACGGCTATGGGAATGGCGTATTTGTAAGGTATTTTCTTTAAAAATTCATCGTAATTTATTTTAGAACTTATTTTCCTTTCCATCCCATCACCTCCATCCTGTATTTCTCGATCATTTCCTTCTGGCGCGCTGTTTTCAACCTTTCAGATCTCATGATGGACTTCAGATCGTTTATGGCTTCTACCAGGTCTCTGTTTATTATAAGGTAATCGAACTCTTCTATCAACTGAAGTTCCCATCTAGCATCTTCGAGTCTCCTTTCCATAGCCTCTTTATCCTCTGTTTTTCTCTTTTCAAGCCTTTCTCTGAGATCTTCTATGGAAGGAGGGGCGATGAATATGTAAACGGCATCTTCCACCTTTTTCTTGACACTCAAGGCTCCTTGAACATCTATGTCCAGGATGACATCCTTCCCTTTATTTACAGTATCTTCAACGAATTTTCTCGGGGTTCCATAAAGGTAACCATGTACTCTTGCCCACTCCAGAAACGCATCTTCTTCTATCATCCTTTTAAATTCCTCCTCGCTCACAAAGAAGTAATCCTCACCATCCACTTCTCCAGGCCTTTTAGGTCTGGTAGTGCACGACACGGAGAAGACAGCATCTTCCATCTCCGATATGATGGATTTTATCATGCTGGTTTTCCCAACTCCCGAGGGACCGCTCACGACGAACAGGATACCTCTTCTCATATCTCAACCCCTCGATCTCATTCTGTGCAGAAGCTCCTCTATCTCTAAAAAGGATTGTTTGAATCTCTGAGCGATGGTTTCTGGTTGTATGGCACTCAGAATGATATGATTACTGTCTGTTATCAAAATCGCTCTGGTCTTTCTACCGTAAGTCGCATCTATCAGTTTTCCTTCACTCTTAGCTTCCTCCTTCATCCTTTTGAGAGGTGCGGATTCAGGATTTACGATAGCTATAACTCTGTCTCCTGCAACAACGTTTCCAAATCCAATGTTTATTAATCCGTACATTTAATCACCTCCTACTCCACATTCTGCACTTGTTCTCTGAATTGGCTTACAAGGATCTTGCCCTCAAGGGCAGCATCGGTTATCTCTTTCAAAATAGATTTTGCGAGAATCGTGTTGAATTCCCTGAGGAATTCCTGAGCCAAAAAATCGAGATGCAAACCTACAGAATCATCATTTTCGAGGAGTTTTCTCGCTTTCTGGTGATGACTCTTCAATCTAGCTATCTCCTCTCTTATATCCGCTTTTATCAGAGAGACCGCTAATGCATTCTCGAAGATTTTCATGTTCACATCCACGTTATTGGGTAGTATCTCCTCGAAATTCTCCATGAGCTTTTCCCTATAGAGAATTGGTAGATTCTGAGAACTTTCCTCAATGCGGGTGATCTTTTCCTCCAGATCATCCAATATACTCAGAAGATCTCTCTTCAGTTTTTCCCCTTCCCTTTTCCTATCCTCCACGAGTTTCTCCAAGGCTTTCTCAAGAGTCGGTTCGACAACATTCCATACCTCTTCCAAATCTTCCTCAGAAATATCGAATCTAATGATGTCTTTGAACCTGAGAAGATCCTCAAGTTTCACAGGTTCTGGGAGCGAAAGAGCAGTATTTATACTCTCTAATGCTTCATGATATGACCTCAAAAGACCGAAATCCACGGTTATTCCTTTGGGAGGTTCCAAAAAAACCACTCGTACCTTTACCTGAATTTTCCCTCTTCTTACATACTTTCTGACAGCGTTGTGAATGTGTATCTCATAAGGAGAAAGAAAAGGAGGAATGGAAAGATCCAGACTCAGATATTTGGAATTCAAGGATTTTGTCTCCACCTTTACTTTACACGACTTACCCACATTTTCGATGGAAGCGTATCCAGTCATGCTTTTCATATGATCTACTCCCTCTTTTGGAGATTATACCACTATATTTTCAAATATTTCACAATTTCTTCCAATTTCTCAAGAAATCTCTTTATTTCATCCTCAGTGTTCATTTTACTCAGGCTGATTCTTATGGCACCCTCCGCTATCAAGGGGTCAAGATTCAACGCTTTCAAGACATGGCTCGATATTCCCTCCCTACTGCCACAAGCAGAACCAGTGGATACGAATATACCTTCTGAGGATAGAGCGTTCACCAGCACTGATCCTCTGATACCAGGAAAGGACACCGAAAGGGTGTTGGATATGGACTCATCAAGGGGTGTTATGATAACTCCTCCGAGTTTCTGAACCTTCTCTGCGATCATCTTCCTGAATCTTTCCATCTTTTCCAACGATGCTTCCAGTTCCTCCCATGTAAGCTGAAACGCTTTTCCAAGTCCAACTATTCCAGGAACATTTTGTGTGCCAGATCTCATACCTCTTTCCTGTCCGCCACCTTCCAGTAAGGGCACTATGGGAACCCCAAGTTTTATATAAGCAAATCCCACACCCTTTGGGCCATGGAACTTATGAGCACTGAAGCTTGCAAGATCCACATCCCATTTTGAGAAGTCGAACTTCATCTTTCCAACGGTTTGAACAGCGTCCACATGTATCAATGCGTTGGTTTTGGATCTCACTATCTCAACGATTCTCTCTATAGGCTGGATGGTGCCTATCTCGTTGTTGGCTGCTATGATCGAAACGAGGATAACTTCATCATCCAACACTTCCTCCAGTTTTTCCAGAACGACCTTCCCTTTTCTATCAACAGGTATATAAAGAATCTTGAAACCTTCCCTCCCTAAGGTTTTGAGGGTATTCAAAACGGCTTTATGTTCGATCGTCGTGGTTATTATCTTCCTTCCAGAATGTTTCAAAACCTTCGCAACACCTTTCAGTATCCAGTTTATGGATTCAGTGGCACAGGATGTGAAATATATCTCTCTTGGCGTCACCTTCAAAATTTTCGCAATGGTCTCTCTCGCATCCTCTACGGCTTTTTCAGCTTCATACCCCATACGGTGGGGCGAATTCGGATTTCCATACTTTTCCGTGAAGAAAGGAAGCATAACCTCGAGAACCCTATCATCGAGTCTTGTGGTTGCGTTGTTATCTAGGTATATCATGGATATCCCTCCTAAGCGTCCTTCTGAAGAGGGAAAGGATGATTAGAATTCCTGGCCAAGAACGAAATAGGGTGCCCACTCTCTTTCCATCAGTTTGTAAGCGTACCCAAACTCGACGTTTCCAAGGATGGGAAGACTCATGAGAATTTTAGGGCCGAAAGAGGTTTTCATATTCGAGAAGATCCCTTCATCATTAGAAACGTCACCGTGATCC
>Ga0164318_10004518_pt1 | contig 13392 bp, 11 predicted proteins | sample GuaBasSedimGuay9_FD_113734 | JGI IMG/M metagenome (GOLD analysis project Ga0164318, IMG submission 113734) | Subseafloor sediment microbial communities from Guaymas Basin, Gulf of California, Mexico - Guay9, Core 4571-4, 0-3 cm | ecosystem: Environmental > Aquatic > Marine > Hydrothermal vents...
TAGTTAGAAGTGTCTGAGAATATACCACTTTATCATACTTCCGGCGGAGAACCATTATCTTATTCTTTAGTTCACTAAGAGGGGAAAGAAATACATGGACTTCTTTATCTAAACCGGTACTTTCTAGGGCTCCCACTAGAGCATGCACACTGTACTTAATGCTTCTCCAATACCCGAAGACGACAGCAACTTCCTCCCGTCCTATTGAGCACACCGGTTGAAAACTGAATTGGGAAAATATTAGTTATCATTTTAATTGGTGCCTAAAGCTTAAGGACCTGTGCAGGTGCTGGGGCCTCAGGCGGTGGTGGAGGAGGCAATGACTCCGGCTTTTCAGCTTCAGGTTCCTTCGCAGTTAAGAACCCTATGCCCGCTAACACTCCTGCCAAAAAGTTCAAAACTAGAGTAACCAAAACAACTACGTATGTCATGCTCACAGCTGCTCCCAGAACTTCTCTAGGCTCTCCACCGCTATTTATGTACTCCTGAACAGCCATCATTAGGATTGCTGTCCCGGCAATAATGGCAACCACAACTAGTATATATAGAATAGCACCGATCCTTATGAGTCCCGACCTATAGAACCCGCCTGCCTGAAAAAGTGAAGCAATCATCATAAAGAAATAAACTATTGCTATTACGAAGGCTGCTCCCAATATAGCAAGCGTAAGGAGTGTAAGTCCTCCAGACTTTAATAAATGGCTCAGCCAATCGGGGAATGTAGCTGAGGGCGGCTCGCCTGAAGATATCGATGGAGCACTAGGCAGGGACAGTATCGCTCCTATAATACTCACAAGCCCCGCAATCAGAAGAACTACTGCAAGAAGTCCAAGAATTCCGGTGGCTGTCCATAAACCTTTCTTTTTAGACCTTCCCTCAAAAATCCACGAGATTGGAACAAGAAGGAGGCCCAGTAGATTTGCGTAAGGAATACCAGAAAGAATGTAGCTAATTCCGAGCAATGTTTTACTCCCTGCCATAAAACTCCCTCTTCATATGTATAATGCTCGCAAAGTAATAAACAATAGATATGTTGAAAACATACTTAATTCCCGCACCTAATAATTGATCTAGGTGCCTCTACTGGAGAGAATGAGTGTTGACTCACTTGGACTGCCTAAGATGATTACTGAAGGCCTGAAGAAGCGAGGAATAATTTACCTTACCCCTCCTCAAATAGCTGCTATTAGGGCCGGGCTTTTAAGAGGGAAAAACCTAGTTGTTTCAGCCCCCACAGCAAGCGGGAAGACTTTGATAGCAGAACTCGCACTACTGAACTGGTGGCTGAAGGGACATAAAGGGGTTTACGCAACTCCCTTAAAGACACTCGCATCTGAAAAAGCTATGGAATTTAAGTATTGGGAGTCTCTAGGCCTTAAAGTGGGTCTAACCACAGGAGATTTCGACGAGCCTGGTGAATGGTTAGGACAGTATGACATAGTTGTAGCGACTTATGAGAGGCTTGACTCGATCTTCAGGCTTAAACCCTCATGGATCAGCAATGTCGGGGTAGTGGTTATAGACGAGTTCCATATGGTGGGTGACTACGAGAGGGGACCTATAGTTGAGTTTCTTACTGTAAGGGCTTTAAGATTGGGTGCACAGCTAATAGGTCTTTCGGCAACAATCGGCAACCCTGATGAATTATCTGAGTGGGTTAAGGCAGAACTGGTGACCAGTGGCTGGAGACCTGTTAAGTTAATAGAAGGCTACTATTCAAAGTACAGCAAAACTATTGAGTTTATGGATGGAAGAAGCGAGCCGGTTAAAGGTCCTGTCCCCCATCACGTCGCTAGAGAGACCTTCAGGAACGATTATCAATCTTTAATATTTGTTCATTCACGTCATAAGGCTGAGAAGCTTGCTAGAACATTAGCTATGAGGTTTGGGGCCCCAACCCTAACAACCCATGATATTGTAAGCCAGCTGGAAAAGAGTGAAGCCCCACGAATAGAAAAAAATAATCTGAAGGACCTTGTTCAGAGAGGGGTTGCTTTTCATCATGCTGGATTATCTCATGCTTCAAGAAGCATAATAGAGAACGCATTTAGGGAGGGAACGCTTAAGATTGTGGTTGCTACGCCCACGCTTGCAGCAGGGATAAATCTCCCTGCAAGAAGGGTACTGGTCTACACGAAGAGGTATGAAGGAGGTTATATGCGTCCAATTTCTGTAGCTGAGTATAAACAGATGGCTGGACGGGCGGGAAGGCCTCAGTACGATCCCTACGGAGAAGCCATAATAGCTGATGCGCCCACAACGGAGTATGCATTGAAATTCATAAGGGGGGAGCCTGAGAATGTTAGATCCTCCCTAATATCTGAAAGAGCTTTAAGAATACACATACTGTCCTTGATAGCCTCAGGTGATGCTTCCACTGTTGAGGAGCTTATGAGGATAATGAGGAAAACGCTTGCATTTAAGCAGCTTGGTCCTGAGGCCGGCGAGAATGCCACAGAATACACTGTGTCAAGACTTGGAGGAATGGGAATGATTATACTTAATGGCAGGAAGGTTAGACCCTCAAGATTGGGGAGCTACGTATCTCGCCTATACATAGATCCATTGACCGCAGTGACTGTACTGGAAAACCTGAAGGAAAAGGAAAGCGTGAAACCCATATACTACTTCACGTTAATAGCCATGACTCCGGACTTCACTAAGGTAAGGATAGTTAAATATAGGGACCTAGAGGAAGAGGCTGCTATCGCCCTAGATCAAGGAGAGATTCCTGAACCTGTTGAGGGCGCGGATTATTACGACTGGCTGAAGGCTTTCAAAATCGGTAAAATCCTTAATGCATGGATTGAGGAGGTTTCCGAGGACGAAATAATTGAGAGATATGACGTGGGGGCCGGGGACTTAAGAAATATTGTGGAAACTGCTGAATGGCTTCTTTATGCATCGTCAAGGGTGTGTGAAGCCACTAAAATGAAGGAACATGCAAGTGAGTTACGTATACTTACTCTAAGGGTAAGGCACGGGATTAAGGAGGAGTTACTAGATCTCGTTAGGGTTAGAGGGATAGGGAGAGTGAGGGCAAGAATACTTTATTCTAGAGGCATCAAATCTTTGGCTCAGCTGGCCCAGATATCTCCAGCAGTCCTTGCTTCGCTACCGGCATTCGGGAGAAAAACTGCGGAGGATGTGATTGCTGCAGCTAAGGAATTATTGAGAAGAAAAACCTAGAAGAACTTTCCTAAGGAGGTTCAGACTAATTTCCCCTGCGATCACCGGCTTCATAACACCTAATTCTGTGGTGAGGGCAGGATCAAGCTCACCTACATGCCCAACTGCTATATCGTTAACGTAAATCTTAGCAGTTCTGCCTTTAATGAATCCTGGGATCTCTGCACCTTCAGCCCTATATGTTCCTCCCAGCGCTTGGGTTAAAGTTTTTGCAATAACCAAACCGTCTGTGAGAGTGTACTTATCACCCATAAGTAAGAAACCAACCATTCTCTCAGTCGTCGGGACACCATTATCGAGCTGTACAACATCCCCTACCTCAAATATCTCAAGCGTTGAAACCTTCTCATAATTGATAACGGCGCTAATTAGCAGGGAAGGTATTATTGAATTCCTTAGGGCAGAATACTGTTTCATCTTCGGGTTAACTAACTTGACATGCTTCCCGCCTGAAAACATATTTAGAACATCCTCATCAATCAGCATAAAGTTAAGGACCTCCTGAAGTCCCATACCTACCATGAAATCTCTGAGTAAGGAGGAGAACCTTTCGATGGGGTGATTAAAGCCTAGGGTTGGCGAGGGAGGCGTTCTTGAGAGGGGAATGTTCGAATATCCATACCCGATAGCTATATCCTCAACAACATCCACCTCTCCATGTACATCAATACGGTAAGGAGGAATCCATACCTCATAAAAATCATCTTCAACTCTGGCTACATACCCCATTTTCTGCAAAATGTTTTGCACTGAAACACGATTTAGAGAGTAGCCTAGTAACTTCTGAATTGAATCGTGCGCGACACTCACCTCTTCTCCTTCGAGATCAGGCGCGACATTATGGGGAGCTTCACCCCCTCTTATCTCTACGGCCTCGATAATTACATTGTTCCCCCTCTCTGCAACGGAGGTGGTTACCACGTTAAGAACCTTCATCATTAGGTTTGGCTCAGTGCCTGTTACGTCAATGAGAATGTTTCTGGTTTCTTCAGTTACTTTATTCATCTCTGAGTTAATTATGGGCGGAAATGAAAGGACCTCTCCTCTGCTGTCAGTGAGTAAGGGATATCCACCTTCCTTAACTAGGTGCTTATATCGGAAACCTTTATCGGTGTGTTCCAGTATTTCCTTCAAAGTCATTTCCTTGCTTTCACCTAATGGAATGAAAGTCGATTCCTCCACTTCCAAGTAGCGGATTGGTGGAACTATCTTATCTAGGTCGTAGAGCCCTATAGAGACGAGGGATCTGTCTCCGCAGTATGCTGAGTGAAGTTTCTCCTGAAGCTGGAAGAGTTGCTTAACTCCCTCATCATCAAGCTCAACGTTCCTCACAATCGCCAAATAGGCGTAAGGCCTGTATTTCGGTGCCCGAGAAATATCTAAGAAAGTTGTTGGAGGTGCAACTCTGTACTTTCGGGGTTTCCTAACCTCCATAATGTATGATATTGCCCTCCCTAAACCTTCAGCTGAGAAAAGATCTGGACGGTCGTGACTCGCCTCAAAAACTAGGGCGTCCTCGGTGAGTTCCTCGATTTCACCCTTCATCATCTCAAGACTGTTAACTATGTCTTTCTCTGAGAGCTTTATTCCTACAAGTCTTTCCAGATCAGGGAGAGATACTTCAACCATAGGCATTACTTTATCACCTCCTTCGCCACAGGCATTCTCTCAATCACTTCGAGGTCATTAGTGTAAAGTTCCCGAATATCGCTGATGCCGAGAACCATCATAGCTATCCTATCTATCCCTATCCCCCAAGCAGCTACCTGATATTCATCCGGGAGACCTACTCCCCTCAACACTTCCGGGCGGAACATGCCTCCCGGAAAAACCTCTATCCATCCAAGCTCAGGATGTTTAATATATCCCTCAACACTGGGCTCAGTAAAGGGGAAGTAGGCCGGCCTGAAACGAACCTCTCCCAAGTCGAGTGCATCTGCTAAGTCCTTGAAAAAGCTTAGTAGATCACGGAAAGTTACGTTCTTACTGACAATAATTCCTTCAAGCTGATGGAATTCCATAAGATGTGTGGGGTCAGGGGTGTCCGGACGGAAAACTCTGTCAAGGGAGAAAGCCCTGTACTCGCCGCCACCTCTATTAACTATTGTCCTCATAGACACAGGGGTGGTATGCGTTCTGAGGACGGGTTTAAGGGCTTCCTCCTCGCTCCATGTGTACTTAAGCACAGAAGTGTGTATCTCCTTAACCCTCTTCAGGAGGTTCAGGTCAACATGAACTTTTCCTGGAACTTTCGCAAAATATACATCACTACTTCTCCTGGAGGGATGGTATTGGGGAACAAACAACACGTCGAAGTTCCATAGGGAGAGCTCTATGTGGGGTCCCTTCATCTCTTGGAAGCCCATACCTACGAGGATTTCTCTCACCCTATCAAGGAAACGTATGTAGGGGTGCTTCTTCCGAAGCTGCCTTACAGGAACGTCTATGCTCAGATCAAAACTCTTTAGCTTAACATATCTCCATTTACCTGACTCTATTAGATCAGTAGTAAGCCTGCTAACTATTTCGGCTTCATGAATCTTTCCTTCTCTGAATAAGCGCCTGGCCAGAGGCGTCGGCTCTAATAGGATCTCCTTCACCTCCTCAACTGAGATAAGCTTTCTATGCCTGAACTCCCTAAACCACCACTGAGGCTCATTAAAAACAACACCTCCCTCTAATTCTTGAAGAACTTTCCTGTACTTCCCGAGCTCTTTCACCAACTCCTCAAGAAGTCTGGTGTTAAGTGATACCTCCCCACCTTTAATGAGAAGTACCCCTCCTTTTTTCAGCCTCCCGATACTGGCTGAGTACTCCTCTCTGCCCAGACCGGCTTCCTTAGCTCTAGCACTCAACTCCCTAATAGGTATGGCCTGCCCCCCTAAAGACTGGATAACCCTTATCAACTTCTCCTCCGGGAAGCCCTCCTCCAAATATTTCCGGCCGTAATCAGTCAAAACTACTTTATACTTAATGACCCTTCTCGTTTGAACAAGCCCCTTACTCCCGAGTTCCTCCACATCCCTCATAATATCTTCCTGCTTCTTGCCCAAGATACTAGAAAGCGTCCTAGCATCCAAAGGTTTTCCAGCCTTAATTAAGGCCGTCAGCAATTCATACTGCCTAGGATGAAGAAATACTTCTTCCGTCAATCGAATCGTCCTCGCCAAAATACGAAGCCTGCTGAGAAATAAAACGTTACTCCATGAAGATCTAAAATTAATTACCTCTTAAGAAGATACCTCATGGTGGACGGAACGTTTATACATGCCTCAAGTATGGAAGGGAACTACCTCCACGTATGGTATCCTGTTGCCCTCGCTGAGTTCGGGAACTGTAGAAAATGCAAAGGAAAATATATAATTGATTGCTACATAGCCTCTAAAACAGGTTCTCCAATAGCTAGGATGCTTCTAATCAGAAAGCTTAACGGAGGGATAAACCTTTCACCTTCAATGCCTGTTGATGCTCCCATGCTTCTTCATACGGGATGCAGTATTAGTGACTTCATGAGCGATGTAAGGAATCTGAACGACCTGCTAGAGAATGAGAAGGAAGCAATAAGGAAGCTGATGGAGGAAGACCCGAGGAAGTATGAGAACATTAAAGTTCCGAAAAGCATTCTCTACTTCCCGTTCAGGGCTCATAACATAAATATCAAGGAAGCAATAGCGAAAACTAATCTAAGCCTCCTTAAAGATATTATGAAAACAATCTGCGCCAACAAAAATATTCCGCCGACAGGATGGTATCCTGCATACATACTTCTCTCGATGGATCGGGACAGTAACATTGTGTATATTCATGAAGGAAATAAGAAGGTAAGGAGCCAGGTGCATGAGGTATACCTATTCAAAAAGAAAATCATTGAAACATTACTTAAAGAGCTGGGGATGACCTAAACAAAGCCCAGCACCAAGACAAGTGAGTAAAGAATACAGTAGGAAGTTATCGGCGTGAATAGGTCGGATAATGAAGTTATGAAAGGAAACACCACATTGTCCGGATTGAGCCCCAGCCTGAAAGAAGTTTTAGTCAGCCATTCAACCACGAATGACAGGAAAGAAACCATCACCGCAACAACAAGAAATGAAGTCGCTACACTCACTCCCGATATTGGAGGAAGCACTGGATGAATTGAAATCACTGCAAATATTAATGCCAAAAATATGACAGCAGTCTCGGAAGCCGTTAATACTTTGCGGAAATAGCTCCAGAACACCCTCTTCTCAACAATGCCCGTCATATGAATATCCACGGAAAGCTTCCCCGCCAATATCCCCTGAGCAGAACCTATAAGGGAGTTTAGAGCAGGTACGAACGCAACGAACCCGCTTCCCACCACAATAGTGGGGTTTCTAGAGAAAAAGGATCCTCCAACCCCTGAAATCGTCGCCACAATAACGCTTGTGGTCAGGTTCTCCTTAAAATCTTTAATGAGTTCTAAGTGCTTCTCCCTATAAATAAGGAATACTCCAATTATGGCTGCTACGCCTAATGATACTATTAAAACTAATCTACCTACCCTACTCATAGACTGGATAAGAAATACGGAACCAAAAAGGACTGAAGGCGTTAAAGCATCCATGGAGCCCGTAATGAGGGAGGGAAGGAAATTCTCCACATTATATCCCTTAACGTATAGGGTGTTAGTGAAGACTATGAGGATAGGCATCATAATTAACGTCGTAATAACTGTCGAAACCAAGGAAAGTGACGTAAGTACTTCAAGATCACCTGAAGGAACACCCACTACATAGGCCAAAACCGAAACTGCAGCAACCACAAAAAATGTAGATATGATCATGAGTGAGACAGCTAGAAGGGAGTTAAGGAGGTTATACTTCGTGGCAAATCTGGGTTCGTTCGTACCTAAGTGAAGTGAATTAAGTAATCGGAAGCCGTAAGGGCCCATAACGTCGCCACGGAGGTCCATGAGTGCGGGAAGCAGCATGAAAAGAACAGGCATCTTAATAAGATAGTCGCCGCCGCCCAACATAGATATTCCAGCAAACACTTCTAACGAAATGAGGAAAAACAGGCTCAGCATCATTTCCTTCAGTATTTTGTCGGGCAACGGATTCACCACACCAGTTAATCGCCCGACTTTAATCAAGGTGTACATTTAAAACCGATATCCCTTAAGTTAGGATGGAGGTCAGTAAAGGGAGAATGAGTAGATGGCCTGAAAAGAATGATGCTCTCCATAAAAAGCTCCACACTAAGCCCAAACCATTGAGATATAAACCGATGCCAGTAAGTGAGGCCCTCAAGCAGATAAACTCCTACATCAAGGTTGCAATAGACTTAGGCACCTACTCCTTCCTAGCTAATGAAAAGAATGTTGCTAGACATATAATCGAGTTAGAGCATGCTATCGATGAAACCGCCTACCAGCTACTGATCCACGTATCATTAACTATCGGTCATAATGTTGAGAAAGCCCTGGCCTCTCTACCTCTCTACGTTTTCGTGGCAAGCATCGACAAAGTAACAGACTCGTTCAAAGACCTCGCATATCTCTCGCTGATGGGTTATAGCCCAAGCAACAAGGTTTACCAATACTACACATACTTGACGGATGTTTTGACGTTGAGTGTAGAGGGATCTTACCTCAAAGGAAAGACCATTAAATGGGTAGGTGAGGAATACGCTATTGAACCTATAGCCATACTAAGGAGCGGCGTGTGGAACCTTATACCTGAGGAAGAAGTAACTATCGAAGATAAGGACATAGTTTACATAACGGGAGTTAAGGAAAATATTAACGAGTTCTTAGAGGCCCTAGGAAAGAAGCCTGAGGAAGGGGTGAAGCCTCCGGAGGATATTCTCTCGATAATCAGCGATATAGATTCGATGATTGATATTGTGAAGCTGCTGAATGATCTGGCTCATTATCAGCTTAAGTCCCAAGATCCCTTGATGGTTGATGAGGTAATGGAGATAGAGATGTTTGTGGATACTTTGAGGCTACGGCTTTCCGAGAAGCTGATGGATACTCCGAGCTTAGATAACAAGGATAAGTTCGCATTAATGTCGCTCGTGACGAGATTAGAGGATGTGACTGACTCCCTTACATATTCCTTCACCATGCCTGCGAAGGATGAGTATAGAGAAGTGATAGCAAAAATTATTGAGTCAAGCGGCGAAAAAGTTAAGTCAATAACCGTAACGGAGAACTCCGTTGCCGTAAGCAAGTTAATGGAGGAGCTGGAAGAATTTGGCGCGTCTGTACTGGCTATAAGGAAGGGAGCCGAATGGGTCGCTGTCACACCCTACAACCTCAACAAATTGGTTGTCAATCCTAACGATGTTGTGCTTGTGCTTTATCCAGCTGTACTTGAGGATGACGTGATAGACTTCATGAAGAAGTATAATCCTAATTTAGCGAAATGATTACCTTCCTCTCAGCTCATAAATGAGATGAGGAACTTCCTTCAACAGTATCTGCTCTAACGCTAATGACACTGCGTCTGGAGATCCTGGAACAGCAAACACTAGAGAGTTCCCCGCTACACATCCGGTTGCCCTACTGGCTAAGGCTCCCCATCCATGCTTGGAGTAGGTTAAGTACCGGAACAATTCCCCGAAGCCAGGGAGTTCCTTAAGGCACATCTCCTTCAAAACATCTACACTAATGTCCTTAGGACCTATTCCTGTCCCGCCTGTAATGATGACTACATCACATCTATTCACTCCTTCCCCGACAGCTTTCCTAATATCTTCAGCAGTGTTAGGAACAACAACTGAGTTCTTCAGTCTGTGTTTAGTAGGTGAGAGAATTGATCGTACTAAGGGAGTGACTTTATCATGTTTCTTTCCCTGGAAAACTGAATCACTTGTAACCACAAGGCAGAAATCGACAGATACAGCTTTACTTTTCTCGCGGTGTTCTTTAATCGGCAATTCCTTGCCCTCATGGGTTTTCCTGAACTTCCTTCTGCCTTAAATACTCCTCAACAATATCGTAGCCGAATACCTGTTTAAACTTCTCTCTTCCCTCTTCCGTCATTTTGGTAGGATCCCAGGGAGGATCGAAAACCAGCTCAACATTAACATCTTTGACTCCTTCAACGTTTTGGAGAGCATCCATAACTTGGTAAAGAATCATGTTTGCTACTGGACAACCTGGGGCGGTAAGCGTCATTTTGACATCCACAACTCCTTCATCTTTTATGTTGATCTCGTAGATGAGTCCAAGATTCCATACGTCAATAGGTATTTCTGGGTCATACACATTCTTCAAGGCTTCAACAATCCTTTGCCGGAGTTCCTCCTTATCCAACCGTCAGACACCTCCAATTATTCTTTAACTGGGTTAATAAATCCGGACTAAGTGCCAGGGAATATCCCTTCCTTCTTCTCTTTCCTTATCTCGGATACCGAACTCCTAATGAATTCTCTTATATTGTAGCCTAGCCCAAGCACCGAGAAAATGAAGAGAGGATATTCCCCTATTACGTAATAAATCCTTGAGAGTATACTCATAGTAGCTGCTTCATCAACCCCTATCCCAAGCGCTAGAAGAAGGCTTGTCTGAATGAATTCAAAGATTCCTACACCGCCAGGCGTTATTGCTGGAAGCATCCAAATAATTGCGTAGAGAGAGTCGAAAGCAAGAATGCTTGCCGGAAGAGAGAGATGCATTCCCGTAATATTCCCTATGTCAATCCCGTAGAATGCATTGAGGAATCGTTCAAGGAAGGTGAGCCCTACAGCCAAACCTATGAATGGTAAGGACTTACTGAACTGTGCCAACTTAAAGTTATAATTCCGTGCTAAACCACTCACAGATTTCCCAAACCTGTTAAGTATTCGTTGTATAAGCCTCTCTATTCGATGATACTTCGGGAGGAGGAGCAGAGTTACGTTAGCTATCACGAGTATTAGGGCAGGAAGTCCTAACCCGAGGTATAGGGTGAAGGGAGCATTCACAACAACTAGGGAAATCACTGTTGTGATGAGTAAGGATGTGGATCCTATCAATCTATGCATCATTATTGAAGCAAACGCTCCTTCCCGGTCTGTTATCTTGAACTTAGTTATCAAATAGAATTTAGCAAGCTCTGTGGCCCCACCTATCGGAACCACGAACTCTATGAATAGTGATGCGAGAGTTATCTCAACCACCTTAATTGGGTCTGCCTTACCCAGGGCCCTTATTATCGCCCACCATGCTAAGCCATGAACTATCAAGACTAAGGTTCTGAAAATATATGCACCGATCACGTCAGAGGTGCTTCCTCTGGTAATTATGTCGAAGAACTTAGTTATGTCACCCTCATAAACAATGAAGAAGAACAGGGCATAGACAACAATACCAATCAAAAGACCCAGCACTATCAGTGTCTTCGTCCCTACCTTCCTCAAGGATAGCCCCATTAATGACGCTAGCCAGTTGTTATAAATTCTCTTAGACAACTGATTTAAAAACCCTCAACCATAAAAAGGAGGCGGCCTTTACTTTCTTAGGCTGGGATAATGGTTTACATAAAGAGCTGGGACACTTACTTCCCCTCTAATCGAGTTGAGGTGAATGGGAAACCTGTCCCCGCTCTAGGCAGAGACGAGGATGAGGTGACCCTTTCCTTCGAGGTTCTCAGGAGGCTCAACCTGACCGAGAGCACACATCTCGTGTTTGTTAAGGATGAAATAACCAATATCATTGATTTCCACATTGTGGCAGACCTTCTGGAACTTCCTGCAATGACTATCTCAGTGTATGACTCTATAGATGATGCATTAGAACAGGCGCTTAACGTTCTTCCTTCAGTTTTAGTAGTTGTTAGGGCCAAACCCCCCGCAGGTTCAGTCGCTATAGAGTTCGGGAAGAAAGGAGTAGCAGAAATTCTGAAGTATGAAGTTAGGAAGGAGTTCATGGGATTCATAAGAACCTCTGTAACGGATGAGAGAGCGTTCTCCGACCTTGTTTCTGACCTCACACTCTCCCATCTCCCCTCAGTACTCCGAAAAATAATTCACTCAAGAGGGTCGAAACATAGAGGAATCAAAGTAGTTAGCGGATACATGTATAAACCTAAAGTTTTTCAGAAAATGATTTCGTCTCTAGGCCTTAAGAATGCCGACACCTCCCCCGTAACTGAAGTTCTTGAGGAGGGATTTATAGGAAATCTTGCTGCAGGCCTCTCTCTAGTTAAAGGACTTAATAAATGTACGAACTCAGATAAGATGCTTTTCATGGGAGACGTTAACTCCGGAAGAGTTTTCCTAATTTTCATGAGGTGTAAGAAGAGGTGATACCTTATGGGAAGTAACGTGTACATTGCCGGAGTAGGCATGGCTGTAGTCGGAAAACATACCCAGGTCTCGCTAAGAGATTTGGCAGCGGAAGTAGTTCTTAAGGCTATTGAGAGTTCGGGAAATGAGAAACCTGATGCCATAGTGGTCGGCAATATGCTAAGCAGCCTCGTTGAGCAGGAAAATCTGGCTGCACTCATAGCCGACCATGCCGGACTGAGGGGAATAAGTGGTATTAAGGCTGAAGGGGCCTGCGGATCGGGTGGTACAGCTTTTCTCGCCGGATATTCCCTAGTCTCTTCCGGACTATTTAATAAGGTAATTGTTGTTGGAGTGGAGAAGCTTCTTGAGAGACCAACTCCTGACACTACTAGAGGACTAGCTTATGCTGCCGATGCTGATTACGAGCTAATCTACGGAATTAGTTTCGCAGGACTCAACGCCTTAGTGATGAGGTACTACATGAACAAACATGGCGTGACTAGGGAAGAGATGGGTTGGTGGGCAGTCATGATGCATGAAAACGGTTACAGCAACCCCTTCGCGCAGTTAAGGAAGAAGGTAAATCTAGAGACTGTTATTAAATCTCCCATTATCGCCGACCCTATCAGACTATTTGATGCTTGCCCCCTTAGTGACGGGGCGGCTGCAGTAATGCTTGTTTCAGAGAAACATAAGAAAATCGCTGACACCCCTGTAAGGGTCGCTGGTATAGGCAACGCTTTAGACAGCCCTGACCTATCATCCAGGTACGAACTGGACAGGTTTCTTGCTGCCTACCTCTCCACCAGGAGGGCATTGAAGATGGCTAAGAGGGAGATAAAAGACATCGATGTGGCTGAAATACATGACGCATACAGCATTGTGGCCGCGATAAGTATAGAGGAAACAGGGTTCTCAGAAAGAGGGAAAGCACCGAAGGACTGGGCTGAAGGGAGGTTCAGA
>Ga0164318_10004519_pt1 | contig 13391 bp, 14 predicted proteins | sample GuaBasSedimGuay9_FD_113734 | JGI IMG/M metagenome (GOLD analysis project Ga0164318, IMG submission 113734) | Subseafloor sediment microbial communities from Guaymas Basin, Gulf of California, Mexico - Guay9, Core 4571-4, 0-3 cm | ecosystem: Environmental > Aquatic > Marine > Hydrothermal vents...
AGAACGCAGTACTTCGGCAAGAGTTTTATCCAGTTCTTCCTGCAGCGGTGAGGTTTCCTGCTCATAGAACATTGGTGTATCGGCACGTTTGCTTTTTGCATTGGCAGCCTCGACTTGAGCCATATCCAGATAGAGGGCTTTCATCTCTTGTTCACCTAACAAGGGGGTGAGCCGTTGTTTTCCAAAATATATTTTTGCTTGACGCATACCGACTGTTTCTGTCACTTCTTTTGTTTGCTCATCAATACTTTCATGTTTATATTTTGGCACCTGGCAGACAAAATATATTTTTTCTGCCCGACATGTCATATGTAGCTCATAGTCCATCTGATAATTAAGATAATTTTGCAGATTTGAAGCTGGAATCGGATCAACTGCAGGGATAGCAGTTTTGTGAGTCATTGTAGGCACTGCCCATAGAAGCGGTGCTGTAAGCAGTGAGATTAGAAAGGGCTTGAACATTGTTTTTCCTTTTGTTTAACGTTCCCAGAGTAGGGCGATATGTGAAATAGTGATATCGCTTCTTCGTGGTTTAATGAAAAAAGAGTCTATAGGGTAAAGATCAGGGTGAAATGTTTCATCCAGTTGAAAACTCTCATTCTGAAATTGTGCTTCAAGATTATGCATACCATTTTCAATGTGCTGCAGTGCTTCTTCTGCCCGGATGACATCTGCACGCTCTTTCATCACACTCTTTCCACCGCGTAGTGCTCGTGATCCTTTAGAGATGGCAGAACGTTTTGAGCCAAAAAGTGCATCGAAAATGCTCATGCCTACAGAGATAGCCGTATCCGTTGTTTTGGCGGTGACATCAGATTCTTCTTTATCCAGACGTGCGGCTGCTCTTTGACGGCGTTTTTGAAGGATCGCTATTTTTTTATCAAACTTTTTGGCCAGTTTTTCTAAGGCCTCCTCTTTTTTTTCACGAAGCGTTTGATTGCGTATAATACTAAAGTTTCGAACGGTTTCATCTGTGGAAGATTCAATTTTCAGACGGTTACAGCGAAACAGTTCTATCTTTTTATGTTGGTAAAGATAGTTGTTGAGAGAGCGTTCAACCGTTTTGAGACTTTTGGCTTTAACGATAAAATTCGGCAGTACCGCAAATGCAGCACTGCTTGCGGCATGTTGTGCATAGTGAAGATAGTGCTCTTTACTTATTTCCGCGCGCGTCCAGTCTATTTGGGTATCATCTTTATCCAGCGGAAGTTTTAAGATCATCTTTTCATATTTATCGATCCCACGTTTTTGGTTAAAAAAGCGTACTTCGGTGTTGACGGCGATGAAAGGCTTAAAGGGTGTATCGCTACCTATGTCTGTATCATGATAATATTGAGCAATTGTATCTGAAAGTATCGCTTTGATTAATGAGCGTTTTGGTGCTTTTTTAGGAGCGTAAGGGGAAGTTTTTTTATGCTTCTGATTTTTTTTGTCAGCCATCAGCGTACGGATATCTTGTTTAGAGAGCGGTCCCTTGAGGTAAGAGAGTACCCAGCGCGTTTGAAAAAGTTCTGCTTTATCTTTGTGTGCACTTTTAAGAAAGAAGGTACGTTTTTTCAACCCGGAGATACGTTGAATGATCTCAGCTTTATCCATATTTTTGATCTTGCCTGCAAGTCCGTCGATCACTTTTGAAATATCCTGAGGTGTCTGCAGTTTCCCGATAAACCATGTGCCGATGTTGGAGAGCCCTTTGTAGTCGAGGTCGACCGGGTTTTGGGTGGAGAGGACAACCCCGACACCAAAAGCACGGGCCTGCTTGAGTAGAAGCATCATCGGTGCTTTTGAGGGCGGGTTTTTACTTGGTGGAAAGTAGCCGTAGATCTCATCCATATAGAGCAGGGCTCTCAAGGTTGAGGAGCCTCGCTGTGTTCGCATCCAACCGACAAAACGGTTCAGTAGTAAGGTGACAAAAAACATTCGTTGATCATCACTGAGATGGGCGATGGAGAAGATTGAGATTTTTGCTTTGGCATTTTCATCATAAAGAAGGTTTTGTATATCGAGCGGTTCGCCTTTGATCCAAGAAGAAAAAGTAACAGAGGAAAATACGTTATTGAAGAGCATTGCCAGATCGAAGCGCTCTTTTTGAGGGTAAAAATCAGAGAGGTTCAAGACGCCGATCTTGTCAAAAGGCGGCGAAGCGATCTGACCAATCAGTGCCTCAAGGCTTAAACCTTCACCACGCTGCCAAAAGTGGTTGAAGATTTGGCTTAACAAGAGAAACTCTTTTGAGCGAAGTGCATCACTCTTTATGGAAATAAGTGCCAGTAGACTGGAAACGGTGGTGTTGATCAGTGCGCCAAAGGTATCCGGGTCATCGAGAATCTCTTCGCCCGGCGCATCAAAACTGCCCAGGACATTGATCCCCACACCGGCACTGCTTCCCGGGGTGTAGATGGTGGTGTCGACATCACGAAGCTTTTGAATGCGTGCCGGGTCCTGGTGCTGTGCAGCCAGGCCATTCTTCCAAAGCGCAGCGGTATCGGTTGCAGCCTCTTCAAGGCTTTTTCCTTTATTGGATGCATCGATCGGATCGATCCAGGGTTTAAAATCCGTAGGGGAGAGCTGAGGGAATGTTAAGCAGAGATTACCCATATCACCTTTGGGATCGATGATAATGACGGGAATATTATCAATGGCAGCTTCTTCGATCAGGCCGATCCCTAATCCGGTTTTTCCGCTGCCGGTCATACCGATAATGGCAGCATGCGTTGTTAGGTTTTTGCTTTTTAGAAGGGTTAGTGCACCATTCTCTATATTTTTTCCAAGATAGAACAGCCCCAGTTTTTCATACAGTTCCTGCATGCAATGCTCCCAAGAATTTTTAAGTGTGCCGATAAGATACCGTTTGAGCACTTTATTTTTGTATAATGTGGGCATTAACGAAGTAAAAGGATGCGGTATGACCGTTTTTCAGATGATCTTGCTGGCAGCGACGGCTTTTTTTGCCTATAGAATTTTTGAACATGTGCAGGGATTGGAAGATCCAAAGCAAGATGATGCTCAGGCTAACAACAAGATAAAATACTCTCCCTTTGATCCGGACATCCTGGTCGAGCAGGCAGATGATGCTTATAAACGCGGGGATTTGAATCATGCGGCACGTCTGCTTAGAGAAGCGAAGTCTAAAGAGCCGAATAATCCAGAGATATTGAATAGATATGCGTTTGTGTTGGCTAAAAAAGGTGAAGTTGAAGAGGCCATTGAACACTATGAACGCTCGCTGAAGATGGATCCGAATGATGATTTGGCCCATAATGCAATTGCAACACTTCTGCGTGAGACGAATCGTCTATATGAAGCGCAGGAGCATCTTAAGGCGGCACTGGATATTGATGATAACTATGAAGAGACCTATTTTAATTATGGTAATTTACTTCTCTCAATGAATGATCTGGAAGGGGCTAAAATGATGTATGAAAAGGCGTTAGAGATCAAACCGGACTTTAAAGAAGCCACCATTGAGCTTGAAAAGTTACAGGAATCGGTTTAAATGAAAATTATTGATATTTATGAAACATTAAATGCAGTGTCACCATTTGAATTGCAGGAGAAGTGGGACAATTCAGGTCTGCTGGTAGGCGATTGGCAGCAGGAAGTTCATACTGTGGTACTGAGTATCGACATTGATGAAGCCTTGCTGGAACGTGTGGACGAGGGGACGTTGATTATCTCGCATCATCCCATTATTTTTAGTGGACTCAAAACCTTGCAGTTTAATCAGTATCCGGCAAAATTATTGAAGATTATGATTGAAAAAAATATAACAAATATTGCAATGCATACCAATTTTGATCAAACGCATCTTAACACCTATGTCGCTGAAAAAGTGCTGGGACTGAAAATAGTGCATCAAGAGGGCTTTGTCGCCTATGCAGAAGTGGATGAAGCATTTGATGCTTTTGCCCGAAAAATTGCTGCTAAACTGGGACTTGAACAGGTGAAGAGCGTGCAATGTCATGATCAGATTAAACGAGTGGCGTTGACAACCGGTTCGGGAGCATCGCTTATGCGTGAAATAGAGGCAGATTGCTTTCTGACGGGTGATATAAAATACCATGACGCAATGGAAGCAAGAGTGCTGGGTCTCTCGATGATTGATATCGGTCATTTTGAAAGTGAGCGCTATTTTGGCGAAGTTTTGAAACCCTATTTGAAAAATTTAGGATTAACGGTTATAATTTCATCATCAAAAAACCCTTTTATCTATTTATAAGCATAAAGAAGGATGGTTTTCCTCTTTTTACCAACGGATATTAAACATTCACAAGACTGCTTTCGCGCAGTAATCCATAAAGGACATGAAATTGAATAAACACCTTGAACAGCTAATTGATCTTTCAAAAATTGACAAAGAGATCGATGCATTTGAGCCGCAAATTGAGGCAGCAAACTATAAGCTTGAAACAGCACAGGCAAAAAAAGAGAACCTTGAGCAAGAGGCGGCAACTTACAATGAAGAGATCAAAGCGGAGCATCTGAAAAAACAGAAAAATGAACTGCATCTTGCCGAACTCTCTGCCAAATTGGAAGAGAACAGTAGAAAAAGTGCCGATATCAAGACCGAACGTGAAATGAAATCGCTTCAACTCGAAGAAGAGATCGCCAAAGAACAGGTAACATTCGCCAATGAAGAGATTGCACGTCTTGAAAAAGTGATTGAGAATAAGAAGGATAAAGTGGCAGAATTACTTGAACACTCCAGCGAACTTGACAGCAATCTTGCTGCAGTCAAAATAGAAGTGGAAGCTAAACTCTCCGAGATTGATAAAGAACGTCAGAAAGTTTTTATTCAAAAGCAGGAACTGGTGTCACAAATGAATCAGAAGGGCCTCTCTTTCTATCAGAAAATTCGCCGTTGGGCCAAAAACACTACAGCTGTTGAGGTAAGAAATCAGGCATGTATGGGTTGTTATATGGTTATTAACGATAAAATTTATTCTGAAGTGATTAAAGGTGAAGAGATTACGACTTGCCCGCACTGTGGACGTATTCTTTATATAGAGCCGGCAGAGGAAACTCAAGAGGGGTGAAACCTTTTACAGTTCTCTACTTTTTTGTAAGCGTGCTGCTTTATCTGCTCGCGCTTCCGCTGCTGTTGTGGCTCTCCTTTAAATCTAAATATCGACAATCAATTCCTTCTCGCTTTTTTTTAAAGAACAATGCGCCGTTTGAAAGAGAAGGTATTTGGTTTCATGTCTGTTCACTGGGTGAGGCACGGGCAATTAAACCGCTGCTTCAGCGTTTGGAAAATGAGCAGATCAATATTACGACCATTACGGAAACGGGTCAAAACGAAGCAAAGAAATATAGAGCAGATGTACGTTATCTGCCTTATGAGATGTTTTTGCCTTTGTGGATAGGAGCGCAGCCTGTTTTAGTGGTATTGGAAGCGGAATTTTGGTATATGCTTTTTGCCGTTGCCAGAGTTAAAGGAGCCAGAGTGATACTGCTCAATGCGCGTATCACGGAGCGAAGCTTTCCAAAATACCGCCGTTTTGGCTGGTTTTACCGTAAACTGTTTGATCGGGTAGAAAAGATTTTTTGTCAAAGTGAAGCAGATAAAGAGCGCTTTGAACTGCTCGGTGCCAAAAATATTGAGGTGACCGGGAATATTAAGCTGGCTCAGGAAATTATGGCGACGGCACATTATGAAAAGCCGGATCGTGAAGTGGTGGTGGCTGCCAGTACCCATGAGGGTGAAGAGCAAGTCATTTTAGAGTCATTTTTACAATATCGCCAGACGAGCGGCGCACAACTCATCGTCGTACCACGGCATCCAGAACGCTTTGATACAGTTTGGACGTTGATTCAGAAGCGTGTTTCTGGTGAAATGAAATGCTCACGCTGGAGTGAACAGCAGAATCTGGATGCGGATATAGTGTTAGTCGATGCGATGGGTGAGTTGAATAATATTTACGCGATAAGCGATATTGCCATTCTCGGCGGAGCATTCAAAGAGGATGTCGGAGGACATAACCCATTGGAACCGGCACATTTTGGTTGTAAGATTATTACCGGAAAACATGGCTTTGCACAGCGAGAACTGCTAAAATATGTTCACAATCTGCAAGAAGTGGAAACAGATGACATTTTGACTGCACTTCAAGTGGCAAAGACAATGTCCGGCTCATTTGTAGATGAGACGATCAAACTCGATCGCGTGATCGAGTATATAAGGAAGTAGATGGCAAGTTATAAAAAAGACAACTCTGCGCGTAGAGCGGCAGAGAAGAAAAATATCGCAAAAGAGCGTGTTAAAGCAAAGGCGTATGCCAAGGCAGATGCCAAGCGTGAGAAACCGGAAAAAAGGTCCAAGAAAAACGTGTCGGCGAAGGTGGCTCAGCGTGATGAATATGCCTCATATGAAGAGCAGCCGGTAAGGTCAAACAAAGCATCTGGTGATCTTGAAAAGGCCTATAAACTTGTCGCAGCACAAGAGGGGATCTCCAATGCACAAGCAAAGACGATGATCGACCGCGGTCTCGTCTATGCCGGTAACAGAAAAGTGATGATCGCCCGTGGAGAGTTGCCGACAAAAACAGAGTTTAAGATCCAAAAAATTGAAAAAGTGAAACCAATCTTTGAAAATGACGACTTGATCGTTGTTGACAAACCTGCATTTATGAATGCCGATGAGGTAGAACGCCAGTTTAAAGGTTCGAGACTGCTGCACCGTCTTGACCGTGAGACCAGCGGTGTATTGATGCTGGTGAAAAATGAGGAGTTCCGCGAAAAAGCGATTCAGGCTTTTCGTGATGATGAGGTTTACAAAGAGTACACTGCATGGATAGAGGGCATTTTTATTGACGAAGTGGAGATCGACAAGCCGATTTTGACTGAAAAACGTCATAATAAAGCTTACTCAAAAATTTCCAAGCAGTCAGGAAAACCGGCGCGAACAGAGGTCTATCCTCTGGAAGTCTCAGGGAAAAAGTCAAAGGTCAAAGTGATCATCCATGAAGGACGTACCCACCAGATCCGTGTGCACTTACGTTCGATCGACTTCCCGATCGTGGGTGATGAGATGTATGGCGGACGCAGAGCTCCGCGTGTCATGCTGCATGCCAAGAAAGTAACCCTGCTCGGTAAAACATTTACCGCCCCGGAACCGAAAATATTTGCGCACTACTCTGAATAATTTAAGACGGCAAAGGAGCAAAGCCCCTTTACCTACGTTAACACTAGGTTCCCTTCGGCAGGGAGCCCGCGCGTCATTTGACGCTTTGGAAAATATTTTAAAGCAACACTTGATATAATGCATAACTTTTTATGTCCGGAGCGATTGCCGGGCAATTTTACCCAGGAGATCGTATGTTCGATACATTAACAGATTCGTTTACGTCGGCAATAAAAAAGATACGTTTTCATGATGATGAGAAGGCGCTGAAAAAAGCGCTGTTAGAGCTGAAAAAGTCTCTTCTCAAGGCAGATGTTCATCATAAGGTCGTTAAAGATCTCATTGCCATGGTCGAAACAGATACCAAAGCAGCCGGAATCGGTAAAGATCAGTTTCTCGATGCGATGCGTCAGAGTCTGCATGGACTGCTTAATGTCAAAGGCTCACAGGGCTTTGTTTTTGCTGCCAATCCCCCGACCGTTATTTTGATGACAGGGCTTCAGGGTTCGGGTAAAACGACAACAACCGGAAAACTTGCTCTGTATCTTAAACAGCAGAAAAAAAAGAAAGTGCTTGTTGTTGCTGCTGACCTTCAGCGTCTGGCAGCCGTTGAGCAGCTTCGTCAGATAACTGCCGCCATTGAAGTTGATCTTTATGCCGACGATGAAACGAAGTCTCCGGTAGAGGTTGTTACGGCGGCGTTGAAGAGTGCAAAAAATTCACTGTATGATGTCGTACTGATTGATACCGCCGGACGTTTGGCAATCGATGAAGCGCTAATGGGTGAGCTTAAAGATGTGCGCGAAGCTGCCTCTCCGGATGAAATTTTTTATGTCGCGGATTCCATGACAGGTCAGGATGCGGTGCGTACTGCGGCGACTTTTCAGGAAAAAATCGGTATAGATGGGGTGATCTTAAGTAAATACGACGGCGACTCCAAAGGCGGCGTTGCCCTGGGGATCGCGTCTCAGATTCAGGTTCCGCTGCGTTTCATCGGTGCCGGCGAGAAGATGGAAGATCTTGAAGTCTTCCTGCCAGATCGCATCGTTAATCGTCTTATGGGTCTGGGTGACATCGAAGGCTTGGCTGAGAAAACAGCCGGTGTTATTGATGAAAAGCAGGCAAAAAAGCTGACCCAGAAGATTAAAAAAGGGAAGTTCAACTTCAACGACTTTATCGAGCAGATGGAGAGCATGAAGAAGATGGGAAGTATGAAGTCGCTTATCGGGATGATCCCGGGAATGGGTGATATGTCCAAGGCACTCAAAGATATGGACCTTGACAACTCCCAGGAGATCAAGCAGATCAAAGCGATGGTTGCTTCCATGACACCTAAAGAGCGTGAAGATCCGGATCTGCTGAATAATAGCCGCAAACGGCGTATCGCCAAAGGGTGCGGTATGGAGCAGATGGAAGTTAATCGTGCACTGAAACAGTTTAAAAATGCAGCGAAGATGGCCAAAAGATTCTCCGGTAAAAACGGCATGAAAGAGATGCAGAGAATGATGGGCGGCATGCAAGGCGGCGGAATGCCGGGGCTTCCACGCTAGGTTTCAATGTTCATCGGTCGGTTAAAACCGACCCTACAAGCTCTTATTAACAAAAGCTTCATTATAATTCCGCTATCGATTTGCATGTTCTTAAAGAATACCTCTGTGATAAGAGCATGTTTCGCAGCCAAAACGGTTGCATGGGACGTCACCAATAAGACGGTTAGAGGCAAGTAACTATGATATACTCACGCTGCTTGCTTCCTGACTTTTTTATGACCTCTTAAATCCATTATTTTTCAAGGAACTAAAATGACAGTAATTCGCCTGACTCGTATGGGACGCAAAAAACAACCTTTCTACCGTATCGCGGTAACAGACTCTCGTAAACGCCGTGATGGTGGCTGGATCGAACTGATTGGTCACTATAACCCGATGACGGAAGAGAAAACAGTGGTAGTAGACAATGAGCGTCTTGACTATTGGTTAAGCGTGGGTGCTCAAATGAGCAGCCGTGTTAAAAAGATTACCGGTAGATAATCATGATCACTGATTTTATCGCCCAGTATGCACGATTGATTTCCGCATATCCTGATGATATCCGTATTGATCTTCGTGAAGGCGGTGAAGTCTCTGAAATTACCCTCTATGCCAATCAGTCCGATATCGGTAAACTGATCGGCAAAGAGGGAAAGATGATCGGTGCCATTAAAACCGTCATATCGGGCTGCAAAGCCAAAGACGGAAAAAGTTACCGTATCAATGTCGAAGCGAACAAGTAAGCACTCCGACCTTCTTCATATCGCCACATTAGGCCGTACTGTCGGTCTTATCGGTGATATCAAGCTGCATATTAAAACCGATTTCCCCGAACAGTTTGTCCCCAATGCCACCTTTATAACTGATAAAAAGCAGACCCTTCGTCTTAGAGATGTTAATGATCAACGCGGTACCGTACGTATTGAGGGATTTGAATCACTTGAGAGTGCCAAACGTTTGACCAATGTCAAACTCTTCACAACGGAAGAAGCAACACGTGAACAATGTGAGCTTGAAGAGGGTGAGTTTTTTTGGTTTGATATTGCAGGGTGTGATGTTTTTGAAAATGGAAAAAGATTAGGTGTCGTAATCGAAGTAGAACGTATCAGTATTACAGACTATCTAAGTATTAAGACTGATAATGCCCTTGTCACTCAAGGGGAAAGTAAAAGTTTTTTAATTCCTTATCATAAACCTTTTATTGTAGAGACCAATATTACAGAAAAACGGATTGATGTCGAAGGCGCATTGGATATCCTTCAAGCCTCATGAAATTTACCTACGTAACACTTTTCCAAAATCTTATTGAGGGCTATTTTCAGGATTCCATTTTAAAACGGGCTCGGGATAAGGGACTTTTTGAGATCAACTTCATCAATCCCCGGGATTTCACGACAAATAAACACGGTAAAGTCGATGATACGGCGGTCGGTGGAGGTGCCGGTATGGTGATGACACCGCAGCCGCTTTTTGATACGCTTGGTGCACTTAAAGCAGGCGATGAAGATCTGCATATCATCTTCACAACGCCGGTAGGAAAGCCCTTTGTTCAAAACGATGCTAAACGTTTGGCAGATAAGAAGCATGTGGTTTTTGTCAGTGGACGCTATGAAGGTATTGACGAACGTGTTATTGAAATATTTGCCGATGAGCTCTTCAGCATTGGCGATTATATACTGACCGGCGGTGAACTTCCGTCTTTGGTCATGAGTGATGCGATTGCCCGAAATATAGACGGTGTCTTAGGTAATAGTGAATCCTTGGAGACTGAGAGCTTTGAAACGCCTCTTTTGGAAGCACCTTCCTTCGGAAAACCGCCATTATTTCAAGAAAATGCAGTACCATCAGAATATTTAAAGGGAAATCACAGTAAAATTTCCGCACTAAAATTCGCCTTGTCTGAATGTAAGACTAAATTCTTCAGGCCTGAGCAGCTTAAAAAGCATAAAAAAAGGACATCGTATGAGAAATAAGTATATTGAAAATTTCGAAAACGCTCAAGTCGCTGAGAAAAACATCCCTGTATTCCGTGCGGGAGACACTCTTCGCATGGCTATCACTATTAAAGAGGGTGAGAAAACGCGTCTACAAAATTATGAGGGTGTCTGTATCGCTATGAGCGGTCAGGGAACAGGAAAAACAATTACGGTTCGTAAAATTGGCGCTAACGGTGTTGGTATTGAACGTATTTTCCCGATCTACAGTGACAGCATTAACGAAATTAAAGTACTCCGCCGCGGTCGCGTTCGTCGTGCCAAACTTTATTACCTTCGTGATCTTGCAGGTAAAAAAGCACGTATCAAAGAACTTCGCAACTAAGTTTGCGGGTTCACCCCTTTTAGTAAACATCTCCCTCTTTTTTTAAACACATCTTTTCAATTTTCGCTTATTTTAATCTTTATTTTGTATAATAATATATTTTAGGTGAAATACTTATAGGTTACCTATAATTTTTTATTATAGGCACTTTAAATAAGGGTTGAAGTGGATTATTTAAACGATCTTGAACGTATTATAAATATTAACTCATATACAAAAAACAAGCAGGGTGTGGATCATGTCGGCGAACTGTTTGACGAATGGTTTGGCGCCATCGCTTTTGATATTACACACTTCCGCCGTGAACTTATTGGAGAACACCGTTACTATACTTCGCCTGTTCGAGAGGGTAAAAAACTGCTTTTGCTTGGTCACCTCGATACGGTTTTTCCGGAAGGAAAATTTGAAGGCTATACCGAAGATGATGAATGGATCTACGGTCCGGGTGTCTGTGATATGAAAGGCGGTAATGTTGTCGCACTCGAAGCCCTGCGAAACCTGCATAACAGAGGGATAGAAATAACGAATATAGATGTGCTCTTTGTCAGCGATGAAGAGACTGGCAGTGATGATTCCAAACATGTCAGCGGTAGACTGGCAGAGAAATATGATTATTGTCTTGTCTTTGAAGCTGCCGGTCCCAACGGCGAGGTGGTTACGGGCCGTAAAGGGGTAGGCACCTTTACGATTGATATTAAAGGTGTAGCAAAACATGCCGGAAACTTTTATGCAGAGGGTGTGGATGCAAACCTAGAGGCCACTTACAAACTTCAAAAACTGATTGCATTGACTGATCTTGAAAAAGGGACGACGGTTAATGTCGGCAAGATAGAAGGCGGTATTGGTGCCAATACCATTTCTCCCCATGCACACCTTCTTTTTGAGTTGCGCTACAAGGATATAGGTGAACGTGACAGGGTCTTAACAGCAGTTGATGAGATCGTAGCGACATCATATGTTGAGGGGACCTCATCCATACTCGGCGGCGGGATTCAACGTGATGTGATGCAAAATTCACCGCAGACACAGCATTTTGTTGATGCACTGGAAAAGATATCCGGTGAAAAACTACCGACGGAAGATCGTGGCGGTGTGAGTGATGCAAATATTCTGAGTTCGCACGGTGTGATCACGTTGGATGGATTTGGACCATTTGGTGATGGAGACCATACGGTGCATGAACGGGCATCAAAGAAAAGTTTTGAAGAGCGCATAGCATTAACAACAACACTTTTAACACATTTTGTAAAAAATCTTGACTGGTAATAAAGGATAGTTATGAGAAGAGCGGGTATATGGATGTACAAAAACGGTGGCGGAACCGAGATTGAACAGAAGATTGTCAAGGGCTTGCGTGAACGTGAAGTTGAAGCGATTACAGGCTTGGATCTTCGTTTTGCAGAGGGGGGCAAGAATGGTATCATCTGCAACGGTACCAGAATGGATGAGCTGGATGCTTTTTTCTCCTACAATGCAGGAGAACAGACGGTTGGGCAGCTCTATATGTATCAGGTCCTCAGTGAATTTATTCCGACGCTGAATAATTATAAAGCGTTTGCATTGGCAGAAGATAAGTTCCATTCAAATCTTGTCATGGCAAAAGCCGGTGTCACCACTTCTGATTTTTATATCTGTCATAAAGAGCAGCCTGAAGGTATGGTCAATAAGTTTCAAGAGTGGGGCAAGATGGTCTTTAAACCAGTTGACGGCTGGGGCGGTGCCGGAATGGCACTGATCGACAACCGCGCAACATTAGATACACTTTTGCCATTTTTGAATAAGCATGACAGCCGTAATATCTATGTAGAACGTTTTATCCAAAATGATTACAGTGATTTCCGAGTGGACATCGTAGATGGCGAATTTGTTGCTTGTTACGGACGCAAGGCAAGTGATCATGATTGGCGTACCAACATCACTTCTGGTGGAAGCGTTATTTTACGTGAGGCCAATGATGAGATAATCTCACTTGCCAAGGCAGCGGCAAAAGCAGTTGACCTTGAGATTGCAGGTGTGGATATTTTGTATGACATGGAACGGGAAGAATATGTTGTCCTTGAAGTCAATGGTATTTCGGCATTTGCTACACCGGAACAAGAGGCTTTTGGACTGAATTTTAATGAAAAAAAAATTGAATTGATCGTTAATATGATTGATCGCATTACTAAATAAGGGAGTATATTATGGCTGTAAATAAATTACCGAAACTGGGACTTCTGTATATGGACTACGTCCTTCGTTTCTTCGATAAAAGCAACTTTAAAGGGTGGCCGGATAAGATAGAGGTCGTGACCTATCACTGGAAAAATGATAAGAACCGCTTTATCAATGAAGTACGCCGTAAAAACATTGATGTTCTTGTTGGCAATATCCCGGCAACTGCCTATGAGACCTTTAAAGAGATCAGCGCAGCCCTTCCA
>Ga0164318_10004520_pt1 | contig 13390 bp, 7 predicted proteins | sample GuaBasSedimGuay9_FD_113734 | JGI IMG/M metagenome (GOLD analysis project Ga0164318, IMG submission 113734) | Subseafloor sediment microbial communities from Guaymas Basin, Gulf of California, Mexico - Guay9, Core 4571-4, 0-3 cm | ecosystem: Environmental > Aquatic > Marine > Hydrothermal vents >...
CAATATTGAGGGCAGGTTGCCACATGACCTGGAGTTGAACCTGTACTACCTGATTTTTGAGTTGGTAAATAATGCTACCAAACATTCGAACGGAAATAGTATTTTTATCCAGTTGATGGACTTTGATGATCACTTGAATTTATCCGTTGAAGATAATGGCGGAAATTTTAGCCTAAACCAACATGCTGATGGAGTTGGTATACGCAATATAAAGACACGGGTGAAATACCTTGGCGGTAAATTGATGATCGAGCCCAGCCCTAGTGAAACCTTATTTATAATCGAAATTCCAACATAATGAGGAGCCCTATAGATGTATTTCTGATTGATGACCATCATTACATGAACACGGGTGTCAGAGAAACGATAGAGAAGAATACTGACCGTATTTGTGTTGCCGGAGAGGCCACTTTTGCACCTGATGCCATTGAGCAGTTGAAAGACCTTGAAGTAGATGTTGTTTTGCTGGATATCGTTATGCCTGAAATGGATGGCGTAAAGTGTTGCGCCATATTAAAAAAACTGTACCCTGACATAAAGATCATTGCTTTTACAGGTGAATTGAACCCTGAATTGCTCCTCAGGATCTGGGAGGAAGGCGTACACGCCATCTTGCTGAAAAGCTGTGGTGCGGAAGAACTGCTTGGCACGATTAAAAGGGTTATGAAAGGACAAACAATTTTTGGTAATGATGTGCCCGATTTCTTTGCACATGTTGACGGCCCAAAAGAAAAGATACCAAAGTTCACTAAAACGGAGCTAGAAGTACTGAAATTGTTGGGATCTGGTATGTCGAGAAAAGAGGCAGCAGAAGCTTCCCATCGTTCCATGTATGCCATTGAATTTCATTGTAAAAACCTGTATAAAAAATTCGGCACGAACAGAATACATACTGTTATTGCTGAAGCCAAGCGAAAACGGATTATCAAATAATAATTGTTGCACCACAAATTCGTTTTCCACTCATTTTTGGTAGTACAAAAACTACCTATTTGCTCCCTTGACCGCTTTATAATCATCATTTATTTTTGCTTACATATAATAATGTTATGAAAAGCAAAAAATGAAATGACCTATATATTCGTAATTGATGACCACCAGGTAACAATTGATGGCATTCGTGCCATACTTGACCCTAAAGTGGACAAAATAACAATCGTGGGAACAGCGAATTCTGCTGGTGAAGCTTTGCCCAAACTCTTTACATCACGGGCGAAAGTGATATTGCTTGACCTGCTTATGCCTGATCTGTCGGGTGTGGAATTTTGCAGGGTGCTCAAGCGAAAGTACCCTGAAAAAAAGGTTATTGCTTTTACCGGCGACCTGAACCCGGTTGTATTGTACAATACCTGGATGAACCGGGTCGATGCTATCCTGATGAAGACTTGTACCAAGGAAGAATTGGTTGATACGATACATACGGTGCTGGCAGGTTTCAGGATCATGGGGGATGGTGTCCCCAATTTTTACAAAGCTGTACAGGGAGATAAAATAAAAGAGCGAAAACTTACTCCCGGAGAAAAGCAGGTATTGCGGCTTTTTATCCAAGGAAGTTCCAGGGCTGAAGTAGCTGACTTACTCACTTCAAGTTATAATGCTGTAAATCACCATACCAAGAATTTGTTTAAGAAGTTTAAGACCAATAACCTGGTTAGTCTGGTTGCAATGGCAAAGGAGGAAGGGTTTGGGGAGTGAATAAACCCCTCTGCCCTTCGACTACGCTCAGGGCAGGCTGCTCAGGGTGACGAATACGGAGGATATTGATTTTGGAAGAAATAAACTGCAATAGAGCGTAAAGTAATTCGCCTTCTCTGGCGATTTAGAAAAAATACTCTAACTTTGTAGGATGAATTGCCCTTGGAGTGATGTTACAGCTATTGAGCAATTTACATTATTGCACCAAAGAAATACTACCAAATTTGGCAGCAAACAACCTCCTGTTTTTGCCTATTGACTTGCCTTTATTAATACCTTATATTTACAGTACAAAATAATTCAACTCATAAGGGGGGAGTTTGCTATGAAAAATAAGAAAAAAGCCCCCCTTAATTATTCACACTGATGGTGACGGACACACATCACAAATAAAGAAAGGAGGCCAAGGGCAAAAATAACTATTTCACTAACACCACAGGGATTTTTAATACTAGAGTTGGTTAAAAGGTTTCGGTGGCTAGGTTAGCCGGCCGGGTTTTATGAAAGCCAGAAAATCTGTCTTTAATTTTTCTTTGATTCTAAAATTTTCAGATATGAAAAAATTATTTATTTTAGCTGCCATGCTCCTGATTGGAGCGGCCAGTGTTTTTGCTCAATGGGATTGTGATGTTACATGGTCTTATCCTCAAGATGCAGATTGTCAACCTGATAACTTACCCTCACAAGGTATCTATAAGATTAAAATAACCTTGCAGGTTTATGATGTTGCAAACAGTGTACTGTTGACAAGTCCCTACCCAGTTAATACTGAGGAACTGACTGAAACCAGTACATATTTTAATGCATCACAATGCAATGTTGAGGACTATTGTGAGATATCGCACGACAACACACCTAGTTTCACAATAACTGCTTTGGTTGAGTTTTATTGTACCACAACCCAGCAGACATTTTGTTATGCTTCAGGTGTCACTTCTGGATTCTCTTGTAATGATTTTTACAACGGTGATGGTGATGTCGACGTAGTTTTTAATTAATTAAAATACCTAAAAGCAAGTCCCTGACATTAATTAATCAGGGCTTGCTTTTAGATATATATGTAGATGGATAAAATGAATAATATTGAGAATTGATGAAAATTAAAAATGTTACATTAGTACTTTCCATTTTGTTTTTTCAGTACGTAACTGCTCAAAACGAAGCCAATATTTGGTATTTTGGGGATTACGCCGGGCTCGACTTCAATACTGGAGTACCTGTTAATACACATGAAATAAATATTGCCTCTTACAGTGCTATGTCAGTAATGTGTGATACAAATGGAAGTTTACTGTTCTGTTGTAATGCTATAAGAATAGTGAACAGGATAGGGCATACCATGCCAAATGGTTCGAATCTGATAGGCAGTTCTATTGCTTCTATGGGATCTTTAATTGTACAACAACCGGGATCAGACCATTTGTATTATGTATTTACCGTTAGTAAGGAAGATCCGGACAATAATGGTATGTATTATTCTGTTGTCGATATGAACTTAGACGATGGATTAGGTGATGTTACCTCAGAAAAAAACATACCATTGGACAGGGCCTGGGCAGCTAGTAATAAGCTTACTGCTGTCCGACATTCCAATGGGGAAGATGTTTGGATCATTACCCGTAACTTTAAAACAGATCAATATTATGTGGCTTTTTTGTTGACTTCTACCGGTTTATCAACAGAAGGTGAGATTAGTCCTGTTCAATGGAGAACTGATGTTAATAATGAGGGAAGCATGAAGGTTTCCCCTAACAAAAAATACATGGCTGCTGCATATCGAAAACATGAATTGTTGGATGAGGATTTAAAGCAGTCAATTGATATATGTAGCTTTAATGCTACCACTGGTGAAATTGATTTACTTTATACCATTAGTAAAAATCCAAATAATTGGACGAATCGATATGGACCGTGGGCTGTTGAATTTACCCCGGATTCAAAACTCTTATATGTTACCTATTTCAATATTAATGATGATAGACTCATGGAGCTTTATCAATATGATATGCAGTTTGTTGAGGACTCACTTCAATTCAAAGAATCCGAAACATTTATTGCACGCGGCCAAGTCAACGGATTGCAACTGGCCAGGGACGGGAAGATTTATACAACAACACCAAGACATGGCATAACGCCTGAATATCTAAGTGTTATCCACGAGCCCTGGAAACGTGGGGCTGCATGTAATTTTCAAGCTAACGCTGTTTATTTAGATGGACGCAAAACACAGCATTTCCTCCCCAATATGCTATTAGATCATCTTTACCGTTTCGAATGGGAGGGTGAATGTGCCCGCCATCCCATTGCCTTTCAGCCTAATTTTCTCCCAGAACCCAGTAGTATCCTATGGAATTTCGGGGATTTTCAAACATCCACAGATCTGTGGCCTGTCCACTATTATGAAAATGGGGGTGAATATGAAGTGTATGTCACAGTCACCTACCCGAGCGGAAGAGTAGAAGAAACCTCACGGGTGATCACAGTACTCGACTCACCTAATCCTGATTTGGGACCGGATCAACTGATTTGTGAAGGAGAAGAAACAGTACTTACAGCAGGAGATGATGAAGGATTTTACGCCTGGAGTACGGGTAGTATTGGGAACAATGTGTTCAGCATCACAGTTTCGGATTCGGGAACTTATTGGGTAAGGGTTATCAATGATTTGGGTTGCAGTTTGTCCGATACCATCCATGTTGGCTGGTATGATAAAGCCATTTTTAATGAGGACAATATGGTGATTACCCCTACAGCCTGCGGTGGCAGCAGCGGCAGCATTGAAGGGCTTGTTGTTGAGGGAGCAGAACCCCTGACTTTTGAATGGTACGATGGCAACGGCAATTTGATAGCCACTACCCTCGATATTACCAATTTAGCTGTGGGTAATTACTTCCTGCACGTTTTTGATAACGACGGCTGCGAAACCATTTCCGAAGTCTACACCATTACCGATGCCGGGGATATTGACATATTGGAAGTTATGTTTAATTCTATCCATTGTGGTCAAGAAAACGGAAGTATTGAGATTACAGCCATTTCGGGTGCAGGTACTGATTTACTGTACTCTATTGATAATGGAAACAACTGGCAAACCGATAGTGAATTTACAAACCTTTCGGCAGGCAATTATTTTGTCAAGATCGGCGACCAAGGCGATTGCGAGACTGTATTTGAAAACAATCCGGTAGTGATTGAAAACATAGGTGGCCCAGAAATAACAAGTATCACCACCACCCCTGAAAACGACTACCTCTACGATGGTAGCATTTTACTTGAAGCTATTGTGGGAAGCGGTGATGTATTCTATTCCATCGACGATAGCAGCAGCTTCCAAACCAACAACGGGCTATTTGAAAACCTGGCTGCTGGAACATACCCTTGCATGGTTAAAGATGAATTTGGCTGCGATACTACTTTTGTCATTGTGCTTGACCGTATTATTTCCCAGGTGATTGATGCCATTGCCGGTGACGGTTATACCTGCATAGGTGATGCCACGGCCAGTGAATTACTGTTGAACAACTTTTTCGAAATAGACAGTTTTCATGTACAGCTCACTTACGATCCAAACGTGATCCAGTGTGAGGGTTACATCCAAGTCCACCCAGAACTGGAAAGCGGTTTTTCGGCGAGTATAATCCCAACATTGGGTGAAGTCCATATCACCTGGAAAGGGGAAACCCCAACTACTTTACCCGACAATGCTAAAATGGTGGAACTGGTCTTCAGTGCCATTGGCGAAGGGGTTTCCCAAATAGATTGGAAAGCCGAGCCGGGCGAAGGCCAGTTTTTTAACGAGAACGGTGAATCAATTGCTGTAGTCTACGAACTGGGAGCCATCCGTATTTACACCCGACCGAATATCATGATGATGGATAGCGATCGGTCTGTTTGTGAAGGCGACACTATTGTGATTTCTCCTTTTGTAATGGATGGGAGTGGTGAAATCGATTATTTATGGGAAGGCCCTGGTAATTTTTCAAGTGACAAAAGACAGCTTATAATCTTGGGAATTAATGCAAACCAGGATGGCAATTACCAACTCACTGTTACAGATACTATTGATTGTGTTGAAAGCAAAAGCATTGATATCACGGTGAATCCCTTTCCTGAAATTGCATTTGCAGCTTACGATACTATTTGGGCAGAACCGGGGTATCTGTTAGAAGCCGGAAACGGTGCTGAATACTACCTCTGGAATACTGGGGAAATTACAGAAGCCATCCAAATCGACAGCATGGGGCATTATGTCGTGGAAGTAATTTCCTACGAAGGCTGTAAATCGACAGATGCTGTACAAGTCCTTTGGGGTGGTGGAACCCCATTTTACCTGCCCAATGCCTTTACGCCCAATGGTGATGGACTGAACGATACGTTCAGAGCTGTCCCCAAATACGATTACATAAGCGAATACCAACTCGCCATCTACAACCGTTGGGGACAGCAAATCTTCGAATGCAACGATATTGATTGCGGTTGGGATGGAAATTACCAGGGTAATCCAAGCCCAAATGGTGTTTACATTTATCGTATTGTTTATGAAGAAATTAGTCAGCCCGGACATACAAAGTTCCTTGATGGGACGGTTGTGTTGGTGAGGTGATTAGTAATTAGTGAATAGTGATTAGGGAATAGTGATTAGTTAATAGTGAATAGTTAATAGTGAATAGTTAATAGTTAATAGTTAATAGTGATTAGTGAATAGTGATTTGGTATTGTCTTCATGGCCACAATCCGGATGGGTTGGCCTCTGGTTATCCTTCGACTACGCTCAGGGCAGGCTGCTCAGAATGACTGCGTAACTATCGGTTACTGTTAGAAATTAAAGCAAAAGAAAGTAAAGCTAATCGGCCAATTCTGGCGAAAAAGCAGAAAACCACTACCTCAATAAGTTTTGAATAAATAAATGTGAAGTCGCATCTAATGTGCATGTTAGGGTTTTTCACATCAGAAATACTACCAAATATAGTAGGTGTTTCCCTCCTGTTTTTGCCTATTGACTTGCCTTTATTAATGCCTTATATTTATAGCACAAAACAGCATAAATATATAGGGGAAACCAGATGGTTCAAAATAAGCAAAAAAACCCTTAAATTATTCACACTGATGTTAATGGAGCTACATCGTAAACAAAAAAAGGAGGTATTTTACAAAGATATACAATAACAGACCAAACAAAATACCACCACGAATAGACCTGCAAGGCAGGGGCTAAGGTGATAGCATACCATTGGGTTATCGCATCGTTGATAATCTGAAAACCCTCAAATTGAAGCTTGTATGAATAATAGTTTCGGTTTATCCTTAATTTGAACTAATGATGTTTTTATGAAAGTACCAGAATAATTTTAAACCAAAAAAATTTAAACAAATGAAAATTTATAAAATTGCAGTATTTATATTTACTTTAGCAATTATTGGAAATACTTATTCACAAATAGACGATACTATTTCAACTGCTGTGGTTTATCCAGCAGATTCCGATTCGATTATCAATAATGTTAACCCAACCAGGTCGAACGAATATGGACTACTTGAGAACATATGGATCCCTGGCGAAGATGGTGGAGGCATGCCCATTGACATTATGCATATTGAGACTGCAACTCAAAACAAGGTTTATGTTTACGCAAAAAGCCGAGTACTAGTATTTGACGCTGCAAATAATACGCAATTGGCAACAATCGATATTTCAGATAGTAGTCAATACATGAACATACTTGTTTATGATGAAGAAAGGTATTCTTCACAGAAATACCTAGCTTATAATGAAGCAGACCATTTATTGTATTGCGTTAATGAGCATCTTCAAATCGTGGCTATTGATACAGATACCGATAGCGAAGCGGAATTATTAATTGATAGACCATCGAATTTGAGTTTTGATGCATTTTATGCAACAACATTCCTTGAATACAATCCAACAACAGAACAGTTATACTGGGCAATTTCGTATTCTTCAGCCGGCAGCGACTTATACATCTACGATATATATAATCTAAATAATCCACATAAAGAGAGTTATTCAAACCCAATTTATGATCTAAAAATCAACGTTTCAAGAAGTGAATATTATCTTAGTATTGGAAGGTACTTCAAGGTATATGATGCAAATACATTTTATCAGCTAAAATCTATTAGTAATGGAAGTCTTCAAGGTGGAGATATGTTATTAGTTAATGACAATGGTATAAATAAACTGTTTTGCTTCTCCAGAAAGATTCAAAGTGGATTGGCTGGAACTGTACATGTAATAGATTTCAATAATTCAAGCCAAGTAAGTACATTTACGCAACCAGATGCCACACAAACAGCTTGCTATTATAATCCAAGCAATCAGCGAGTATATGTTGGGCTTCATGCTAGTACAAATGATTTATGGATTTTTAATGCTGGTGACCACAGTACAGAAGTCACATTAAATACAGACGTTAATTATACCTTTGGAGATGATCAACCACCCCTGTCGATCAATAAATTAGCTGGTAAAATCATACTTACTAAACAGCATGAAATTGTTGCTGTTTCTGTTGATGAAAATGATAACTATTCCACTACCTCCGTGAAAAGTGGTTTTAACAATTATTTCTATAGAAGTGCAGTCGTTGGCAACAAAGCTTTTGCAATCGGTGCAGTTTCTGGAACATTAGAGATATTGATCCCGGATGTATATAACGAGATTACGCTCGATGAAACGATCCAAACTGGAGGGATCGCATATTTTGGATGTTTCAACCCATCTACTGGTAAAGCATATTATTATAGCGACCAGCTTATGGACAACTCAAATGTTTATATACTGAATACTGCTACTAACGAAATTAACGTCTTAGAAATCGGTAGTCACATTTCTGGTATGGATATAAACCTTAAGGACAATCATATATTAGTTTCAGAATATACGAGTAGCGGAAGTTTACATGTCATTGATGGCGATACTGATCTGCTTTTAGACCCTACAACAATTCAGTTTGGGAATGGAGGTCACCATTGTAGTAGTGTTTACTTCAGTGAGAATGGCAAATTATATTGTATCGTACAAAGGCAGCAAAAGAGTAGGCTGATCAGTTTTTCCGTAAACAGTGGTATCTATTCGCTAGATAATGGTACAGGTGATTATAATGAATATAACTACCCTCATATTAGCGGAGAGTTTTGTTATAATCCTTCTAATGGAAAAGTATATGTCACAATAAAAGATATCTCCGGAAGTTTTCCTAGCTTTGGATTGCTAACCGAGGTTTCCCATCAAGAAACTCCAATTTTTACAGACTACACCATTAATAACAAACCATTCCACATCGAATGTAGTGCGCAAGAGAATAAAATATACATATCACATTTAAAAGCTTATATTTATTATTTAACAGTTTTTAATTGTAGGGATCAGGTAATTAGCCAGCTGATAATCCCTACCATCAACTCATCAAGTACAGTGTATGATTTGGAGTATGATGACCTTAATGGATGTATATATGCAGTTTATAATAATACGAATTATAGAGGAGAGATTTCTATAATTGAGAATACAAGTATTAGCTCGACTATTGATGTGCCAACAAATACTAGTAGCCTGAAATACAATGACTTGAACAGGCATCTATATTCATACATGCCATATAATTACAATAGTGATAAAGGGACACAGATATGGGAAATGCTAGTAACCAAAGATGATTTGGGCAACTATTCACATTCATCGAGAGCCATACCACTGAATAACAAGCATGCACCCAAACTTGGAGGTGGGTTTGTTAATCATGATATACTGATGGATCAAAATTCTGGTTATATATATGTTGCAAATGCTGCATTTAGCAATATCAGTAAAGTACAAATGGCGGAAATTTACGAACTCGGTACGGAAGACAATGATGACTACAAATGGCTCTCCTTCCCGAGACTCGTACGGGATATTAATGCTGAGGAAGATGTGCAAACCGTCCTAGGAGGCAACAGGATAGTTCCCAATAACTATAATAATGGTAGTAATTTACAGTTTATGAACCTAGATGATCCACAATTGCCAGTGTATAATACTGTTACATTAGGTGACTGGCAGGCAGAAGGGGATTTGGATAAAGTTGCGAGTACATTAGGTTATAAACTGCAATTGAAATATGATAATCCTTATCCGGACAATAGCTATATTTACTTTTATGGTAATGTGCTGGATGAAAATGAAAACGTGGTTGTTTACGAGGATAAAGAAAGCTGGGTAGGGTATTGGTTGACTGAGGAACAATCTCCTTTTGAGGCTATCCCAGAAAGTGTATTAGATTATTTAGATTTAATAAAGACTGAAAGATGGGTATGTGTGAAAGAGTGGTTACCGGTAAACGGCATGTTAGAACCACAATGGGTATGCGGTACACACACAAGTTCAAACCCTACGTTAAGATATGCCGATTTGGTGATTTTTGAATCTTTTGCCAATGAGAATATTTCATTTCCATGGGTAAATAGTGGAAGTACATCGACTTCATCACAGAAAGGTGCACCGGAAAATTATAACTTTGATGAACAGGCAGATTATACATCTTACATCATTGAACTGGATGCAACTGATAATCCTGAAGAAATAGCTGCTTTTGTGGGAGATACCTGTGTAGGGGCATCAAAAGTCCTGCCTGCTGACACAGCCGTACTTGTACCAGGTTATACAGAAGGATTTGAAGGAGAAGTAATCTTCGAAGAATACTATGGTGTTGAGAAATCGGGCAAACCCGCTATTAAGAGTTATTACGTTAACAATCCAGAAACCCGTAGTTGGGATAAACGCAGTATCCATACTGCGGAGGAAAATGATCATTATTTGATCTCTTTCAAAAAGGATAGCAAAATATCAGATGAACCAAAAACCGTTAGTTATGTCAACATTTGGCCAAACCCTGCATCTGATAAAGTTAAATACAACATCCAAGCGGAGAAGGGAACTCTTGTACAAATATATTTGTTGGACATTGCCGGAAGAATGTTGAATACACCATTTGCAAGAGAAATGCATAGTGAATCAATTTCAGGTGAGATCAAAATGGTGGATAGCAAAGGACATCAATTGAAGCCGGGTATTTACCTGGTTGAGATCAAAGCCGGGCAAACTGTGGAAACCAAAAAAATAATTGTGAAATAAACTAACAAACTGTCATACTTAGTGAGGCGAAGTATCTTGCTTCAACAACATTTTCCAACATAAGCAGGACTCTTCGCTTTGCTCAAAGTGACAATAAAAAGAAATGAAAAAAACACTCCATATACTATTTGTGCTTTTGGTTTGTCAAGCAATAGTTGCACAAACCATTACGGTTAAACAAGACAGCACCGGGGACTATATCCATATCCAGGATGCTATTGATTCTGCCCAGGACGGAGATACAGTGTTGGTATGGCCGGGTAGCTATTACGAAAACCTTATCATAAACGATATAAGCATTGTATTGGGCAGTTTAACCTTGACTACACAAGACAAACAATACAATACACAAACCATTATTGATGGAAGTGCTGATTCCGCGACTTGTGTTGTCATCGTATACTGTGATGATTTTGTGGAGTTGAATGGTTTTACAATTTGTAATGGATGGGGCCACTGGGGCTCACTCCCAAAAGGAGGGGGCGTATTTTTCAAGTATGTAACTGATGGAAGTGTTAAAAACTGTATTATCAAAGACAATGTAACCAGCCTATCTGGAGGAGGAATAGATATTACCAGGTCAAACGTATATCTATCTGCGACAAATATTTATAATAATCATGCCTATTGTAGTAGCGGTGGTGTTTATGTAGAGAATGGTCGACTAGACTTTGACTCAATTAGCAGATGTAATATATACCTGAACTTTTCAGCCATAGGGAGTGATATTGCCCAGTTTGATCCATCTGGTGAAAATCCGCCGGTACAGGTTATCGTAGATACTTTCACTGTACAAACACCTGATTATTATTATCTGATGGATGGAAACAATATGGGAGAGGCATTAAGTTATGATATTTTGCACTCCAAAATAGAAACTGTCAAACAGGATCTGTATGTTTCACCGAATGGCAATAACTCCAATAGTGGATTAAGCCCAGCAGAACCACTGAAAGATATATATTTTGCCCTGTTGAAAATGGAAACCGATACTATTTCGCCGGATACGATTCATATTTCAAATGGAATTTACAGTTTGAATGATGGAGAAATGTATCCTTTAAGCCTAAAGAGAGATGTTTCTTTGAAGGGAACCAACCGAGATTCTACTATTCTAGATGCAAATAATACGATATACCTGTTGAATGGTATTGAAAAAGCGAACAATTATTCAATTAAAGACTTGACATTAACAAATGGAAATGGAAACCTGCACACCTATTTCCGGACCGGTGCTTTCAGGCTTTGGGACAATAAAAATGTTTTGTTTGAAAACCTGAAGGTAACTGAAAACAAAGCCAGGTATATTAGTGGGGGGGCCGTTGTACACTGTAACAATGCCAGGTTTATAAATGTGGAATTCAGTCATAATATTGGAGGAAATCCATTGCGCCTCACCAATGGATTTGATCAGTACTTTGACACCATATATGTTAATGATTGTCAATTCACCGAAAACTTACCGGACAGTTCTGTACCCAATGAAGGGCTTGGAGGAGATGTTGTTTTGATTGGACAAACCTGGTCAGATGCTCCCAATAAATTAACAGCGTTTTTTACCAATTGTTTGTTTGCAAACAATCGTGCAAGACTATTGGAAAACGGAGGTGGTGGTGCAGCAGCCTTCCATGCTGCATATTCCAGCCAGGCATATCTGATCAATTGCACCTTCAGTGAAAATGTGGCCGAGTCACCAACCAGTGTGAGTATTGGGGTAACCTATGGTTCCAATATGCATATTTATAATTCCATTTTATACGCTAATGAACCTATTGAGATTGGAGTTGGAGGGGAAGAAGAATATCCCTGCTCTTTAAATATCTACAATTCCCTGATCGATGGTGGAGAAGAGGGTGTTAAATACATTAGTGATTACAACACAGTGTTCTATGATACTGAAACCAATATCGATGAAGATCCACTGTTTTTGGGTGAATGGGAACACCCTTACCAAATCGATAATGGTTCACCATGTATTGATGCCGGAACCATCAATTTACCTGACTTTATTGAAATCCCCGAATTTGACCTGGCAGGGAATCCACGTATAGTTGGGGGTAGTATTGATATCGGAGCTTATGAATGGAATCCTACTGTTGATGTTGATGAAGCTGACAAAGTATTGTTGGATAAGCTCTTACAGGTATTCCCCAATCCTGCAGAAAACATCGTGAACCTGTCTGTTAATCCAGGTGAAGAGCAGAAAATCGTAATATATGATATGGCAGGGCAGGTTGTACTTGAAAAAACTGTCAGTCAAGCATCGCTGAGTATAGATATTTCCATTTGGAAACAAGGTTTGTATTTGTTTACTTTGAGTGAAGGTGGAAGGATGGTGCAGTCGGAGAAGGTTTTGGTTAGATAGAAAGTGGTTGCAGGTTGCAAGTTATTCGTTACAGGTTAAACCCCTTCGGCCTTCGGGCATCTCCCCTTAAAAAGGCTACGGTGTACCCACAAATATTTTAATCTTGCAGGATGAATAACATGATAAACCCAAGACATTTTTTACCAGATTACAAAGGCCTTATAGGTGATTTACGTTTAGAGCGTAGGGCTGGGGCA
>Ga0164318_10004521_pt1 | contig 13389 bp, 4 predicted proteins | sample GuaBasSedimGuay9_FD_113734 | JGI IMG/M metagenome (GOLD analysis project Ga0164318, IMG submission 113734) | Subseafloor sediment microbial communities from Guaymas Basin, Gulf of California, Mexico - Guay9, Core 4571-4, 0-3 cm | ecosystem: Environmental > Aquatic > Marine > Hydrothermal vents >...
GAACTCTCGAAGGCATTCTATGCTCTTGGAATTATTGGTGTTGGCGAAGCAGCGGCGCGTACACTTGCAGAACAATGCGGTTCATTGGCGGCAATTGAGAATGCTACAGTCGAGACATTGGAGGAAATCGATAGTATCGGCCCCGTGATAGCTCGCAACATCCGCGACTTTTTTCATAATGAGGGTAACAAGGTAATGCTTCAGAGGATGCGAGAGGGGGGAGTTGTGTTTCCAGACCATAAAGAAATAAAATCGAAAAGCAGCCTCGCTGGGAAGCAGTTCGTTATCACAGGTACTCTTTCTCAACCAAGAGAGCATTTTAAGAAGCTCATTGAGGATAATGGGGGCAAAGTTGCAACTTCGGTATCGTCAAAAACAGATTTCCTTCTGTGTGGTGCTGATGCCGGTTCCAAGCTGGATAAAGCCCGCAAGATTGGAGTGGAAATAATCGATGAAGACCAGCTACAGCAACTGCTTTAAGGCTGACTCCATCCAAAAGCAATCAGGGGGCAAAAAAACCATATCCCGGCTATGCATCATTCCTGGCGGAGGTGTCACCTCGATGAGATCGCAGAACTTGAAATCTGTGGTACAAAAGAACATGACTCACGCGTTGCCTCATTGTAGGATGTTACCGAAGTGATTGTTGAGATCAATCAACAAAACCGGACATTTCTACTTTGCCTTGACACAATCGATCAAACTTCTTGACAACTCATTGGACTGTATTATCTTAAGTTTTGTAAGGATTAAACGTTTCGCTAGGCTCGAGCGTCATTAATCAAAAGTCCTTCAAGCGGTGGTACGCCGTTTTATAAATACCGGAGATTCTTGCCAATGAGGCTAACAATACAGAAGATAGTTTTCATTGTGATGGCTGTCATTCTGGCGGTTTGTGTTCATGCAACTGAACACCATTCCGGACCGGTTCCTAATAAGTTCATTGTCCGGTTAACTCCTCAAGCAGATATTAATCATCTGTCGCAAGCATTAGGCAAAGACGACAGCTTCCATAAAATGACCAGGCTACGTTTACGCAGTGAACTTGATGGGGCTGAAGCATGGAACCGAACGTATATAATTCGCACCAGCGGGCAGTCTTTATCCGAAGCAGAGGTGGTTTCGATGCTGGGCAAGGACAACATCGAATACGTTGAACCGGATTACTACCTTGAGTTTTTCGATCTTCCCCACGATTCGCTGTTCCCAAATCAGTGGTATCTGTACAATATCGGACAGCCCTACCTCGCAATCGAACGAGTTCCGGGGGCTTACAATGATGAACTCATAACTCGCGTTGGCACGCCGGATAAGGATATTCGAAAGATTGGTTTCTATCAGACCCCTCCCTCTGAGACAACCCGGGTTGTGGTGGCTATAGTTGATAGCGGTATTGATATTTTCCACCCTGATCTGGAAGGCCGGATATGGCGAAACCTGGATGAGGTGCCCTACAACGGCATCGATGATGATCACAACGGTATTGTGGATGACACCATCGGTTATGACGTGTCCGGTGATGTTTCCAATTTTCTTGACCCTGAGGGTGATATTGATCCGACTGATTACGTTGGCCATGGGACCCACTGTGCGGGTATTGTGGGAGCTAACTCCAACGATTTTGGGATAGTGGGTGTGGCTCCGTGGGTCGAGTTGATGCCGGTGAAAATTATGCCCAATGGAACCAGCGCCGTTGGAGCCGCTGGTATCCTGTATGCAGTCAATTCGGGAGCTAAAGTAATCAATGTGAGCTGGGGGTCACCTTTTGAATCGGTAGTGCTCAAGGAAGCCATTGATTTTGCCCGTCACAATGGTGCGCTGGTTTGTATTGCCTCGGGGAACACCGGCGACAACACCCGTTATTATCCAGCCGCATTCGATTCGACCTTTGTGGTCGGCGCTGGGAACTCTGATGGATTTATGACTGAGTTTTCCACTTATGGTGAACATATCGATATTATTGCTCCCGGTCAGGATATTCTCTCTCTTCGAGCGGCCGGCACTGATATGTATGGTCCATATCCAAGCCTGGAACCGGAAGTGCGTATCATTGCCGATAATTACTATATAGCTGATGGTACTTCGATGGCTACCCCTATGGTAGTTGGAGCAGCAGCACTGTTGCTTTCGGTTAGACCTGATCTCTCTCTTGAGGAGCTTCAAGACATTCTGCTGTTAGGCGCAACTGATTTGATTGATCCTCTAAACGCAGGAGATTCCCTGCCGGGTCCGGATACTTTGTGCGGATATGGATATCTGAATATCGATGCTTCCCTGGCTCTGTTGGAAGATGGCAGCGTTTTCATAGTAGAACCCGTTCATCGCAATCGTTACACGGATAACATTCCAATCAAAATAGCCTCAGTTGCCGGCTACACCGGAGGTTGGAATCTCGAATACGCCTGGGGGCTAAACCCTGACGACTGGTCTTGGCTGAATTCCGGTGAAACTATCCCAAGCGACTCGTTGGCTTTCATTTTCAACGCGCCAGATATGTCGGGTTTTATCAGTTTCAGACTCACAGATGATTTTGGATCAATGTCGAGCGTTACCGTTACATATGTACGTTCCAATTATCTGGAGATAACGTCGCCATTTAATGGTGAGGAGCTTTTTTATAATATCCCTATCTATGGCTCCGCCTATGGACTGGATTACGATTCAGTTGTGTTCTCATACCGCGATGGATTGGGGATGGTAGAGTGGCTTGGTTCCTCAACAGGAGAGTATTTCGACTCTTTGATGCTCGATTGGGTCGTTTCGGGATCCGACACTGGTTATTTTGTGATTTACGCTGACGGTTTTTTTGGCGATCAGACACAGGTGGATTCGGTTTCGGTACATGTGAAATCTGCTTTTGCGAACGGTTGGCCACAAGCTACCGGCGGCAGGGGGGGAATGACGCCAGTGTGTGCCGATCTTGACCATGATGGAATCAACGAAGTGATAGTTACTACCACATCAGGTCTGATCGTATTTCGCGGTGACAACGGTGAAGTGGTCAGTGGATTTCCAGTTCTCGAGAATACTGACACAAGATGTGTGCCCGCTGTCTACGACCTTGACGGTGACGGTTTGGACGAAATAGTTTTAACCAGTACAAATGGCATCCACATTGTTCACTACGACGGGTCGTCGTATGTTGAAGATGTTCTGCTTGAGTGCTACACTGGGCAAATACCCTACGAATACGCATATCCCAATCCAACTATTGGACAACTGCGGATAGATTCAAAGCCAGGAGCAACACCAGATTCAGCTATTCTCATATTGAACAAACTGGGGCAGATTCTTGCATATCGATTCGACGGCAACCCTTACTTCTATGGATTGGAAGGACTTTTCGCACAGTTTAGCGATAGGATATCATTCTCCCATGGTATCGGCGGGGGTACCTCACCTTTTGTTTCGGCTACGAATCTCAATGGCGACGATTGGTTCGAAGTCGTGGCTTCCTATACGTCGCCTTTTCCATATACTGGAGTAGGTGTATTCAACGGCGCCAACGGACAACCAACCTTCGACGAAGATTACGGCTCCGTTTTGAGTATCCCCAGTGTATACGGAACCGTTCTTGTTGATCTTGATGGTGATGATCTCCCGGAAATAGTTACGCTTGGATGGGAATCAGGAATGGTTCGGATTTGGGCTTTGGCGCGTGGTATTGAGAATTTGTCGGGTTGGCCTATTGATTTGCCTGACGTAGTCGGTTGGATAGGTTCCTATCCCATTGCGGCTGACCTCGATTTGGATGGTAGTCCTGAAATCCTTTTTACTTTCTTTGAATACGATATTGCCTCGCTTTATATCTTCCGGGCCGACGGGACTCCGTATATTATCCGAGAGGGTCGACCAGTAGGCGAAGCTTTTTCCGCACCGGTAGCTTTTAGCACCCCGGGGGTAGCCAATCTCACTGGCGATTCTTTCCCTGAGATATTTTTCAGATCAGGCTATATATTGCCCGGTACTGGTCCCGAACGGCTTTATATTCTCGACCACAACGCCAGCCCTCTTCCGGGCTGGCCCAGGAATACACCCGCCCGTGCCAACTGTGTTGTTTCTGCGCGGTATGCCCCACTAGTGGATGATATCGATGGTGATGGCCTGGTTGAATTGGCTATACAGAGTGATGGTCATGAATTACTTGTGTGGAATTTTGATGCTTCAGTTGAAGATGGCCGGAATACTTTCCGCTTCCTTGGGGACAATCTTAATAGCGGCCACATGAACCCCATGCGGATTTCAACAGGAATAGATGAAGATGTTGCTATCAACCTGCCGCGAACTGTTACTCTTCATCAGAACTATCCCAACCCGTTTAATCCGACTACTAACATTGTGTTTTCTGTCCCCACTCGGAGACACGTTCGGCTGATTATTTACAATATACTCGGACAGGAAGTTGAGACACTCCTGAATAAAGATATCTGTGCCGGTTCACATGAGGTCAGGTTCGAAAGCGCTAACTACACTACGGGAGTGTACTTTTACCGACTTGAAGCTGGAGAAACAGTGCTAACCAGAAAGATGCTTCTGTTGAAATGAAGTTATTTCGATTCATACTTTTTTCCCTCTGTGGCTTGATAGCTATATCTACGGTCTACGGATCAACAGAGCCGGAAGGACCACTGTACCAGATGCTGTGGAACGATATGAATGCGGTGAAAGTTGTTGACGATCATTTTGCAATCAGCATTTCCGACAACTCGATAATCGTTAGCGAGCTTGTAGATAGTCTGCAAGCTTTTGAAATATCCCGTGTTGTTCCAGTCGACTATGCCCCAACGAGATTGAAAGAATATGATACTCTCCTGGTTGTATGTTCCGAAGATTTCAGCTTAAGCGCATACAGAATCAGCAGTCTTCCGGATCTGGAGTGTCTCTGGACTGTCAGTCCGGGAATCCCGTTTGCCGATTATGTTTTTCATGACAGGTCTCTTTATCTCTCGTCTTGGTATAACGGTCTGTGGAGATTTAGTTTTGATGCTTCTTTCGATGCAGTTTTCGTTGATTCGAGTATGGTTGGTATCATGATGACCCAGTTGGCAATTGAAGATGATACTCTGTATGCCCTTGATGAATACAATGGAATTATGCGATATGCCCTCGACGGGAACGGGTTTGGTCAGTTTATCGACTATTTGTATGTACCGAAGGAAACCTCTGGGTTCGTTTGCCTTGATACGACTTTACTGATACTTCTAAAGACTGATGGTGTTCTGATTGGTTCTTTTGATCACCAAGGTTCCGGAGTGACTGACTCATTAGTCGATGTTGGTCACCCTCGACGAATCTACAAGACATCGGGCAAGATTGTGCTGGTGGAAAACCGGTATGTGCGAGTGATGGACTTAACGAATTTCGAGATAACCAGCATGGCTGAGATTGAAACAGGTGGGGTTGATGGAGACTTGTTTCAGTTCAAAGGACGTAATCACCTGATTCTTCCACGGAAAGGTGGTGGATTGATTGCCTTTGATTTACTGGATGTAAGCTACCCACGCGTTGCGTTGCACCGTTCAGGACCGGTGAATGACTTGCTTCTTGTCGATGGGAAGCTAATCACCGGAGGTGGAGATAATCCTATTGATGTTTACACTCTTGATGCTGACCTGCTTCCTCAATATAACTATACTATGTATAAAGGGTTGAAAAATGTTCAGGCTCTGGATAACAATGGCGATACCTTAGTCGCATATTATGCAGGCTTAAACAAAGTTATCTTCATGCTTAATGCCCTTGACCCTGATTCGTTCTATGTAGAGCGCTCATTCTTTCTTGATGATACCCTGACTGGAGAGCTGCAACTGCTTGACCACAAAATAGATACTCTAAGAGCGCTTATCGCTGTGGGTGAAACCAGCGTGCAAGCCTATACTATTTCCGATTCTGGGTTTGTTACACAGATTGAGCCATGGCACTTCATAGGGCGTGTTTCTTCTGTCCTGGTTCACGACACATTGCTTTTTGTAGCCACTACCAAGAATCAAATTTGGACGCATCGTATTATGCCCGGCTTTGAATTGGAACGGCTCTCAATTGTAGATATAAGCGCCTCCACATACGAATTGACATGGTTTGGGGACAGGCTGATGGTGTTTGTCCAAAATGATCTCGTGATCTATGACATGACTGACCCACGAAGTCCCCAAATTGATACAGTTATTAATTTGCCATTTACAGTGTTAGAATCGGAGTTGGTTGACGATAGATTGTACGCAATAGGTCCTGAGGGAATCGGCGTTTTCGATCTGACAAGCAGCCTTCCTGTACTTATGAGTGTAAGTGGCAAAGGAGGGTCGATGCTCGCTGTCGAGGGGAATGTCCTGGTCGCGTCCGATGGTACTTCACTGGATATCTACTATCTCTCGGATGATGATCAACCGGATACACCCCGGGATCTGCCGGACGCATTCGTACTACAACAAAACTATCCCAACCCATTCAACGCTGGCACCACTATCAGGTATAGTCTACCTACTCGTTCTCATGTAAAGATTGACATTATTAACATTCTCGGTCAGAAAGTAAGGACGCTGGTTGATGCGGAACAGCCGGCTGATTCTTATGAAACCTATTGGGATGGCACCAACAGCAGCCGTCATACAGTTGCTACCGGAGTTTATTTCTATCGTTTTCGAGCGGGGGATATTTCTGTAACGCGCAAGATGTTGCTATTGAAGTGAGAAAATAGGTATCTTTCGAGGGCAACTCTGTATTTCAGCGAGTGTTTTTACTTCTTTTCTTCCAAGTCGCGCAAATCGACCTCATAACATGATCCAGTACGTTCGGGAACCTTAACTGAACCAGGACGAATTGGAAGAGCGCTTGGAAAGCCTGTCGGGTCGGTAGTAGTATAACTCACCCAACCGTAGCTGCTGGAGAAATAGATAGCTGTCAAAATGTGATCCCAGGACTGAGCCAGAGCAGGAGGCGAATTCATAGCTCTGCCCTCAAGACGGAATGTCCACTCGCCGGCTTGTTTGTAATAGGTCCGGGTAACATAAGCAGGGAAGTAGTTCACATTGGTATTGACATAGCCCCCAAGTCCAGCTTGGGTGTAGTACGGGTATTGGGAAACGCCTCCCTCGGTTTCATCGATCTGGATACGGGCGCTGTTGGCTCCGGTAGTGCCGCTGAGAAGCAGGTAGCACTTACCAATGAGAACGATATAGCCATCGTCGGGAATAGTAATTTCTACTTCAACCAGGTCACTCATTTCTCCAGTCGACAGATCAATCAAATTAGAGCTTTGATATCCGGCAATGCCCGGTTCATCCAGTATTTCATAGGAGTTTATGGCAGATTCTGGTATTATTACTGCAGAATCACCAACCCTACCACCCTGGAGAGTGATGCCGGGGTTTCCCTCAAAGTCAAGTAGTTGCAGAGATCCTCCGGAATCTACCACAGTTTTTAATACGACAAGTCCCGTATCATCGGAAACACAAAGTCCTTCAGCAACTGCTGAACGAGGTACTGATGTCAGCCGTGTTCTGGGTTCTATAGTCTCGCCCTCGATTGATATTTCAAGGTACAATTGTTCATGTTCAATGAAAATTGAACTGGACAACGAAGTCTGTGAGCCTAACAGGTGAACGAACAAACCTTCAGTCGTCAACACTGTATCAGATTCCTGCCACAGAACGTTACTACCGGTTGAATCAGCATACAGAGAAAACCCTACAAAGTGTTCTCCGTCAACCACAGGGGTTCCCCCGGGCCATGTAAGCCTTCCCTGATATGAAATAAGAGTTTCACCAGCTATTACATCCACTGGATTACACATAGTCATAATGGCGACCGACAATATCAAAATAATGCAGAAACGCAGGAACTTAATACCTCGCAAACACTCATATATGAATATGTGTATTATCGACAATTATTCCCAAAACCGCAACCGCTGAAGTGCTGTTGCAACCGAGAGTGAAAAAGCCGCCTGCAATTTACTTGCAGGCGGCCATTGTATAGATACCGCTTCACAGGCGGTCTCTCAGGGATTACTTGGTAAGTACCATCTTCTTACTGAGAGATTTATCACCGGCTGTGAGACGATAGAGGTACAGACCGGAAGATACCGTGTTCCCGTTGTTGTCAGTACCTGTCCATGTAACAGTATGCGGACCTTCGTTTAGTCTGTCGTTCACTAAAGTGGCGACTTCCTGACCCAAAACATTGAACACTGTCAACTTAACCTGCGATGTCTTCGGGAGATTGAAGCTGATCACAGTGGTTGGGTTAAACGGGTTTGGATAGTTTTGGGAAAGCGTAAACTCAAGTGGCAGAGTGGGATCATATGCACTGGTCAGTCGTTCCACACGCACACGGTCGCCATTGCTGCTGTAAACAAGGTCAGGATAAACACGCTCACCGTTGACACTGATCTGAATCAAATCGCCTTCTTTTGGGTAAGCAGAAGTGGTTTCGCTACCAGTCTCCCAACCGTACACCGGAGTGAACTTGAGAAGACCGTCAACACACACACCGTGACCACAGGTCACTCCATCCTCAGTGGAGGCTTCAATGACAGCATCAGCCGGCAACGCCTTGCCATTAAGCGTAATACCGCTACCGTAAATCGACATCCAATTCCGGGTGGGAGTAATAAAATCAGTTGCAACCGTTACCGGTGTATTTTGACGGGAAACCGCAACGGGTGGTTCTATCCAACCTGGATAGGTTAGAGTAGCATCAGCAGTGCTCCTGATCCAGTAGCCAAACTCTGGACACATCTCGGTCAATGTGCTGGAAATCGTATCACTGGCTACATAAACCTGATATCCACCATCGTATCCTAACACTACTTCGTACAATCCTGCGATAGAGGCAAGAGCCGTTTCTACGGGAAGGCACTCATTGGGCCAGTAACTCACCAGGTTCCAACCGGAGTAGATCTGGATGGACTCGGCTTCATCGATCTTGAGACCACATATCGTTATAGTATTGTCGCATCTCATTTTGACCCAGTAACCGTGGTAGTAATCCACATTATCAAGTGTGGAGTACTCGGGCAGGTCGGGATCATATGTCAATGCGCCATGATCAAATCCAAGGATGACCTCAAGACAACTGCACTTGCCCAACAATGAGGCAAACTCAGTAATGTTAGTGGCATAGTCAAGGTTCCACGAAATCAGGTTCCAACCAGTAGTCAGTTCGAGTTCTATGCAAGTGTAGAAAGAGCACAGCTCGAATTGCGCGCCGTTGGTGGTCCAGAAAATCTCCGGATCGGTAAGTACTTCTTCATCGTTGATGGTAAATGTAATGAGATTTCCCGGCTCAGCGCCTTCATCAACGTCTGGCGTGTACTCATCATCACAATAGATAGGCATGAAACCGAATGTGCCATCTGCTCCAACAACATCCATCCCGCACAGCACACCGTCGGGATCGTAGGCTTTAATGACATCGCCTTCGGCAAGGGGTACGCCATTGAAATCCGGAAATTCACAGTACACATCAATCCACGCATATGTGGGGGTGATGGTGTCACTTTCTTCACCACATGGTCCTATATTCACCCTATGTGGGAAATCAGAGTCGCCGTGATAAGCAGCCACTCCGAAATTATCCACTGCTCGAATATAGTACTCGAAACCGAAATCACCGTTCACTTCGGCTGGGATAAAGGAATAGTAGGTGAAACTGGACTCGGCCATAGCTACGCTATTGTACAGTATCTCACCATAAGAACGATAATACAATTCTACGGCAGTAATAAAGAAAGTCGTATCCCAAACCTCCGCCGTGATTATGACTTCAACACCTTTGTCTATGCACGAGTCGATCGAAGTATGCGTAATTACCGGCGCAACATTAGGTAGCACCGCAATCTGATAAGGATATATCGACGGGTCCGCCGACGGTGCCGATCCCGTAGTGGTTCCGTCTGTAGCAGTGATATAGTAATCTACACCAGGATTAATTACAACTCCGGCTGGAATATCGGCTCGCCACAAGCTATCGGACACATTCCACATTGGGGTCGAAAGGTAACCTCCTCCTCCAGTTGTGCGATAAAACAAGGTAGCATCAGTAGGGAATGGCTCTACATTGTCAATTACCCAGGCATCAATAGTAAGTGCCACCCCGAATGGTTGAGCAACAGCTTCAAGATTACGAGTGTAATCTGTAACTATAACGATTGGTCTCATACACGGGATATACCAAGCTGTGTCGAGGGCCATTTCACCGAAGTCTTCGACTAGTAACTCTACCTCACGCTCTACTCCATCGCAATCAGGATTGGAGGAGTGGTAGCGGATTTTGTACTGCGAAGCCCAACCCTCAACCATGTCCTCAACAATTCCGCGAAAATCAGCCAAGATCGAGTACCATTGACCTCCGGTAGCGTCAGTCAGACTAAGAGAGTCGCTATGGTACTGCCAATCGTAGCAACCACCACAATAATCATGGTAGGTTCCAGAGTTACCAAGATCGGGGCCGATAACATAGCAAGATACATCATTAGCTAAAAGCAGACTCACAATAGATTCCTGTGTATGATTGGTGAAATCTCCAGAAGAACATGTGCCCGGGCAGGACATATCACCTTCGTAGTGAGCCGATGCGTCAGTTACAACTATGAAGAACTTCTGTGCTGCTGGGCGAAAGTTCATTGTCGTGGCAGCATCGAGAGCATCGAAAGCGTCCTCAGGTCCATCACCGCCACCCCATGCTACCAAGTCATTGATCCATCCTCTGAATACATGCAATGACTCTGGGGGTACCAGGTTGCCGGAATTATACATAACGTAGTCGTCGTAGTAAACAATCAATCCAATCCGAAAATCAATGCCCGCCGCCACGAGGCTGTCAGCAAACAGCTGTGTGTTTATCTTGAGAGCATCGATCTCGTCCCCCATACTACCAGTTGCATCAAAGACAAACACGATATCAGTTGCCACAGGTCCCGATTCGGGCGGGTAGACCTTGAACATTGAGTCCTGATAAACGCCGTTCTCATTAACGGTGAAGTTGTCCTCGTCTAACTCGAAGAGTCCTTCACCAACACTGTCTACAAGTGCCCAGAGATATATAATTGGGAACTCATCAGCTGACAAAGAGGTGATTTCCATGTGCAGATTTTCGCCTTCGGCATCTTTAGGAACAAGCGAAACGAACTCGTGAGGGTTAGAGACAGCTTGTTCTATACCTTCCGAATCAAAGTGTGTCACACGGAATTCATAACTGATTCCAGGTTCAGTTACTTTCATCTTAGCCCATGTAGCATCTGTTGTAGCAAGAGCATGCCACCCTTCAGTGCCGCTAGTGCGATAATCAATCTTGAATGAACTTCCGGTGGTAAAGGGAGAAACAGCTTCGTTGTCTCCATAGTCATTGAACCACCTAATATAGATGACATCATCATACTGAACTGATGTGACTTCAGTAGGGAATGTCCCAGCTGTCACTACAGTAGTGAGACTCAACAACACGAAAAGAGATACCATAACTGCAAACTTATGCGAGAACATACGATTAATCATATTCATTTCTCCGTTAACTAAAGTTGATTACATTTATCTATGTTTTTAAACTACCCTTGGTTTACGAGTCGAACCCTTCTGGTTCTACAATCGAATTTGTTTCTTCCTGTTCCTCCTTTCTTCCTGTCCCCGTCACCCTGAGATTTGGTACGGTCACGGTTGGTATAATTGTTTGCGATTAATGTTATCCTGTCTCAGCCACTTGCAAAAATAGCATCAGACTGCATCAGTTATCTATATAGTTCATTAAATTATAAACCTTCACCACCTCCTGCGACTCCTTTGTCGATCTACTGCATTTGAAACAGTAGCTAATGTAGGAACCTGCTAAATAACCCTACATTTACTATAGATAAATCTACCCTCTCAAGTCAACCTTTTTTATCTATAAATTACTTTTTACTGAACCCGACAGATGTGTTATGCAAAAGCTAACCTTGTTAGCATCAGCTAGACACGATCACACAGCTGGATCAACCCACCACTCAGGAGCCAGACGATGGGTGATCTCAACTATCTCCCGATCTATATCCTTTAGTGCGCCACGTTTGATTAATCCCTCGAGTGCTTCGTTAAGTAAAGCCAACTTGTCCCGGATAGGTACCGAAGCCGGATAGTATTCATTATTGAAGAAGATGCGGTAACGGCGTCGCTGATCCTCATTATCAATCATCCGGCCAATAGCAGTTTCCAACTCCTTACCCCTAAGCCCCTCAAGTTCTTCTTTGGGAGATCCCAATTTTGTAACAGTATTTTGGAGACCTTCACGACATTTGAACTTCATCAACCAACACTCGGTAACACCCAGGGAGTTTATGACCAGCACATTGACCTTGATTGTCCCTTCTTCCGGGTCAGCTGTAACGCCTTTTAGGAATGGGATGTATATATTATCTGTGATAGATCCAAAAGCACTAATACCGCCGGAGAATGGGTCCTCGATGATATCATGAATCGAGAAATACGGTTTTTGTTGGAAACGCGCATCCTGAATCATTATCAGTTCTTCCTCGGTATAATGGAAACGGTTGTTCCACAATTCATCAGGAGAGGAATCACTGCGCGTTAAAGAAGAATGACTGGTGAGCATTCCAAGAGCCTGTCCGCCACGCCATACCAATGGCAACACGCCCACAGCCCATTCAGCAGAACCGCCAATTTCCCCGATCATAGAATTCATACTACGCCCGTTAGGGAAAGTTAGCCCATCAATTCCAAGAATAAGGGAGGGAAAAAGGTCACCATCGGAATCATAAGGAATAGCTACACCAGCTTTGTTAAGAGCATTCATAGCCGGTAAGTGGCGTTTTCTATCAATAAAAAAGGAACTCAACTGTTCTAGATTGGAGTGATTATAAGAATCAGCAATTATCCGGGCTGCATCAATTATGGATGCTTCGCGGGGGTTGAATTCCTCGAAATGAGATCCACTCATCCATCGTTGCACATAGATATCCGGCAGGTGCCGCTTAACTTGAGACTCAATTAGAAACAATGCTGTCAGGCTGGAGTGCATTCCCTTGACTGATTTGGTTGTGCCATCGATTACGTCATTGCCCATTGACAACATGGAAATACTGTTGGGCATCGCTCCACCATAAGAGGCTCGGTGTTTCGGTTTGCCAAACAGAGCACCAACTGCGATAGTTGGGTTACCGCCGACCTCTTTACCTGGTTTGGCGCGCACACCCTCGGTGATCGTTGACTCGATGATTACTTCCTCTCCAATTGGAAGTGTCTCGGTGGTGACTTGGAGAATCTCGGACATCACCTGTGCAGCGGTACGGTCATTGATCCGCTTGTGTTCATTGATTAGTGGTTTGGTTTGCTGATCTTTGGGGACACTCTTTAGACTCCCCCGACCGTGAACCCCAACAGCCACAGCCGATAGAGCAGC
>Ga0164318_10004522_pt1 | contig 13386 bp, 15 predicted proteins | sample GuaBasSedimGuay9_FD_113734 | JGI IMG/M metagenome (GOLD analysis project Ga0164318, IMG submission 113734) | Subseafloor sediment microbial communities from Guaymas Basin, Gulf of California, Mexico - Guay9, Core 4571-4, 0-3 cm | ecosystem: Environmental > Aquatic > Marine > Hydrothermal vents...
ACCTTTTTCTGTCTTTATAAATCTATATTTAATATCTAAAAGCTCTGCAATCTCCAAAATATTGAAACATCCCTGATCTGGTATTCCGAGAGTTTTTTTTCTAAAAGGATGGAGAACGGAAAAGATAGCCATACTTCCCGATGGAGCAAAAAATATTTTATCAGTTCCTAAATAATCTTCTATTTTCATGATACAAACTCCAGCAAACTCCTTTCATTAACAACAGGATCATCTTTCAAACTGTAGATTCCTCTGGAATATCTTACAAAATATTCTTTATACTCTTTTCCCTGCATGTGTCTCGATAAAAAGGAGTAATATGTAGATCTGGCAAATCCGGGGCATTTTTCCTGTACATCTTTGGGTCTAAATTTGTATGATATCTTTCCTCTTATCCTCGCTCTCTTTATATCTTCAAGAAGCATACTTTTTCTCATATAATAAATAACGAAACAGATAAATTTAAAGTTTTACTGTCCATACAAGATCCTCAATCCAAAAACTATGCTCCATATCCCTATTGCTCCAGCGCCAATAATTTCCGGAACTGCTATAGCAGACCACGAAAATCCAAAACATAGAAAAAGAGCTGTTCCTAACAATAAGACTGTAAATAATCCATATTCTCTTTCAGAACGTTTTCGTATTAATCCTATCCCGATCAAAACTAAAGATACCGTTGCAAAAGTATAAAAAGCTACAGATACACTCTTATGGGGAGATGTACTCTCAGGAAAGATGCCTATCAAAAGGAGAAAAACAATAGAGATCACGAAAAAAAGAATTCCTGCACGGCCGATTTTGTCTTTGATTATTTTAGGAAGCCCGGATGCAAATATCAAAGACACCAGGGCAGTTACGATAAGTCCCATATTAAAGATAGTATTGTATGTCACCCCAAGAGCGCCGAGATCACTCAATGCATTCTCTCTCCAGGAGAACCAGGGGTGCATATAGATCGATAGAGATATAGCTATAAAAGCGATTACAGGTGCCAAGATACCACAGATTCCTAAAAATTTTCTTTGCATTTTAACTCCTCAATATTAACTTTTTGAGTGCACCTTTAAAAATATTGGGTGTGAAAGAAGCAGTTATAATTTTATAGGAAACTTTTTATATCTCTCTATATAAATCTAAAGTGCATCATATTTTGGAGGAAATAGAATGAAAATAGAGGAATTAGGTCCGAGAAATAGAGAGATAGAAGTGACCTTCAAAGTCGTTTCTATTGGAGAAGAAAGAGAGGTAGTGTCCCGAAGGGACGGATCCTCGCACAAATTTGTAGAAGCTATAGTTGGAGATGAAACTGCCACGGTCATCATGACATTGTGGGATAATGATGTTGGAACATTGGAAGAAGGAAAGACATATAAATTGGAAAATGGGTATACTAGCCTCTTTAGAGGGGCTTTAAGATTGAACTCAGGGAAGTACGGAAAAATAGAACAAGTAGATGAGGATATAGAGGTGAATTCTGACAATAATATATCCGAAAAGATATTCAAGAGAGAATTTAAAAGAAGATATTGAATATATTTTTATTTCGATAAAAATCAACAGAGTTCGAGCTTCAATAAATTAACTTGGGAAGTTATGCGCGAAGGTGATTTCTATATTAGCACAACAGATCTTACAATAGTAATCTTTTTAAAGTGAATAGATACAGTTATTTTCAGAGGAATACAAACACAGGTTTCACAGTTCGTTTTTGTGCCTTGTTTTAGTTCCTTGGAAAAGTTCAGGCTCCATAGTCTGAGGAGATGAGAAAATGAAAGGAACCGTCAAATGGTATAATTTTAGGAAAGGGTATGGTTTCATTGAAGGTGAAGATGGAAAGGATGTCTTTGTCCACCGAACTTCCATACCAGAGGGAATATCCCTCAATGAGGGAGACCAAGTTGAATTTGAGGTAGAAGATTCAGATAGAGGACCGAAGGCAATAGATATAAAGAAGTTATAAAAAGTAAATTTTGGAAAATGTGTTAGAAGAATTAACCTCTCACTTCTTTCCTTTTTAATTGTCTTAGCTACTGCTAAATCTTTCTATTTTTTATTATTTTTCTGCAAAACTTACAGATGTCAATGTAAAGAGTGCCGCAGGGATCATTCATATATCCATTTTTTATATTTATTCTTTATCCGACGATAAGAATTTCCGGTTTTAACAGCATTATTAATCCTAATAAGAGCATTATTGCCCCGCTCACCAATTTCAAAATTCTTCCCTGTCGTTCTGTAAATTTTCTTCTCCCCATGGTCACCACAAAGGAGACAACAATGATCATCAGCGGCACCACATACACGGCATTATACAGCAATAGATATAAATAGTATTTCAGTGCGGAGAGTGCGTTTAACGTTAGAATTCGTGTATATATTGCTGGAAATCCAGCAGTGCAGAGCAACTCTATAAGATTGGCAAAGAAGGCAAGAGCCATTGTTCCCAGAATCAATGCAAAGGTGCTTTCTTTTTTGAGAAGCCCTCTCATTCTCTTCATCAGAGACGGTTTTTTGGAATCAGGTATGGTAAGAGAGACTCCACGTTTAAAAAGGAAGAAATCTTTTACATTAATTATACCCATTGTTATTGCCAGAATCGCTATAGCAATTCTCATCACATCCACATACCCCACTAACAAGAAAAAATTCAGCCATGCAGCCATAAACATGAAATATACAATTCCAGATGTGATTACAAATGTTACTCCGACAATGAGCATTCGTTTTTTGTCCCGCATGTAGATCAAAAAGGACATCAGAAAACATAGCACCCATATAGCACAGGGATTAATTCCATCGAGTCCTCCCACCATGATAGTTAAAAGAGGAAGATTAATCTCAGAAGGATATACATCGCCTATAAATGGAATGGATATTTGTTCTTCCTCTTTATTTTTTTCTCCTGAGACTATCTCTCCTGTTTCAGAGTCTATTTCCACGGAAATTTCTATATCTTTTACTCTCCACCGCACCATGTAATTATTGGTACCATATTGAATATCTACGATATACGATGCATTGGGATACTCCTCCAGAAGAGAAATAACTTCAGGTACTGTTTTTGAAATCTTAACTGCTTCTCCTTTAGAAATCTTTCCTATACCTTTCACCTTATCGATGGGGTCTATGCATCCATGTTCAAGACAGTAATCCAGTTTTTCTTTTATTTCCAGGCCTGTAGTTTCTTTATCGACAAATCCCGATACGTAATCGTTCCCTATGAAGATTAGGGGGGTGATAAAGGTTACATCGTAAGCATCACAAAACTCTTTCAAAAGATTGTACTCTTCTATACTTCCTGTTGCCTCGTACATTATTATCTCCATTCCCGGATAATTATCTTTTATCTCGTTGAGATACTCTTTTTCAGCTTCACAGTGGGGACATCCTTCGGACCAGAACAAATAAACTTTAAAATCATTATTCTCAGAGTTAACAAAAGGGATTATGATGAATATCAGTATAATGAAAGCCATCTTTTTCATTGTATCACCTTTCAATAGTAATTTGAGAGGAGTTTATAAAGGTTTTGTGATCTCGATGAGTATGTAGAATCTTTGATATCATTTTTCGACGAGCCTCACTTCTTCTATTCTATAAACGCCAGAATATTTTGAGTAAGTTTTGCTTGCTTTTGTTATCTCTATTCTCTTTTTAAACATGGGCGCATCATAGACAAATGTTTCTATTTCGCCTCCCTCGCCGGAAGGACTGATTTTATGTCTTTTTTGAAGTTCTTCCAATTCTTTTATAGTCTTTTCATCAATTTCTCTCCCAAGCCATGTTTCATCAAAAGGATAGGCAAAAACACCTGCAATTACAGTTTTAAAACCTGCAGAAACTAACTCTCTTAAAAGATTCATCTGATTCATCTGCCATATGGGATTAAAGCACCCTATATCTAAATCATTACATATTTTTTGAATTCTTGAGCTCTGGTAAACGGATTCTATTGCACCTGTAACGACTCCCTCTATTTTGTATTTTTCTTTCCCAATTTCAATCGCTTTTTTTAGGTCTTTTAATTCTTCTTCCTTTTTTCCTTCTGTTTCTTGGATGATCAGAGGAATATTCATAATCTCTGCCTGTATTTTTGTTAAAGCTATATTCGGCGTGTGAAACATATAACTCTCTTCATTTCTTGAAATTATTGATATCAAACAGACTACGTCATATTTCTTCATCGCTTTATAGCAGGCGAAACAGGAATCCTTTCCTCCTGAGAAGAGTACTCCTAATCTCATGTATATGTTGTTTTATGCTGTTTTATATAGCTTAGCTTTCTTCTCATTAAACTTTCGGAGGTATTGTTTATTTGAATGTTGTAACTTGTATCTCTCATATTTGTTTTTCCGTACAATTATTTAATTTTACAATAAATTTAATAAAATAGATAATTATTTAAAGTTTTGTACATTTGACGGAAAAGTTTTTATTGTGCTTGGTGTATTGATGTATAGGTGATCAAATATGGCAAAAAAAATAGTTGACCTTACAAACGAGATGTACGACGAGATGCCAGGCTGGCCCACACATCCTGGTTTTTATTTAGAGAAATGTAAAATATGTCATATAGACAACTATAGAGTAACTAATATAAGAATGAATACACACCATGGAACACATTTAGATGCCCCGTCCCATTTTCTAGAGAAAGGAAAGACGCTGTCTGACCTCCCGATAGAGAGATTTGTCGGTGAAGGCGTCGTAGTTGATTTTTCTGAGAAAGGAGATAGCGAAGAAATTACAAAAGACGACCTTATGAAGTACGATTCCGAAATAAAAAAAGGAGATTTCTTGTTCCTTTACACAGCATGGGATAAATACAGAGGATACAACGATAAATATCTATACAAATGGCCCTCTTTGAGCGTTGACGGTGCTGAATACGTTAGAGATAAAGGTATAACAATGATTGGTATAGATGGTCTCAGTATTGAGGGATGGGGGTGTGATGTGCCTCGTATGGGACCAATCAACAAGACTTTGGGGCAAGTTCATGGTACTTTGCTATCTGCAGAAATAATCATAGTGGAAGAGTTAACAAATCTTGACAAAGTACTCGATGGAAAGAAAACAGCGAGGGCCGAGTTTTATATACTACCACTGAAACTTAGAGGTGTAGATGGTTCGCCAGTAAGAGCCATCGCTGTGAAGGGATAAGCATGAGAAGTGAGGTGTATAAGAAAACAGAGATGGTAATGGAAAGGGCTTTGTTCAAAGCAGACGGATTTACAGATGAAGAACTTGAAAGACCTTTGATCGGGATAGCTAATTCTCAGAATGAAATTATTCCAGGACATATCCATCTAGATAGAATAGCAGAAGGTGTAAAGGCGGGTGTTAGAGTAGAAGGTGGTACACCTATAGAGTTCCCTACAATAGGGATATGTGATGGTATTGCGATGGGACATGAAGGAATGATGTACCCTCTTGCAAGCAGAGAACATATTGCTGATTCTATTGAGATAATGATAGAAGCTCATCAACTTGATGCAATGGCTCTTGTTACAAACTGTGATAAGATCATTCCTGGAATGCTCATGGCAGCAGCGAGATTGAATATCCCTTCTATAGTGATTAGCGGAGGCCCAATGCTTGCTATAGAGGTTAATGGTGTATTAACTGATACTAGCGATGTTATAGAGTCTGTCGGTAGATATAAAAGAAAAGAAATTAATTCAGAGCAGCTGAAAAATATAGAGGACTATGGATGTCCTTCGGCAGGTTCCTGCGCAGGAATGTTTACCGCCAATACCATGAACTGTCTTACTGAAGCAATGGGAATGGGATTGGTAGGTAACGGAACGATCCCAGCACCATATTCTGCAAGAGTAAGACTAGCGAAAGAAGCAGGAATGGCTCTCATGAATTTACTGAAAAAAGATATAAAGCCTAGAGACATAATTACTGAAGAGTCTATAAGAAATGCTATTGCTGTGGATATGGCATTGGGGGGATCGACAAATACAGTACTCCACATTCCTGCGATCGCTAACGAAGCAGATATTGAAATTGATATAGATGTTTTTGATGAGATAAGCAGAAAAACGCCTCACATCTGCAGTATGAGTCCAGGAGGGGAACATTTTCTTCAGGATCTATGGAGGGCAGGAGGTGTGTATGCTGTGATGAAGGAGCTGAGTAAGAAAAATCTTATCAATCTCGATGTCATGACAGTTACTGGAAAAACATTGAAAGAAAACATGAAAGATATTGAAGTACTTGACAGAGAAGTCATCAGACCTATCGATAAACCATACGAACCACGCGGTGGAATTGCTATATTGAGAGGTAATCTAGCTCCAGATGGTGCTGTTGTCAAAGCATCGGCAGTCGCCAAGAAGATTTTAAAGCATAAAGGACCTGCACGTATCTTTGATAGAGAGGAAGATGCGGATGAAGCGATCTTAGCAGGGAAAATAAACAAGGGAGACGTTGTTATTATCAGATACGAGGGACCGAGAGGAGGACCTGGAATGAGAGAGATGCTCCATCCAACTTCATCTATAATTGGAATGGGTTTAGGAGAAAGTGTAGCTTTAGTGACCGATGGAAGATTCTCAGGTGCTACTAAAGGGTCAGCCATTGGACACGTATCTCCAGAAGCTATGGAAGGGGGACCTATAGCTGTTCTCGAAGAAGGAGATATCATCAAGATCGATATACCGCACAACAAATTAGATGTTGAACTTTCTGAGGAAGAGATAAAAACAAGATTAGATAATTGGATACCACCTCCCCCAAGACCGCAGGCAAGTAGGAGAGGTTACTTACGTAGATATTCTGAGATGGTGACTTCCGCAAGCACAGGTGCAGTTTTCAAGAGAGATCTGTATGGAAAACATTAAAAATGGGGATTAACCCCAAATCTTTTATTTTTTGTCATCTTCAGCAGGCTCAATTCTGAAGATAGCTCTGCCGTTTATGTCCGGACACAGGAAATCTTTGTACTTATATATCCAGTGATCCTTCTCTGCAACATCTGTTTCTTTAAGAGGCAGCATCGGCATAATCGCATTGAGAGCGTAAATACAGATGCCCTTTCCGTCAGGATCATATATAGTTCCATCTTCCATAACAAAACGGTCTCCTACCTTATGCTTATGACATTCTCCTCCTATTTCTACAATTGTTATATATACCTTCTTCATTTTCAGTCCTCCTTAGTTACTTGCTCCAGAAAGGTTAAGATTTCCTTGACAATAGTACCTAAACTGAAGCTATTTCCTATATATCAATGTTATATTTAAACCTTTCTATATGCAGTTCAATAACTCACTCTTATTCCTAAAGGTGAGTTTTAATACATCATTATACATAATTCTATGAACATATATCCCTGATTTATATCGTCTAAAAACGAAAGACTTATATATAGAGCCACTAAAAATTTTTAGGTGTTGTCTATGAATAAAGATGAAAAAGAAAGATGGCAAAAGAATATCAAAATAGCGCATGAAATTGCCAAGGATAAAGAAAGAAAAGAAAGATTGATTAAAAAAGCCTATGAAATCGGGGGTAAATATGTACCAACGTACTGGGGATGTGCGCAAATAACCTTCATGGGAATTGTAGATACTTTAAGAACAGAAGGAATTGAGATCTTAACAAAAGAGGATCAAGAAAAAATATTCCCTGCTTTTGTAGGATTATCTGGAGGAACTGGAAACATGGGTGACGGAACGTGTGGAGATGCGTGTGGTGCTGGCTTTTGTATAAGTCTGGTAGCTAATAGATCTCAGGGAGTTGATCAAAAAGTTCAAGAGAGTAATATAAATAATAGATGGATCTCTTTTGATGCTGTTTATAAATATACAGTAAAGAAATTCTTAAAAGAATACAACGGATTATCATGTAGAGCTGTTACTTGGGCAAGATTCGGGAAACATTGGGACTCCTGGAATCCGGCAGCAAAGGCAGAGTTCGGAAAAGAAGAGGAAGAAAGAGGATGTATATTAGATCCAGCTGGATATCCATGCACTATACCAAGAGGTATTGCGTGGGCAGTAGAGAGTATAATAGATTTATTAGTGCACCCGATAACGATTGAACAAGTAATTGAGGAGCATGATTTAAGGTGATATTATGGTAGAAGGAAAAAAATTAGAAACACCAAAAAAGTTAAGTATGGACTGGGGAATTGAATTGCCACCAAAAAAAAGAGCAATAATAAAAGCTCGAGAACTGGGAACAGGATATCAGGGAACAATTATTGGATGCAGCCACTGCACATTTCTTGCAGCAGTTAATGCTCTTGAATCAGAGGGTATTAAACTCATCTCAGAAGATATAAAAGACAAGTTATTTACAGGGCTCATGGGGCTTACAGGAGGAGTTGGAAATAGTGGTATCGGAACTTGTGGAGCAGTTAATGGAGCAAGTTTTGTAGTAAGTTTAGCTACAAATGTAACAATAGAAGAAAATGCAAAAGATAATGCTAATAGATGGCTGGCATACTACAATGTTAAGCATTACATAGGAGATAAATTCATGAAAAGGTGGGGTGCAATAACATGCAGAGAGATCCAGATTAAGAACTTTGGTAGGGCGTATGACTCCAGAAGGCCGGAAAGAAGTAAAGAGCTATTCCAGATAGCTACAGAGAAAGGATGCAGAAATCCCTATGATTGCACTATTGGTACTGCTGCTGGATGGGCTGTTGAAGGAGCATGGGATATATTGCATCAAACGCCTGAAGAAAGGGAGGCGCTTAAAAAAGAGATCGTAAGAAAACAGGCAACTGATCAAAGTACACAATACAAATAAATTGAGAGGCGAGTCTAAAATCGCCTTTTGGATTTTAAAAATATAGGGAATAATTATGTTACCAGAAAAAGAGATAGAAGAAATAGCTGAGAGTTTGTTCAAAAGCGAGAGGGAAAGGAAAACAATGCCTCCGCTGACTGAAAAATATCCAGGCATAACAATTGAGGATTCTTATAAGATACAATCATCTGTGCTAAAAAGAAAAAAGAATGAGAAAGTAGTTGGTAAAAAAATTGGCCTAACAAGTAAACCCATGCAAGATCTCTTAGGCGTCAATGAACCTGACTATGGATATATTACAGATAAAATGGTTATACCTGAAGGGGGCCCTGTTAACATTTCTGAGTTGATACAGCCTAAAATCGAAGGAGAGATAGCATTCGTCTTTGGAGAGGGATTAAAAGGTCCTGGAGTTACTGCATCTGAAGTTTTAAAAAAAACTATTGGAGTAGTTCCTGCAATAGAGGTGATAGATAGTAGAATTAAGGACTGGAAAATAAAGATCCAAGATACAATTGCAGACAATGCGTCATCTGCACGGGTGATTTTGGGCAGTAAACTTACATCTATTAAAGATATTGATCTACGATTGATAGGCCTGGTTCTGGAGAAAAATGGAAAAATAGTATCCACAGGAGCTGGAGCTGCAGTCCTCGGTAGTCCAGCTCAAGCAGTAGCTTGGCTGGCGAATAAGTTATCTGAATTTGATGTAGATATTAATCCAAATGAGTTCGTCATGTCAGGATCTTTGGTAAAAGCTGAGGATGTTAAAGCAGGGGATTGTGTAACTGCTACGTTTGATCGGCTGGGTAAAGTTTCGACTCGATTTGTTTAGAATAAAATTACTCCTCTCTTTTTTTAATCATATTTATAAAATCCATTTTTTGTTTTACGTCCTAGATTTCTCACTTTTACCATTCTTACGAGCAATGAAGATGGTCTGTACTTTGATTCATTGAGTCTTCCTGAGAGAGAGTTGAGTATCTCTACTGTGGTGTCTATCCCTATAAGATCTAAAAGTTCTATAGGTCCCATAGGCCAATTAAGGCCGAGTTTAACAGCTTTATCTATGTCTTCGGGATCTGCTACACCTTCTTCTACAAGGCTAGCTGCCTCATTCAATGCAGGAAATAGGATCCTATTCACAATAAATGCAGGAGAATCCTTTTTGCAAATAACAGGCTCTTTACCAATCTCTTCACATATCCTTTTTATAATATTTACAGTTTCATCGGATGTCTTGTTTCCTCTCACGATCTCCACAAGTTTCAAAACAGGAGCAGGATTGAAAAAGTGCATACCTACTACTTTTTCTGGTCTTTGGGTGAATGAAGCTATTTGCGTTATACTAAAAGAGGATGTATTTGTGGCTAATATAGCATTTGGTGGAGAGAACCTATCAGCATTCTTGAAATTTTTCTCCTTTACATCTATTCTTTCTGTTACAGATTCTATTACAAGATCTGTATTGCTAAAGGCTTCTTCTATATTTATTACTGGATTGATTCTTGCTATAATGTCTTCTTTATTCTCCTCTAATCTTCCTTTTTTATCGAGTTTATCTAATGTATTTTCGATTTTTTTCATTGCGTTCTCTAAGCTCTCTTGTTTTCTTGATAGTATATTGACCTTACACTTCGTTTTTTGAGAAAATACTTGAACTATGCCCAAACCCATTATTCCTGTACCAATGACTGTTACCTCTTTTAATTGATAAGACATAAAAATACACCTATCCCATAATACCTTTAATTTTGATATAACCTTTTTTATATGCTTCAAGATTGAGATCGTAGTATTTTGCAGGTATAAAGTTCTTGAGAGCATCTATAAGCAGATCCTCTGAAAAGGGGAGAGCTCCTGTCGCAGCCAGTGCACCTGTCATTACTATGTTCATGGATAAAACAGATCCAGATTTTCTGGCGAGACTCGTAGCGTTAAAAGCAATGGTTTTATCAGCAACAACTTCGATAGGTTTGAGTAAATTTTCTTTAAGTGGGTATTTTTCAAGCCCCATTATTACTTCTACAGGGTATATCTCAGCAGTATTTACAATAGCTAAACCTCCTTTCTTCAAATACTTTAAAATCCTTCTGGCCTCAGCAATCTCAAAACCAATGATTACATCTGCTTCACCTGTACATACAAACGGAGATCTTACAAAATCTCCAATCCTGACATGACTTATAACAGATCCTCCTCTCTGAGCAGCACCGTAAGTTCCAATCGCTCTAACCTCAAGACCTGCTTTTATGGCGGCTTTTGCGATTATCTGAGAAGTAAGAATATTTCCTTGTCCTCCAACACCTGAGATTACTATATTAAAATTTTTACTCATTCTCCTCACCTCTGAGAATGGCACCCGATGGACAGATTTGGGCACAAACACCACAACCTGTACATATATCAGGCACTATTTTCGCTATTCTTTTCTCTATATTCCAGCTGATTGCTGGACATGCAAACTGTGTGCTGCAAATACCGCACTTTATACAAATTTCTGGATCTATATAATACGGCTGTGTTTTTTCTCCCTTTCTTCTCATTCTCCTAATAGCTTCTGTAGCACACAGTCTTCTGGAGATCACAACTGCAGGACCATCAAACTCAAGCATCTCTATCATTACATTATATGTTTCCTCATAATTATATGGATCCACTATCTTAATAAAATCTACTCCGCAGGCTTTTACTATGTCTTCTATTTTTATTGCTTTAGTTTTTTCACCCGTAGCAGTGATTCCAGTCCCAGGATGGGGCTGAAATCCTGTCATAGCAGTAGCGCTATTGTCCATGATCACCAATTTAATTTTGGCCTTGTTATACACAGCATTGATCAAACCTGGGATACCCCCATGGATGAAAGTTGAATCACCGATCAATGCTACTGGGATCTGTTTTACACCCGCATGGTATCTGCCCTGTGCAACAGAGAGACCCGCACCCATACAGAAGCTCATGTCATTCAAAGAGTAAGGAGGAACCATCAGAAGAATATAACATCCTATATCATTATCCACTATAGCACCTCTGCTATTCCCAGTGACCTTTCTTATAGCTTTCTTTAGTGCGTATCCTGTTGATCTATGGGGGCATCCTGCACACATGGTAAGCATTCTTGGAAAGAGATCAGTTTTTGTCTCTGATTTATATGGTCTTTCCATATTAAATATTTCTGCAATTATATTTGTAACTTTTTCGCTACTCAATTCGCCTTCTCTCGGTACGTGTCCTGAACTTTTACCATATATTTTCAAATCAGGATTTACATCTTTTGCTATTCCTTTAATCTGATTTTCAACAAACGACTCAAGTTCTTCTACAATAAGTACTTCACTTAAATCTTTCAAGAAATGTGAGGTCATATTCTCTGGCAATGGGTAGGGTGTTGCTAGCTTGAGTAGAGCCACTTTGTTCAGATTGAGTTTCTGTAAGGCTTCCGCAACATAATTATAAGAGATCCCAGAGGCGATAACTCCAAATTTTTCTCCACCACTCGATTCAATCCTGTTCCCTGAAAAATTTTCAAACTTTTCCTTTATTTTTTCTTCTTTTGTATGCAGTCTTTTATGAAGTTCAGGATGCCAAAAAGGTATTGGTAGATCACCCTTTTTCATATGTCCACCAAGACTGAGTTTTTCAAAATCAAAAAAAGCTTTTCTCTCTTCTTTATTTATCTTATCAAAAGTAACTTTGCTCCACATATGACTCAGATTTGTAACAGTCCTGATCATTATAGGTATTCCTATCTCTTCAGAGATCTCAAAGGCATACTTTGTGAAATCTTTAGCCTCTTGGGGACTGGAAGGTTCAATGATCGGTATGCATGCGCATCTTGCTATCCATCTGGTGTCATGTTCCGTCTGTGAGCTGTGAAGACCCGGATCATCTGCTGAGACTATCACCATCCCTCCTGTTATATCTCTAATACTTATATGTGTAAGCATATCACATGCGACACTCAGACCATTGTGTTTCATGGCACAAAGAGATCTAACATTGCACTGTGCAGCTCCACTTGCTACCTCAAGAGCAACATGCTCATTCACCGACCACTCAACATGTATTCCCAACTTCAAACCTACCTTTGCCAATGTACCAACTATCTCTGTAGAAGGGGTACCGGGGTACGCGGTCACAACTTTTACTCCCGCTTCAATAGCTCCTCTTGCTATGGCTTCATTTCCCATCAAAAATTCTTCATTTTTGGAGTCATGAACTAGTTTCTCTACTGACATCTTATTCACCTACGTAAAATATAAAGTAACATCCTAATCACACTATTTAAACTTTTTTCTTGTTCTATGATTGTCGATTTAAAATATACAATTGTCGACAAGCACCGAAAAGTTTTTAAATAATAATGCCAAATAATACATGCTTAGCTACAGAACATTGTTTGGCTATACGTATATAGCACGAGTAAAAAAGTTTAGGAGGAAATGATATGAAAAGAAAATACTTGTTTGAAATGGGTGCTTGTTTGATAGTTTCTGTGATGGTACTGTCGATGTTAAGTGGATGTATCAGTGAAGAAAAAGAGACGCCAGCACCTACAACAGCAGCACCAGAAGAGAAGCACTATAAGATTGGCATAATGCCTTTCCATACAGG
>Ga0164318_10004523_pt1 | contig 13385 bp, 19 predicted proteins | sample GuaBasSedimGuay9_FD_113734 | JGI IMG/M metagenome (GOLD analysis project Ga0164318, IMG submission 113734) | Subseafloor sediment microbial communities from Guaymas Basin, Gulf of California, Mexico - Guay9, Core 4571-4, 0-3 cm | ecosystem: Environmental > Aquatic > Marine > Hydrothermal vents...
AAATTAAAAGTAAAGAAGAAAAGAAAGAAACCTAAAGAAGAATGGGCTGGCTATCTTGAAATAGCCTCAATAAGAATGCCAAAAGACATTATAGAAGATGCAATTAATATATTAGGGGGTATGAAAAAATGAGTGAAGAAGAAACGAAAGAAGAACCAGAGGAAGAGACTAATATCTTGAGAGATTGTATTGGTTGCATATACATACTTGAGAATCTCAAACAGCGCTTTAAAGACCAGTTTACGGATGTTGAGACGAAATCAATAGATACAGCCATTATGATGCTGAATCTTCAAATTCAAGCTGTATCAGAGGGTTATGTTCAGTATACTGAGCAGGAAGAGGTTGAAGAGCCTAAAAAATCTTCTTTAAGCCAACAACCACCATCCAGCCAGATAAGCCCTATCAAGATGGATTCAGAGAGAGGATATATCTAAGAAGATGCGCAATATATTATATGATAGGAAAGGACAGGTAGGAGGCATATTCATATTGATAATCCTGATAGTAACGGCGTGCATGGCTTATATAGCGATTTCATACGTTATGGACGAGGTGATAAGCTTTTCAAATGCACAGTTAAGCGATTCATCGGTGGTAGTTAGTGCACAGCGTCAGACAGCGATGAAACAACTTGACTTGGTGTGGAACGCATTGCCTGTAATTGTATGCCTAATAATTGCTATATATGTAATAAAGAACGCATTGAGACGAGAGGAGGGTGAGATATGAGCACGGGAAGGACAGTTACACAGGGATTATTAATGATAATCTCAGGTGTAGCGATTTTAACAATCCAGACCTTAGTTTTAGGTTCGATGCTCGATATATTTATATATAACCTGATAGGTCTCGATTTCGAGCTAAGACCAGAATTCCAGCCATCACTCGCAACAGCCTTAAAATTCGGTGATTTTTTCTATTTCATACCGTTAATTTTCGCTATACTCTTAATAGTCTGGGGCTTTAAGTTAGTTTTTATCAGACATCCATATACCTATGAGGAGGGAGAAATGTATGGCTGGTAAACAGAGAAAACCAAGGACGAGCCATATCAGCATTTTTGAACAGGCGTTGAAATTGCCAGAGGTGCAAAATATAATCGTAACACAGCGAGAAATAGGATTAATGCACAGGCGAATGCAAAGTAAATATAACCGTATCCTATCAGAAGCAGAACTTGAAAGGCTTGTAAGGATAGAAAAGATAAAAAGATTATTAGGGTAAAAATGTGGGCATATCTTTCGGCACAGAGGAGGGAATATGAGACGGGGTATTAAAGTAGGATATAGGAAGCAAATAAGATTTATCAGTATAGAAATAGCAGTTTTGGTTGCATTGAGTTTGTTAATTGGTAATGCAGATGCATTATATGACAATATACAAAATCATCCGGGTGATGATTTAACTCTATATTATGAAGATGAAATATACACAACACCTTGGGAAAAATCATGCGCCCACACATACGGGGACTCATGTGAAGTTAGTGTTAAAGAAAACCCCTACAAAGATACAAAAGTGATATATTTCTATTCAAAAGGAGGATGGGCTAAAATAAAAAACACAATACCATTCCAAAGCAATTATTGGAGTTGGACTGTTGTAGATGGCTGGTCAAAATACAATGATATGGAATTTTATATTAAGTTATACAATAGTTCAAATGGTTTAATAGATACAAGTTCAACAAGTCTAAGAGATTATGTTAAAGCAGCAAATATGGATAGGTGGGAGGTTCTAAAAAGTGGTACTTCAGTTGCATTATATATCAACGGTGAATATAAATGCGATTTAGGAATGACAGTTGATGAGCCAGTATATTATATTGAACTTTATCAAACATCGCCAAATGTCGGCTATGGAGAGGAGGCAACCATCCGTATAGATGATTTTCTTATGGGCAATGCAATTATTGGAACTTTTCCTCATAATTGGACAATAAAGCGCAATTGGGATAATCCCGATACAAATGGACTTTATAACAACGCAAATACAAAGCAATATACACATGTTTTTCATACAACTTATGCGTGGCGTAATGTTACAAGTTATAGCGAAAGAAATCCTCCTGCCGATTCAATCGTTACAAAGTATTTCTTTACGGGCGAGATAGTAAATATAACATCATTAAGTTCAAAATCTTGCGGTTTAATCGAGTTCAATTTTACAGATATGCTTTTCCATGAAGACCCAACTGATGACAAATATGGGCTTTATTATCAGGAATTGAAGCGAGGCACTGATGTTTTAGCGCAAGATTATTTCTGGTTTACTTATGAAAGTGCAGAAAAAACTTTCAGTGGCACAATTTCGTGGGATAAAGATAGCTATGCAAGCGGAGAAACTGCAAGAATCCATACAAATATTACAAATCCCGATTTTACCACATACCTCTATAAAGGTTATGTATATGATATGGATGGAAACAAAGAAGAGGAATGGACAGTATCAAGCACAGATGAATGGCACGAGGTTGATTTGAACGGCTATGATGCGGGCACATACTTTGCTATTCTCAGGGTTAGAAACAAAAACACAGGTTTTGAATGGGATGAAGCGTATGATATTGCAAGCATAAGCGAAGAGGTAAGAATCGAGGGGGTGAGTTACAATGCAAAAAATGAAACCATACTCGGTAATGTATATGTGAATGCACTTCAAAATTATGTGGATCACGAGACAACAACAAATGCAACAACCGGTGAGTATAACATCTCAGAATTATGTGTTGATATGGAAATCCAGATGAATGCCGCAAAAACAAACTATACCCACAATAATTTTTCATTTACACCGCTTCAGAATGGCTTATATAATATTGATCTTTTCCTCCTCCCTGATGAGAACCACATTAATATCACTCCCCCCGCGATTGTGGGTTTGGTTCAGTCTTACCCGTTTTATCAGAACGTTTCAGAGGCTACCGTAAATCTTTGGAATACCTCCATAGGACTTGCCACGAGCAATACTACAAATTCTATGGGTTATTTTGAATTTACGCTGGATAATACGAGTATGCAAACCTCAGACATCATAAATGAAACTTTCAACTCTTCGGAATACGATACATGGGTAAGCTTAGCGAATAGTGGAATAGTGCCATACAGCGAAAAAGTCACCAACACAACCGATGAGACGCCTTATCAGAGAGGCACAGACTATGAAATGGATTACGTGGCAGGCAAAATCAAGGTGCTGAGCACGGGGAATATGAGCAATAACACCGATTATCATATTGATTACGAGAAATACGAAACCACAACCTATTCAATCAATGCAACTAAATTCAAATATGAGCAGATGAATCAGCCCATGACTTTCTCAGTAAATGCTACTGAAGTCAAATACGTATATCTTTTGATGAACCCGATATACAACCTCACAGTAAGAGTCCGGAGTGCGGATACGCACGCCACGATAATGGAGTTCAATGCGATGCTTAATGATGGAGACGTTGTTCAGACCACGACCGGGTATATCAATTTCTCGGTGAATTATGGTATCCATAAGGTAGAGGTCAGTGCGGATGGGTATTATCCAGGCATAAGTTACGTTTATGTTGCTGAGGATACAGAGAAGATAATATATCTGTCGCCAGTTGAAGAGGTTGTGCAAGGTGGACCTGGGGTCTACTATGCTCCTCATACAGTTATGTTTCATATTCAGGATATTTTTGGCAACCCAATCTCAGATGTAAATGTAACAGCAGTAGGAGTGCAGACAACAATGGGCAAATGGAACTGGTTACGAACTATGCTGGGATTTACAAACGAATCAGCAAGCGAAATTCAAAATACAACCATGAATGGAACAACCGATACAGCGGGCGAGATAACTTTCCTGATGGTAGAGACCATAAAATATAAAATAAACTTCAATAAAACCTCGCAAAATATCAATGAGACAATCTATATTTATCCAAAAGAAGATAGATATACGATTGTTTTAGGGTTAGTGAAATCACCTACCGCATACGAAAATATCAATATCAATTTTTCAACCTCAGAGGTTAATAGCACCCATAGATTTTTCAATGTCTCGTATCAGGATTTAACCAACCATACGAACCATCTCGGATTTTATATCTATACAAAGCCTTTGAACTCAACAGGGAATGTAACAGAACTCTATAACGAAACCTTAACTGGTGTAAATGCCTATAATTTCTCTTACTTGGCATTAGGATGGAAAGGAAAGGTTTTTTATGTAAAATGTAATGCTACCTATAACGATTCGTATTTTGAGCCTGTGGAGCAGACAAAAGGTTATATGTATTATTTGAAGCAGCGATTGATAGATTTAGGGTTTGATGAAGAACATGATTGGTATTATAATGCGATTGCTGTGGCGTTACTTGTGCTGATTGCAGCAATGTTCTCAGGCATAACAGTAAAATATGGAGCAGTAATAACGCCAGGTGCTGCATTGGGGTTGTGGTGGATAGGTTGGCTATCAGTCCCAGGTGCTGTGGTTATTTTACCAACAGCCTTTGTAATAGGAGTTTTATATTACATGTCTGAAAGTGCAAAAGAGGAGGGGATGACATGAAAGCCTATGAAATTTCATTGTTCGTAGTAATCCTATCGGCAACGATAGGGTTTATTAACGGATTAGGATTGTTCAGCTATCAATATGAAATGACGCCACAAAGCAAGTATATAGAATGGAATGTAAGCCAGATAGGCGAAGATTACGGCAATGTAACGACTCAAATATCGTCAAATTTCAATATAATGGGAACACTAAGTGAAATAACATTTGCAATTGCGTGTCTTTATCCTACCTTAGTAAAAGTATTCCATATCCCAATTTTACTTTCCGCCCTGCTACAAGTTGCAATTTACATGGTCTATGCCATAGGAATACTTCAATTTATAACAGGCAGATCATTCAAGAATATCGAATGATACATAACATTTATATAGATGAGGAAACACATATAATATATATAGAGGAGGTGAACCATAGGAGGTGAACCATAGGAGGTGAAAAAGTGACAGGGCATAAAATAAAAAATATCAGTATAGGTGTAATAATAGCAGGACTATTTTTAGGATTAATGATAGGTAGTGCAAGTGCATGGTGGAATAGCTCATGGAGTAAAAGAGTACCGATACATATAAATAATACAGGCAATAGTAATGCTTTAACCGATTATCAAGTGATGATTAACATAACCTACAATAGCGATATGAACAGTAATTTTTCAGATATAAGGGTAGTGAATGAGACTTCAGGCACAGCTATTCCATACTGGATAGAGAACAAATCTAATGGCAATTGGTGCAAGATTTGGTTCAATGCTTCCTACATACCAGCGAGTTCATGGTACAATGATACCTACTACCTTTACTACGGCAATCCTTCTGCCAGTTCTGCGAGTGATGGCGATGCAACTTTTAAGAAATTCTATTCTTTTGAAGATAATTATATTGGATGGACTTGGGTAACTGACCTGAACAACGAAGTAGTCAAGATAGGAAATAAAATTCTAATAAGTTACCATAGTCCAGATTTAGGTGATAATGGGATTTTAATTTACGATATAAGTAATCAAAGCTGGAATAGAAAAGTAATATTCAGTGATAATGAGAAAGGAGACCACTACCCAGCAGTTCTTTTAGAGACTACAAATTATATTCTTGTTTTCATACCTCATCGTCCAGGCACAGTTGCAACAATACATGCATATCGCTACGATTATAATCTAAATTTCATCGATTCTGTGCAGCTCACAGATTATGACTCGGCTTTTCCCCAGGTTGTCCAACTTAATAATGGGAGAATCTACTGCTTTTGGAGAGACGACTCTACTCCCGATGCTCCTGTTTGGAAATACAGATACAGCGATGATGAGGGAGCTACTTGGAGCGACGAAATTCGGCTTACAACAGGCCCTGCATATGGCACGCTAAGTTATTTGCACGCTGCAACGGATGGTGAAAAAGTATATGTTTCGTATCACGAGATGGGGGGAGAACCTGATTTGGCGTATGGAGTCTGGTTCATGTATCTCGACACGGATGGACAATGGAAAAAAGATGATGGGACGGTAATTACATTACCAGCAAACCCTGACGATATGAGCAAACCTGTGGATAAAAACGCTTGTGCATGGCAAATTCTATACTATAATGGCAAGGTGCATATTTACTATCATGACGAGGCAGACACAAATGATTTCAAGTATTACCAGCTTATATGGGGTGGAAGTGCTTGGACAGATCAGTATATCTGTGATAGCAACAGGGGAGGTCTTCCTAAAGCACCGCATCTTGCATTGGGTATCTCCGCTAAACAAGATAATCCAGACATTGTTTATGCATCTGTAGATGTCAATGGGGTTGCCGAAATACAAAAATGGGTTTACGATGGAACTTGGACGAAAACCGAAGACATAACACAGAATAGTGCAAAAGATAACTGGAGACCAGTAGCCGTTAGGGGCGGCAGCAATTTCGATGTAGTTTGGCAGGTAGTCGTAGGCTATTGGAACGCTTGGAACGACATAAAAGATATTTATCTCGGTGCAAGAGGAATATACCCATACTCAGTCATAGAATGGGAGAAGGCTGATGACATTATATTTGAAAATAATAAGCTAAAAATACCTGCAGGCAATGATAACGCTAACTACCTCAATTCCACCTACACTAACACAACTTTGAATCCTCAAGGAACGGCTTTAGAGATGAAGACCAAAATTTCTGGAGCAACAAGCGGCGACTTTTGGAATGTTGGCTGGCGACAGGATGCAAACACAGTGTATATTTCCAGACATTCATACTCTACTACAAGAGATTGGGACCTTTTAATAAAAGGTGTAGATGCAGGTACGGGGTATGGCGAAGCAAGCGGATATAATGATGTTTATGCTCAAGATGAGTGGCATAGGTTTTCTCTTAGAGTTCGTGAGAACACGCTTAAACTCGTAGATGTGAATAATCCTGCAAATGAATTATCATCCACAGATGCGTTTTTCGGTCAGATAACATCCGCAAATATTGGTCTCGGCAGATGGGCGGATTATGGAACATTTTATGTGGATTATATTTTCGTTCGCAAATACGCCGACCCAGAGCCAATAGCAGAATTGGGTAGTGAACCGTTTTATAATGTTTCAGGTTATGTCAAAACCTCAGGTGGAACAGCGATAGAAAATGCCTATGTTACTAATAATGTTACTTCAGATACTGATTATACTAACTCATCAGGATATTATAATCTGAGCCTTCCAAATGGCACATACTTAATAAAAGCAGAAAAATTGGGTTATGCATCAAATACGAGCACAGTAACAGTTTCTGGTGCTGATGTAAGTAATGTAAATATAACGCTTGAAAACGCTGATACAACCTTTACAGTAACCTTGCCTGCTGGTTATACCTATGCTCATTTCAATTTAACAGGGATAGAGGGAGCATCAACTAAAACTAACTGGGCACCAGAAGGACAGAGCGATACACAACCGTTTTATAATGTAACCAATACAGGGAATGTAAACCTGAGCATAAGAATGCAACTCAATGCCACTATTCCAAATGTTATCCTTAAAGTAGATACAGATAATAACCCCTCTGGAGCAAAAGAAGTGAATACAACCTTAGTTGAAATCTATTCTGATTTACCTCCCGATAGTTCCATAAATATCTGGCTGTGGACAGATTTATCACATGCTGAAGAGCAAGAGACCGGAAAAAATCTTACGATAAATGTAACTCAAGTCCTATAAAATTTTTTATAGTATAAAACTAAATAAATATAAAAGGAGGTGAAATGAAAAAAAGAAATGAAAAAAATAGGAAAAATATCAGCATTAGCAATATCAGTGATGATAGCAATATCAGGAATAGTGAGCACTGCGATTGCCTATGATGCAGACAATCCTTGGACAGGGACAGTGAAATGGAGTATACCTTCAGATACAAGCTTTACAGTAACTTTTGCAGGCACAGAAACACAGGTAAACTTTACAGCATCATCTGCAACTGAAAACCTAATTGAGCCAAGTGGACAGGATGCATCGAGCAATACGCCAATTATAACTATTGAGAATACGGGCAATGCTAACCTTAACTTCTCATGCAACCTGACATCAGCGAAACCATCATGGGCAACGATAAAGGTAAGTAACCAGTCAGACCATACAACCGCAACGGAGTTTGATACAACTCTGGTTTTGATAAACGAAAGTGTACCAGCAGGTTCATCAACGCCAATGTATCTCTGGACAAATATAACAAACGCACCAGCGGGCGATACAACACGGACATTACAGATAGAAAGCGAAGCAGCAAGCTAATCAACTTGTATTAGCTGAAATGAACAGATTAGGTATTCTGGTTGGAGCAGTAGTAGTGGTAGTAATAGGAATAGTTGCAGCTATCTCCTATCAAACCTACCAATTAAATGAAGAAGTGAGCATAAAAGGATTGCCACCACTGGACTATATGAAGAATATCCCACCAAAACCAGTAGATTTTCCATTAATAATGCGAGAAATGGAAAGTGGCTATATAGACCTTTCGGATTTAAATGAATCCTACTGGCTTCAACCAGATTTTTATCCAAATTGGGATAGAGCAAAACGATTTTACGACCAACATGATTACAGCCGATGGGGTGTTTACGGACATGGCGCATATCCAGCCAATCCAGAGGTTGTATTCAATACCACAAAACAAGGCTCATGGATTAGTTTTGATGTTCTCTATCGGACAGGATTCGGTATAGAGACTTGGCAGGGTGTTAAACTCGTGCCAGAGGATAATGAGTATTTCAATGTAAAGATTACACCAAACCAGTTCCTATTAGAACCAACATTTCCAGTGTTTATGAGAGGCTGGGTTAAAAAAATAACGATAAATGTAACAATCAAAAAAGAGCCACCAAAAGGAGATTATACAATTAATATTAATATAATGCCACCAGATAAGGAGCAGGCAAAGAAATGGTTCTGGGAAGTATTAAGAAAAGAATCAACACCAGAGGAACAAGAGATGATAACAAGAGCAAAGTATCAGGCTGAGAAGGAAGGCACACTACCAGAGAAATTTGAAAAATGGATAGAAGTAGGCAGGAAGAACAAATATGTAGATGCTTCAGCATTCAGTGTAGGACCGAGGATAATCTTAAAAATAAGAGTTGTATGATATGTTCGATGGATATAGAGAGATAGGAACTGGAAGTACAGGAAAGGATAACCTTTTCAAACTTTTTATTTTATTCATTTTCATAGGTATTGTAGCAGGAATAGTTGTAGCCGAATATCAAGGTTTTATTGTAAGGTGGCGAACTTATAATTTTACGACCTTACCAGCAACGAATATTACAACCAGCTCAGTAACTTTTAATGGGAATACAAGCATTCCTGCAACGGTATGGTTTGAGTGGGGCTTAAATGGAAGTAGTTTTAATTTTAAAACTGAGAACATGACCGTATCACCTGGCAAGTTTAGCAAAAAGGTATCAGGATATGGATTATACCCAGGCAAAAGTTATAAATACCGAGCAAAGGGAGTATCAACTGACAATCCTGATTTGGTAATGACTGGGAATACAGAATATTTTACTTTAGAATCTATAACAGAAATCGAGGAGAGGAATTATAGCAAGTATGCAGAAAATTTAACAAAAGGCAACCTATCCATAATGAGTCTTACAAACACAATAACTGAGCCCTACACAGACAGGATGGGCTTGATTTTCTGGTTAATGCTATTCAGTTTACCTTTTGTAGCAATGTTTATCAGAGGCACAAAAGTCGTAGTGCCTGCTTTATTAGCATTATGCATAGGAGGCTTGATATGGCAGTTCCTACCACCAGAATGGACATATATCGCCTATCTCTTGATAATAGTAGCGATAGCGGGGATAATTTACTCGATAATGAGGAGTAGGAGGTGAATAAAAAATGAGAAGTATATTGGCTATGGTAGGGATTTTTATAGGTGTGATGGTGCTGTTATACTTTGGTATAAACATGGTAGCGGAAGTGCCAGAACCAGCCGTAAACACAAGTGCATATCAGCAATATACGAACTTAACAGGCATAATCAATCTCAGTTACGGCGGGTTTCAGGGCATCCTACTAATTCTATTCGCAGGAATACTCTTAGCAGCCATATTATTAATGATACCGAGGAGAAGATAAAAAATGAGCAAGATACAGAGAACACCATTCTCAATCGAGATAAAAATCTGTGATGAAAATGGAAGAAAAATTTTTATGTGGCACAATAGTCGAGGGAATCTCTTACTGGGGATAGACAAAGCCACAGATTTTGTGATAGAGAAACTCGGTATTGACCATAAGACAATAATAGAGCGGAAAAAGCAGATAGAAGAGGCAACAAGAAAGATTTTGGGGGAGGAGAAAAATGATGAATTTACAGATGGCGGTGAATAAGAAATTCATTGGGTTATTTCTGGTTGTATTAGGCATGATAAGTATTTTTGCACTGCCTATCACATCAGCAAGCGAGATAGAAAATCTTTCTACTGAGGTTGGCACAAACTTTATAAAGTGGACATGGGATTATAACGAAACCAGCACAGCGAGTATTTATATTGATGGCATGAAGAAAGTAAACGAAACAGAATTGGATTATTTCATCCTATCGGATTTAAATCCTCGTGAGATGCACAGTATCGTGCTCGCAAATGCATCAAACAATTCCGATATCTATGCAATGGATAGCCAGCAAACTTTTTATCCACCTTACATTTTTGCTATTCTCCTTACATTCATGCTGATTTTTCTTGTGATTACATTATTCCTTCAGGATTCGCTAAAAGTAATCATGTTCGGCACAATGAGCTTCGTTTTAGGGCTATTTCTATATCGTATGAGCTATCCTTATCATTATGAATTGATAGCGTATCCATGCTTGGCATTTTCGGTTCTGGCAGTGATATGGGTTATGATAGCCACAATAAACCTATTTTCAAAAACTGCAAGCAGTGGTAGCTGGGAAGATGAAAGGGTATGAATATGAAAATTCATAAACCTTTTTATATAGAAAATATCTATATAATATTGGGGTGATGTAAAAAATGGGAAAGAGACATATATACCAATCCGTTGGTGGTGTAACAGATATAAGGGAGATAAACCGAAAAATCCGTAAAGAGGTAGCAAGAGCAAAAACAAGAGCACAACTGACAGAATTGCACAAACGAAGTATGTATCTGGTGACTTTATGCCATGCACCAGCATGGAAAGAGGCATTCAGAGGCAAGATAGCGAAGATGAAGAAGGCAGCACAGGAAGAATTCACAAAAACAGCGAGAGCAATAAATAGAAGTGCAGAGAAATTGGGATTGAGAGCAGACTACGATACAAAATGGGGTCCAGGTAGATAAAAATGCCACGAAAAGGATATGGTAGGAAAGATGGAAGTAGACGGGGATTTAGAGAAGGAGGTAGAGGTAGGAACAGAACAAACAGGTGCAGACATCCAAAAATGAGGAGGTGATAAATATGACTTATGACTTACAGCAAAGCATCTTTACAAAGGGAAAATTTCGAATATTACAAAGAAGAAATTGAATCAGTAAGAATTGATACGTAAGAAAAAAGCACAGATGAAGAGAGAAATGAAGAAAATAAGGAGGAGGAGATAAAAAATGCAATATGTAACAATATATACAGAGCAAGGTGGTATAGGCTTAGGGAAGATAGATAGCAAAGGTAGGCTAATATGGCGCAGTGGTGTATGGATACCTGTATCCTACGACCAGCCAGAGTTACGAAACAAGCTATTGAGAAAAGGTGTAAAGAGAATAGTAAAGGATGGAGGTAAGAAATACAAGCAAGTTCTCAAAGGATTAGGTCTACCACCAACATATATACCACCTGAGAAAAAAGTTGGGAGGTGATAAACATGGCATATAGACCAACTGAATATCCAAGAGTGGGCACAGGCAGGTATTACTACATAATGTATGAAAATCTTGAACGGACACGAGCAGGCACAAGGGTATGGAAGCCCAGAGTAAAGCGAGTGTATATTTCTGGCAGACTTTTGAAGATGGAAAAAGGCAGAGTGAGGAAGCGAACAGGTAAGGTAGTGAATGGGATAAAATTCTATTATGAGAACACACGGAAAGGATTTACGGCACATAGACATGGAACAAGGTATAAGGTAAGCAAAGCAAAGATGGTTGTAGAGAAGGTTGTAGAGTTGCCGAGAGATGCGAGGAACATAAGACTAACAACGAGCAAACGAGAAGCACAGCCTACTCTGATGGAAGTGAGATAAAAAGTTGGAATAAGGATAGTTTAAGGAACTGGAATGCCCAAGATAAAACAAACTGCAAACAGGATAGTAGTGCACGCAGGCAACTGGTGGAAGCGTTATCATAGGGCATCACAAAAAACAAAATCGTTATGGCAGTTTCGCATAAAGGATGTAGGACGATTAAAGCATTCAGAGTTGATATTATGCAAGCCACCACATTCAGCGAGCTGGCATACCTATGCTTGGTCATTCTCAAATCAGCAGGTGAAGAAGAATAATCGTAAGTTGATTGTATCTGATAGGAAAGCATTTGAGATACTGGCAAAAATGAAGGAGAAAGGAGAATTAAAAGGTTATACTGTGGTGTTGAGATAGGGGATGGTAAAAATAAAAGAGAGAAGAGCAGTAATAAAAATAAAAATAAAAAGAGAAGTAAAAGAGTATCTGAAGCAAAAATATGGAAAGGGCTATACAAGGTATCACAATATCTACAAAAGAGGAAAGTGCTATTACCTTGACCTAACATATTATTATAGAAAGTCCATTGTTGATATGAATTTGCGATACTGTGATGGAAGAATAGAGCGATTATGAGATGATACAAAAATTAAAAATTTATAAAAATTTAAAAAGATAAAAAACTAATATTAAAATAATGGAAGAAAAAGGAGGAGGAGGGAAAAATGGAAAAAGGAATGGAAGGAGTAAGGAGACTGCATTGCGTTATACCTGAGAGTTTATTCACAGAGCTCAAGAAGTTAAACATTCTTGAGCAGATAGACTCAGTGATAACAGAGCAACTCTGGAAGGAAGTCCAAAGGAGGAAAAAGGAGAATGAAAGGTTATACTCTGAGAGATAAAAAATAAATAGAATAAAATCTTTTAATTTAATTGAAAGGGAAAAGGAAGAATATGGAAGAAATGAAAGAGCTGAAGCTGGATAGGAGCTTGAGAAACATGCCCAGAACATACCAAATCCGTGCAACAATACCGTTAGACCTTTTTGTTGCCATTAAGGAGACACATCTACTGGACAGAATTGACAGCAAAGTTACAGAGATGTTGTATGATTGGGTAGAGGAGGAAATGAATAAGAGAAAGGAAAATGAAAGTAATAGAAAGCAGAAATCCAGCCATAAG
>Ga0164318_10004524_pt1 | contig 13385 bp, 10 predicted proteins | sample GuaBasSedimGuay9_FD_113734 | JGI IMG/M metagenome (GOLD analysis project Ga0164318, IMG submission 113734) | Subseafloor sediment microbial communities from Guaymas Basin, Gulf of California, Mexico - Guay9, Core 4571-4, 0-3 cm | ecosystem: Environmental > Aquatic > Marine > Hydrothermal vents...
ACGGTATAAACCCTGGCTCGCAGATCCACATTGGGCATTGAATATTATTATTTTTGCAGATGCCTGGAAATGGACTCCTCTAGTAGTTTTACTTATATTGGCTGGGCTCCAATCTATTCCGGATGAATTATATGATGCTGCTAAAGTAGATGGAGCAGGACCGGTTAAATCATTTTTTAATGTAACACTGCCTTTATTAAGATGGCCAATACTGGTAACCTTATTATTACGAACTGTAGAAGCAATAAGAGTATTTGATATTATTTTTATAATGACAAGAGGTGGTCCTGCAAATCGTACAAAACTTACTACCTTTTATGTGTGGGAAGTTGCCTTTAAACATCATAGGATGGGTTTTGGTTCTGCATTGGCATATCTTGTAACATTATTAATAATTGCTTTTGTTTTTCTTTATTTTAAAACAGTCAAACGAGAAATTGAATATTAATGAAAATATAGGGTAAGTGAACATGGCTTTAGAAAGAACTCAGAGATCAAAAATGTTTCTTTATTTATTTATTATAATAGTAATGATAGGGACTCTATTTCCATTTTATTGGATAATAAATATGAGTCTACAAAACAATATTGAGCTTTATGATGTCCCGCCTCATTTTGTTCCACCTCATCCTACATTACAGAACTTTAAGAGCGTTCTTTTTCAACAAAGAGGAACGATGAAATTCTATGAGGCGGTATTTAATACACTAATAGTGTCATTTATAACGATGCTTATATGTGTTTTTGTTGGAAGTATAACGGGTTATGCCCTAGCGAGATTAAAAACTAAATGGGGAATATATCTTCTTTTTGGTTTAATAGGAACGCAAATGGTTCCTCCATTGACAGATTTGATACCATTGTATGTAATCTTTAGCCGATGGCTGGGCCTGGTGGATACAAAGGCAGCATTAATAATTGGTTACACCGGTTGGCTTCTGCCTATATCTGTGTGGATTCTTTATGGATATTTCCAAACTATACCAAAAGATCTTGAAGATGCTGCAAGAATAGATGGGTGCGGTAGAATGAAGGCATTATTTAGGATTGTAATGCCTCTTTCAGCTCCCGGCCTTGCAGCCACTGCTATATATGTTTTCATTTCATCTACCAACGAGTTTTTATTTGCAATGATATTTACAAGCACCCATCGTTCAATGACTATTCCTGTTGCTCTTGCAGATATGGTGGGAAAGTATCAGATTAGGTATGGTGATATGACTGCAGGTGCAGTAATTGCTGCTATTTTTCCTGTAGTAATAGCATTGATATTCCAGAAATATCTGGTAAAGGGTTTAACTGCTGGTGGGGTAAAAGGCTAGAAGAATGATTTAATCAGTAATCCAATAATTCCAATCAGTATTGGAATATTTATCGATATCATAATCTGGGTGAGGAGTTTAAAACGTTTATCAGTGTAATTTCTTAATTCATCAATTCCTTTATCTACAAGGTCGAATCTCTTATCGACCTGTTCAAAGTGTTTTTCGATTAATTCGAATCTCTTATCGACCTGCTCAAATCGTTTTTCGATTTGCTCAAATCTTTTATCGACCTGCTCAAAGCGTTTTTCAATTTGCTCGAATCTTTTATCAACCTGTTCAAATCGTTTTTCGACCTGCTCAAATCTCTTATCGACCTGTTCGAAGCGTTTTTCGATTAATTCGAAACTTTTTTCCATTAAATCACGCTGAGTTTTGAGCTCTTCTTCTACACGAATTGCTCTTTCTAAGAGTGATAGTTTTTCAGGAATTTCCCGTTCCTGAGAATATTTCTTCACAATATTATCGAGTTTTTCATTTAAATATTTTTCTATTATTTCTCTTACTCTATTCTCAGTTAAAGTTTCCGACATACATCATCCTTTTGTTATATAGTGTATTACCCTGGTTACCTTACGTCAATAATAACTTTCAAAAAAATATCATACAAGTTCCTCTAACATTTTAGCAACAGTTTCATCATCATGGGGAATTGGATTATAGTTTCTGCTTCCACCCTTGGAGTTTTCAACAATATAGGGAATATCATCTTTTGTAATGCCGTAATCGGACAGTTTTGTTGAAATATTAAGCTCCTGGGTCAGTTTGTTAAATGCTTTAACTGCATCAGGAATCCCGGTAAGTAATTGTCCGACTTCATTGTACTTTTCTTTTCTTGCAGGATAATTATATTCAATCACTTTAGACATGACAATAGCACATGCCTTCCCGTGGGGAATGCCAAACTTAATGCCGATGGGATGGGACAGCCCATGAGCAAGACCAAGACCTGCATTAAGTAAAGTTATTCCGCCGTACAAAGAGGTTAATGACATGGCTTCGCGTGCCTCAAGGTCATCAGGATTTTTGTAAGCCCTAATCAGATATTTACCAGCCAGTTCTATCCCCTTCTTTGCGAGTGTATCTGTGATAGGTCCCGAATTTTTTGATGTATATGCTTCAAGATTCTGAATTAATGCATCCATGCCCGTTGCAGCAGTTACGTCTGGCGACATAGTGAGGGTTAATGAAGGATCCACAAGGGCGATATTTGGAATCATAAGTTCGCTTCGGATGCTTTTTTTGAAGGTTTTTTCTTTATTTGTTATCACTGCATTTTTTGTTACCTCCGAGCCTGTTCCGGATGTTGTAGGAACAGCTATATACGGGATTGAAGGATTTGTAAACTTCCTTCCGGCCCAATAGTCAGCAACCTCGCCACCATTTGTTACTATTATTGAAACAGCTTTTGCAACATCAATTGTACTTCCGCCTCCAACGCCAACAATTACATCTGGAGAAATCTTCTTTACCTTTTCTACCATATTACGAACAGTTATTTCATCCGGGTCATGCGGAACGCCTCCCAGCTCTGAAACTTCAAGGTTTGCTTTTTTTAAGATGCTGATTATTCTATCATAATTACCACTTTTGAATATTGATTTTCCTCCATAGATAAGGCAGATATGTTTTCCAAACTCCTTTGTCAGGTCTCCTAATTCTTCTATTGTATTTGTACCATATACTATTTTATCCGGGCCAATTATAGTTGATTTTAATCCATATATTCCCATAACTTTAATCCCCTAAATTAGATTCATAGGCTAAATATAATCAAGGATTTATTCTTTTTTCAAGGTATATGTTTTTTATTCTTCTTCCAATCTGAACATCAACGAATTGATAATGTCTAGCAGTCTCTTGTTTGTTTCGGATTTGATTCTATTTTTAAGGTATGGTATTATAATATCCGGATCAAAATCCTCTAAAACCGCCAAGGCGTAGTTTTTTAACTCAGGATTATTTGTTGCTTCTAATATTGGAGCTATGCATTCTTCGGTTCCTATCCTTGATAATGTGTATATAACAGATATTTTTTGAGAAGTTGGTTCTTTAGGTTCGGCTAGGAACTCGCTAGCAAGAGGAATTACCTCTTCAGTGCCCAGATCACCCATTGTCATTATAATGTTTAGTTTGATACTATTATTTTCAGGGAGGTGATAAGCTTTTTTTAAAGATTTTAATATGGGATCAGAATCGTTCCCAAGTTTATCTATAGTACTTACAATCGAATTTTTTATTTCAATATTGTTTTCTGTTAATAGCATTCTGGAAAATAAACCTGTGATCTTCTGGTTACATTGTCCTATTTCCCCGATTGATCTAATAGCAAAGTACCGCATCATACTGTACTTATCATCCTGTAACTTGATGATATTTATCAGGGAGTTCACAACATTGTATCGAGTATCGGAGTATCCGATTACTCCCAATGCTCTAATTGCATTAGTTCTAACAGAAATAGGTTGAGATTCGTTTGTTGCAATTTGAAGAAGTTGAGCAACTACGTTTAAGTTGTCAACTTTCCCAATCTTGTAAATGCCCCAGGTGGCGTTTTCTCTAACCTTTTTGTATTCACTTTTGGTTAAGTTTAATAGAGTAGGAATTGATACAGGGTCTTTTATTCTGCTTAAGATTTCAGATCCGTTTATAAGAATGAGTTTATCCTTACTTCGTATCAGAATGCCACTTAAGTTTGTGGCGACGGTTTTTGGATTAACTTTGCTCTGTTTTAAAATTGCATTTTTTGCAACCTTTCGGATTTCTGGGTCGGGATAACCAATATGGCTGATTAATTTCCCTATTACAAGTTCCGTTCTATGTTCATTAGCATAAATTTCAAGTATTGCCTTTCTTACGGACTGATCAAGATCCTTGTTATTTAATAGATTCCCGAAAGTTACGATGTAGTTTGGAGCTTTAAGCTTGTATAAAGCTCTTATTAATTCGAGCTGCATAGGAGGATTTGATTCATCCTTTAGAAGTCTAGTAAGTTCATTTACAGCATTGAAGGCATTTAGATTGGCTAACCCTCTTATAGAGACCATTTTAAAGTAAGGATCCTCAGACTTTAGGTATTTTGAAAATGTTGGAACAAGAGTTGGGTCCTGATATTTTTCTGAAGCATTTGAAAGGGCTAAGAGTACCTCTTTTTTAATTTCGATATTCTGCATCTCTTCCTTTGAGGATAACAATTTTTTTAATGCAACAGTTGCGTCTTTATTACCAATATTACCAAGGGCACGGATTATTTCAATTTTTATTTCTTTTGGTTGATCTTTTTGAAGCTCTTTAAGCAGTCTTTTGGTTGCAACAGAGTTTCCTATGCTTCCCAGTGCTCTGATAACGTATTTTTTATATTTTTTATTTGAAAGAAAGTCCATTAGGTAGCTTACAGCAAAATCCTGTTTAAGCTGGCCAACTACTTCTATTGCAGTTATCACCTCCTGATCCTCTGCATCACTTGTTGATTGTATTTCATTTATCATTATGCTGGTTAGAATGTTCTTATTCTCATCGGAGATATTATCGGGAACCCTGAATCCGTCGTTTATTATTTTAAGAAACTCCTTTCTTGCATTGATTAACTGAACTTCACTTTTCTTCCCCTCCTTTTTATAGGAGTTTATCATTATGGTAATAAGTTCATTCAATTTTTCTTCATTTTTTTTGGCTTCAGTTGTAGTAGTAACCCTTTTGCCCGTTTTCTGCATTTCTTCACGTCTTTTTTCAATTTCATATATCTTTAATCTGTATTGAAGTGCGACGATTTCAGATATGACTCCACGAGGGTTATCAAGTATATCTTTTACTTTTCTTACCTTGTCGAGAGGAAGAAACATATAGTGATCAATTATAAAATCAAGTATCTCTTTCCCCTGAAGATGGTTATCCTTAACAACAGTTTCCGGAATTATTTCCGATAACTCGTCAGTTTGATCTGGTTTTCCGTTGTTATTTAGATCTATATATCCATCTTTTAATTCTGGAAAGATTTTTACAAGAGCATTATTCAGGGGGCTATCTACAAGGGAAATTGGGTATACAGATAATGATGAAATTAAAAGGATCATTGTAATAATAAGAAAGCAAAGCACTATTTTTGAGTTTTTTGATGTCATTTTCATTCACCTAATAATCTTTTAATCAAATTATAGTGCATCTTATATATCAATTTCAAAGATATCTGGGGAAAAACATCTATTTAGAAGAAGGTTAAATAATGTTTTTTAACTAATAGATAAGTACACTTTCAATCATAATTAAAGATAAGATTTCCCTATTCGTTTTATACCTATAAAAATTAGATTTAAATATCCTTGAATATTTTGGTATTTTATAAATAATAAAACCCTGAAGGTAATGTAGGTATACTTCTGTAAAAGTATTTAAGAAAATGGCAAAGGCTGGTTAATAAATTAATTTCACCAAAAACAAATTAACTAAGGACAAGGTTTATTTAGAGTTTTGTACGATTTTCTATTATTCATTGCTTGACTTGGGATTTTATAAAAAGAAATTGGTTAATAACTGTATAAGATTATAACTTTGTGAATATTTAATTTAGTACTTTAAAATAAAGTTTAGTTACCTATTCACCAGAGTACAGGAGTGGCTTATATGGGGATTGAAACAATTTGCGAAGGGGGCATAGGCGGTAGTGCCAAGGTTTATATACAACTCCGAAATAATTTTCCCGGCCTTGGGGGAATGGTAAGTACAGAACAGGATTTTGTTGTTGCGTATAGGGTTCCATTATCGATTAAACTTGAGGATATCCCAAAAGTGGAGTATATAATAAAAGACCTCAAACTAAAAACTACCGAATCAAAAAGGGCTTTTGAAGTTTATTTAAGGCATGTAATAGCAAAAAAGCTGGATGATTATTTTTTTAGAAAGGGGTACTACAAGTTTGCACATATACCAAGGCCTCTTGGGTCCACAGATTTTGGTGGATATATGTATGAATGGGTTCATGGAAATGAAGGATTCTATACTGAATATTATGATGATGAACTCAATATGTATGTACCTGTAGAGGTAGATGAGTGGAATACCGTATCAAGGCACTTCTACAATGCAGGAGTTTCGATTTTTCATGACATATCCGATACGGTAGATGGTAGATATACGAAGAATATAATTGTACAGGAGCCATGCCTTGAAAATTATCCTCGCCATATTACTAAACTGTGGAAAAGAATTGATTTTGGGCCGGAGAGTTTCCCAATAGATTTTAATCAACTACTTACTTTTATTTCCAAAAATCTGGATGATATGAATGTATACCTAAAACCAGAAAGGGTGAGAATGCTACAGTTAATAATCGAATTTTTTAAAAGGGGAAGGAAGATTGAAAATTGGTCCAGGTTGAAGGAGTTAAAAAAGCTTATCCTGAGTTTCAGAATTGCAACAGCAGAGCATATGGGTGTGCAGGGAATTTCTTCAATGAGGGAGCTGAGGAAATGCAGAGTTAAAAAAATTGAGAAGAAGGATAAATTGCCCCCGGAAAAGAGTTTTTCAAAATTAATATCTAAAAGTAGCAATTCAATATTTGAACTCGAAGTTAGATCAGGTTTCAGAGGTATTGATGGGATAATATATACCCTTCAAGAAATACCTGTAGGGAAAGTAACTCCCATTGACACAGATGATAACAATATTGGATTTAAACTTTTTTTAAGGCACTTTATAGCAAAGAAGCTTGAAAATGCCTATATTTCTGAAGGGCGCTACTCTTATGCCCATATTTCCAGACCGCTTGGATCGGATGTTAAATCCTACTACTATGATTGGGCGTGGGGAGATAAGAGATGTTTAAAAAAGCTTCTTGAGTTGAATAGACCAAGTAACAAACAGGATGGTTTGGACCAGTGGTATGAATTTGTTCATTATTTCAATGAAGCTGGTATAGACTTTGTAAGTAGACTTACATTTATTCCTTCACCTTATAATCCCAAAGATCAATATGCTAAAAATATAATTGTAAGGCAGCCATACAGTGAAAGGGAAAATGTTTATATATCGAGATTATGGAAAAGGGTAAGCTTTAGTGAAAATAGTACTGTTTTTAACTATGAGAAGCTCGATGAATATCTAAAATCCAATAAACGTTACTTGAAAAAGTATCTTACAAAAGGACGCTATGAAACAATGATTCTTGCCCTTAAATACCTGAAAGGGGATAGAATGACCCGTAAAGAAATGCAAAATCTCAAGGATGGTGTGCATGCATACAGGATATCGGCTTTAAGGCATTTGAATCATTATGGCTTCGGTCCACCGCCTGAAGGTTTTGTTGATATAAGATGGGGATAATAGATTTAATAAAGGTCTGCTTTTAATAATAATTTTTTTGTTAGAGTTTGAGATATTACTATTTTATGAGGTAATCACTCATTGTTGATAGATATTTTTTAAGAAGGGGTTTAATATTCCCTTCTTTTGGTATACAGTAAAGAAAAAATGATTTGTTCTCAGGAATAGCTGACATAGCAATAAGGTTAGTGGTAAAAGGAGTATTTATGATTTTATTACAAATATCAAGTGATTCTTTATTTTTATAATATAGTAAGTATGTACTGTTACCTAACGGTATTTCTGTACTTTTTAATCCACTAATATTGTATTTACTTAATAGCTTCAAATATTTTTTTTTATTCTTAACACATATAAAATGAAGCAGAATCTCTTTATCAGTATATATATTTAGTTGTAGTTTATCATGACCCCCAAATATAAGATGAAATGGATAAACTGCTACTGAATGTCTTGGTAATGTTGTAAATAGTGCAACCACCTTGTTTATATATCCATTTCTTGTGTAAAATGCCTTATACCCAATTGTTCCACCAAGGTTTTTGTATAGTTTATCAATTGGATTAATCGCCGCTTCAAGCTCCTGAGAAATTATAGTATGAAGGTGTTTATTTTTACGGTTACCTCTTAGGTAAATCAAGTAAACAAATCCACCTGCTGCAAAAATGAGTAGAATTTGATATAGAGATATACTACCCATTACTTAGTCCTCAGTAGAGATATATTTTTAAACAATTATACATTATTATTATGAAATTACAAGATAAATAGGCTAAATTGTGTATAATATGAAATATTTATACTTGACATTAAATATTAGCTTTAATAAAATATTTATAAAATGCCTCAATTTTATAATTATTATATTATATACGGTGATAAATTTGGATTTGTTGACTTCGAATCAGTTGAGAGATTGATAAAAAACAATCTTTGTGAAAAAATAATAATCTTTCTTTCAACCGAGCCTCACAAGAATGTTAAAGCTGCACTGAAGAAGTACCAATCAATTGAGATAAAATTGTGTAAAAACCCTAAAAAAGAGGCAAAAAAATTTGTAAAAGATTTTAAATATGAGAATAAAGGAAAATCAATTGGAGTATACCCACTCGAAGTAATAGCAGACAGATCAATGTGGTTGGATATATGTTAGGAGAATTATATCTGAAAATTGATTATCCCTCAGTGAGAAAGTGAAGAAAGGAGGTGATACTGTTAATTAAAATGAAGAGCAGGATAATCACTTTTCAGATGGATAAAATAATAAGGAGGTCCGTATGAATGGCTTATTGCTTGCTCTAATTGCATTTGTATTGTTTTTCATTGCTTATAAAACATATGGTTCTTTAATTGCGAAAAAGGTATTTGAGCTTGATCCAAATGCACAAGTACCATCCAGGGAGTTTGAAGATGGAGTAGATTTTGTTCCTACTAAAAAGGAGATTATTTTTGGCCATCATTTTGCATCTATTGCAGGAACTGGGCCGATAGTAGGGCCTGCAATTGGGGTTATATGGGGCTGGGTACCGGCTATGATTTGGATTGTTGGAGGCTCAATATTTGCAGGTGCCGTTCATGATTTTAGTGCCCTCGTAATTTCAATGAGGAATAAGGGTAGATCAATCGGTGACCTTACGGGAAATATTATAAGCAAGCGTGCACGTTACCTCTTCTTTTTAATAATTTTCTTCGAATTATGGATTGTAATAGCAATCTTTGCTATGATAATGGGGATTCTTTTTAATATGTATCCGCAGGCTGTTTTCCCTGTATGGTTTGAGATTCCAGTAGCATTATGGTTAGGTTGGGCAATCTATAAGAAGAAAATGAATATTACATTGGGAGCAATTATATCAGTTATCCTTTTGTACATAACTGTTATTATTGGAGCATACTGGCCATTAAAGATGCCATCAGTATTAGGAATGTCACCATTAACTGTATGGGTAATTATTTTTATGGTTTATGCATATATTGCATCAACCCTTCCGGTTACTACCCTACTACAGCCAAGAGATTGGATTAATGCTCATGAACTTTTGATTGCTATGGGTTTGATTTTCCTTGGCGCAATTTTTGGTGCTCCAAAACTGCATATCGTTGCTCCAGCATTCCAGCTTCATCCGAAAGGTGCACCTCCATTATGGCCCATGCTATTTGTGACCATTGCTTGTGGTGCAATATCTGGTTTTCACTCTCTGGTTTCTTCAGGAACTTCCTCTAAACAGGTTGCAAGCGAACCTGATGCAAAGTTTGTTGGTTATGGTTCAATGCTGATGGAAGGAAGCCTTGCAACCCTGGTAGTTGTAGCAACTACAGCTGGTATAGGAATTAAATATATTCACGAAGGTACAGTCCTTACAGGCCTTGCTGCATGGCAGGCACATTATTCAAGCTGGCAAGCCGCTGCAGGATTGGGAAGCAAATTAAGCGCTATAGTAGAGGGTGCCTCTAATATGATGGAATCTATCTATATACCTCATGCTATTGGTGTAACAATTATGGGTGTTTTTATTGTTTCATTTGCTGGTACGACACTTGATACAGCTACAAGAATCCAGCGTTACGTAATAGGTGAATTTTTTAGTTCAATAAAAGCCCCAAAATGGGGAAATCGATGGCTTGCTACTGCAATAGCTGTGATCACAGCTGCGATACTAGCTTTTCTTCAGAAAAATGGTAAGGGTGCTTTAATACTTTGGCCACTTTTTGGTGGTGTAAATCAATTACTTGCTGCACTTGCATTGTTAGTTGCAACTGTTTATCTGGTTAGAAAGAAGAAGCCTTTTGTGATAACTTTAATTCCATTGATTTTTATGATTATAATGACTGGGTGGGCAATGATTAGAAATATTAACAATTTTGCTAAAACCAGTAATGGGTTACTTCTTACTATAGGAGTAATTATTGTCTTGCTTGAGTTATGGCTTATAATTGAGGCTATTATAACTCTATCTAAAGCGAAAGAAACAGATTTAGGTTGAGTTTAGTATAGACGGGGACCTGTTTAATTTTGATACAATAGGAATTTCACCAAACAGGTCCTTTTAATATAATCTTTAAATATAATTCTTATAGAAAATTTCAATGAGTGTATTTATATCATTATATAATCTTTAGATTATCCGTAAGTTTTCTTTTACACTTATCGCAAAAGTTGTACCCCTTTTTATCTGTGTCTCTAATGCTATTTGAAAAATACATAACACAGTTCGGATCATTGCAGTGATCAAGCCCAAAAATATGTCCAAGCTCATGTACTGCTTCTGTTAAAATCCTTTTTTTGTAAAGTTCATTATTTTCTGGTTTGGAATAGTACTGGGGTTTTAATCTTGTAAGAGATATGATTCCAACACTGTCTATAACCTGTCCGAATACAAAGTTAAGCCCTGGTGCGTAAATATCGTAATCGATAACTCCAAGAACAACGTCGTAGTTTTTTTTATCCTTTAACAATATGAGTTGAACGAGAATAGTCTCAGCCATGAATTGATTTCTACTCAGATTTAATAGATGAAAAGGCAAATCAATTTTTTCCCCACTGGAACATTTTATTCCTTCTATAACGGAAGGGATTGTTTCGGTTAAAAAATCTATAATACTTTGCTCAACTTCACCGATAGGTATTATTATAATATTTTTCATACTTATAATATTACACAAATATGGAATTGATTCAAGTATTAGTTTTAAAAATTAATCAAGGTTTAAAGTAAACTTTTGGAAGGTAGAAAACATCAAAGGTTAAAACTCTTTTTGTTAAAAATTATTGAATTAAGGAATATTTTGATTAATACTTTATTTTGTGAATTGATTTTTAATTTAATTGTTTCCAACCGAGATAATAAAGTGGAGTGTTACAAAATATTCTAAATTAATTGTCAATAGATGATAATAGTATTAAAAGGGGGATTGTATGAGTAGGTTTGAGGCATTTATTAGAAGTCTCATTAATGCTAAACTCTCTCAAAATCCGGAGGGAATAGTATCAATATGTAGTTCTAATCCTTATGTGCTTAAATCATTTTTCAAATCAGCAGTATCTTATGGTGGAATGCTTTTAATAGAGTCAACGAGTAATCAAGTTAACCAATATGGCGGATATACTGGTATGAAACCTATTGATTTCAGGAATTATGTTTTTAAATTAGCTGAAGAGTATAAAATAGGGGAGAATCGTATTATTCTGGGTGGAGACCATCTAGGGCCCAATCCCTTTAAGAATTCCGATAATAAAAAAGCAATGGAGGAGGCCTGTAATCTAGTAGTAGAGTGTGTAAAAGCAGGTTATAAAAAAATCCATTTGGATGCCAGTATGCCTTTAAGAGGGGATTACTTCTATCCTATAGGCCATGTTGATCTGGAATTGGCTGGTGAAAGAGCAGCAATTCTCTGTAAGGCTTCAGAAAATGCTCTAATCGGAAATAATAATTCTGCAGAAAAGCCTCTTTATGTAATAGGGACAGAGGTCCCAGCTCCTGGGGGAAGCAGTGAAGTTGAGAGAAAAGGGAAAATTGAGGTGACGAGTCCAGGAGATTTGAAAAATACAATTGAAACCACAAAAAATTCCTTCTTAAAGTACGGTTTAGAGGATGCATGGAATAGGGTTATAGCGGTAGTATGCCAACCTGGGGTTGAGTTTGGCGAGATGCAAGTACTTGATTACGATAGAAATCGGGCACGAGAACTTGCCTTTTATATAAAGGGCTTGGATCATCTTATTGGAGAAGCACATTCAACTGATTATCAAACAGCTAAACATCTTAGAGAATTGGTTGAAGATGGATTTTCAATTCTGAAAGTTGGTCCGGAACTCACCTATGCTTTAAGGGAAGCTCTTTTTTCTCTTTCGTTTATTGAAGATGAGTTAATTGAAAATGAAGATGAGAAGTCAGCTCTTGTATCAGTTTTGGAGGATGTTATGATTGAAAATCCAGGATGGTGGGAAACACACTACTCAAAGGGTTCAAAGGTCTCTTTAAAGTACAGCCTGTTTGATAGAATAAGGTATTACTGGAATGATAAAAGAGTTAATGATGCTGTACAAAAACTTTTTAAAAACTTAAGAAGCAGGATTATTCCTCTTTCGTTATTAAGTCAATTTTTACCTGTTCAGTATTGGAAGATTCGGGAGGGCAAACTAAAGTCTGATCCTTTAGATATCATATTGGATAAAATTGATGAGGTTATCAAAAAGTATTACTTTGCAACTAAAGGAGTCAAAAATAATGTTTGAAAAATCTTTCAATCAGATGAGCCTGGTTCTGGATACAATGTCTGAATTAGTGGCATATCAGGATAATGAGCACAAACTGATATATGTAAACAGAGCATCTGCGGAATCTGTCGGAAAAACTCCTGAAGAGCTTGTAGGAAAGTATTGTTATGAGATATGGGGAGACGGTAAAACTGTATGTCAGGATTGCCCTGTTGAAAGAGCTCTTCGGTCTGCAGAACCTCAAACAGGTTACATCCAATCCCCTGATGGGAGGAGCTGGATGATTAAAGGGTATCCAGTTAAGAATGATAAGGGAGAAATTATTGGTGCTATGGAAGTTACATTGGATATTACGGAAATTGAAAACCTTAAAAAGAAAATGAGTGAAGCAGACAGAAGCTATAAGTTTATAGTGGATAATATTTCTGATATTGTTTTTCAGCAGGATAAGAATTTAAAGATAACTTATGTTAGTCCATCGGTAGAAAAGCTAACCGGATATAGTGTTGAAGAAATTATGAATATGA
>Ga0164318_10004525_pt1 | contig 13384 bp, 12 predicted proteins | sample GuaBasSedimGuay9_FD_113734 | JGI IMG/M metagenome (GOLD analysis project Ga0164318, IMG submission 113734) | Subseafloor sediment microbial communities from Guaymas Basin, Gulf of California, Mexico - Guay9, Core 4571-4, 0-3 cm | ecosystem: Environmental > Aquatic > Marine > Hydrothermal vents...
ACCGCTCTATTTCTAATGGTCTGAATTACCTTTTTGCTGACCCTTCCCATAAAAAATTCCTCCACCCTGGATAACCCTCTTCTGCCTAAAACGATGGTTCCGTAATCTCCATCTCTGGCTTCTTTGACAATAGCTTCTGCGCGACTATAGGCGTCTGAAATTACTTTGGTGGATATCTGATCTGATTTGAATCCTGCGTCTGTCAAACAATGTTTTGCTTTATCAAATGCGGAACTTATCTCTTTTTCAGCAGCTTCAATGTGAATTTTGGGTAAAAAAAGATCCGGACTCTCTGCCTGAAAATACCTGACCCCTCGAATGACATGGAGCAAGGTTATGTTGAAATCGAACCCACCCAGTCTTCTTGCCACATATTCTACAGCGCGCATGGCATTCTCCGAGCTATCGAGGGATAGCAGAATGTTTTCATCAAGAGGAATTCTGCCGATCATCAAAACAGGAAGGAAAGACACTTTCTCAATGATTTTTGTGGCCACGCTCCCCACAACAATCTCTTTATAGGTACTCATGCCTTTTCGCCCCACCACCACGCAGCTGTACTCCTTTTTGGCTTCCTGTATGATGTCTCGTGCGATTCCTTTTTTTCTATTATGGATATTTATGGTAACTGCATTCTGTGGAACGCCGGAACGGAGAAGGATCTGCTGCGCCTTATCCATGTATTCCTGAATCACTTTCCTTTTTTGCATCTCCCAAGCTTCGACTTCCCTGGCAGACTGAGCGAATAGAGGATCTTTGGCAAGATCCCGATAAGACTCCGGTATGCTGCTGAAAACATTAAATAGAACTATCTTCATGTTATGAAACGGGGCCAGCTTGCTGACATAGCGTACCGCACATAAGGCATCATCAGATCCGTCAACCGCCAATAAGATTTTCTTTTGATTCTGATTTTTCATCACTGAACCTCCCTTTCGCACCTTCCCCTGACCGTGTATGCCGCCGTCTGCCATCGGCTATACCTAAGGCGAATAGCCGGAAAGGCTTGACAGGCAAGTTTTCGTATTGCCAAACTGTCATCCTTCCGCTCTTCAAGAATGACGCCGGTGTGGGTGGGGCTTAATTTGAATCTTTTTAAAGATTACTTAATACTGCTTACATAATGATTTTTTACGCGTTGATCAATACTAAAGCAACAGTTGTGCCATAAATTGAAAGAATACCTAAGACACTCTAACAGATAGTAAATATTAGAATTTAAATTATATGCACGAAGGGTTTTTTAAGAAAATGGTGTCCCTTCCTGTCAGGTATTTTTACAAATTGTAAAAGAAAAAATGGATTTTTTATTCGATGTTACACCAACCCGACCTAAGCTCCTTTACACCCTGTAAAAAAAAACTGACATGTCTATTTCCCATATTTTGCATGAACCATCGTTGGAATTAATGAATATTTCTGTTAGAAAGGGACGTGCAGTGAGACCGGATCTGGAATGCGGGATCTGCGGAGAACCAGGCGGCGACCCCGAGTCCATCCGAATTTGTCATGAGCTCGGTCTGACATACGTATCGTGTTCGCCATTTCGGGTGCCCGTTGCTCGCCTGGCCGCTGCGCACGCCGCCTTGCTTGACCGCGAAATGTAACTTCTCAGTAAAGAATCCTGGCCCAGAGGATCAGCCTCTAACTTATTTTCTTCTGCTCTTGGTACCAACGAGCAAACAGCTTATCAAAATACTTCTCGTCTTCAACTATTTCTTTAGTAATTTTATAAGGTCCTTTAACACCCATATAATTTAATGCTGAAGCGCCGGAGAGAAATTTCTTCAGGCTCTCGGATATCTGAATATTGTTCTGTTGAGCATATTGTTCAAAATAATTTTGGACCTCTTCGTCCAAAACAAGTTCAATCCCATATTCCTTTTTAAAGTTTTCAACAAAATCCGCAAACGGAGACCTCTCTAGCATTTTCAAGAGATAATCTTTCGATCGTTCGCACAGTTCTCGAGTGACTTCCAATTTTGAAAAATTTAATCCCGGAAGTTCGAATTGGAAATCTGTTAATATGTTTTCCCACACACTAACCAAGGCACGGGCCCCGGTCTTTTGGTTTTCTGAAATTTCCGCCACATATTCAACGGCGTCTGAGATAAAATCAACATCCATATTGAACAACTTGAATTCCATTTTATATTGATTGAGGATCGAGTCTTCGGTTTCCTGCATGATGCGGATCAAATCGTTTTTGGACAACAAATTGACAAACGTTCTTATCGGAGACCGGCCGATCAATTCCGGAAGAAGTCCGAAATTGATAAAATCATCCGCTTCCGCTTCTCTATAAAAATTTTGCAGCTTGCCTTTTTCGTTCTTTTGTTCGTCCACGGTAAATCCTATTATCTCAACACTTCCGTCTTCGCGCACCCTGCCCTTGTGCTGCAATCGTTTTTTTACAATAGATTCCAGGTTGTCGTGAGTCCTTTCAAAAGATCCCCCCAATATAAACAGGATATTTTCCGTACTAATCATGCTGTCTTGTTTGTTGGTTTTTTCTCCTTTTTGTCGATCGATGACTTCCTGGATTTGAGAAGCGGCAGAATACGGATTGTTTATGGGCACCAGCTTTCTCTCTATGAGTTTTAAAACCGACCGTTGAAACCCTTCTCTGGAAATATCATGTCCGATGGATGCACCGCTTTTTGCCTTTTTATCAATCTCATCAATACATATCAGGCCGCCATACCTGCTGATGAATCTCGCCTGTTCTTCGCGGTTATGTCCGGGGACCAAATCAATCAATTCGCGAATCATATCATCCGCACTTTTGCCCACATAACCGGCTTCCGTATAATCCGTGGCATCAATAATCAGTGTGGGAACTTGTAAAAGATCTCCTAAAACCTCCACACAATATGTTTTGCCGCTTCCTGAGGGTCCAGCGGTAATGGTATTTTTTTTGCGAAATCTTTTTACGGTCTGATCATCCGGATTTTCGCAAAGATATTTTATCATGGCAAAATGATAGGCGGCGGCAATGGCCAGCCTCTTTTTATATTCTTCTTGACCTATAACATACTTGTCCAAATGCCTTTTGATTTCTTTAGGGGTAAAGGTCTTAGGAGCAAGATGGCCAACCGTCTGTTTTTGTGGATCAAATCGTTGTTCCAGAAAGGATTTAAAAGCATCGTTGGCATTGTCTCGTGCATCAAGATATGCTTTGGCAGCCTCTTCTTCAGAGCAATTATAAGAAGCCATTATTTCTGTTATTGCTTCTCTTGGAATGGATATTTTCATAAGCCCTGTCTCGTGTGTAATTTACTGATGTTGGTTAACAGCGGTCATTTATTACTTTCCATCGGAATTCGAAGGTCTGGTTTCAGGTGTCGGGTGTCAGTGTCAGAAGGACGAACGTAGGAGCTGACACCTGAACACTGACACCTGAAACCTACGCTTCGAGAAGGCTTCACCATGCCCAAAAATGTCCAAAAAAAAGATCTATTTTTCTACCATGTTACGAGATCTGTTCTTACTAAAAACTCGAATGGATCTATCCGAATCCATTTTTGTGTGTATTTTTTCGGTTAAGCTGTCTTCCCATGGTAATAAAACTTCAGGATCGGTCACCACAACCACTGCACACCTGGACCGGAAACTGACGCGTTCCACCACACTTCCCGCATACCATTTCCCGGTTTTTTCTTTGGTATGAGATCCCATGACAATAAGATCCGCATCTTTTTTTTCGGCATATTTTAATATTTCCAGATGAGGCAAGGCACCTCCCCGAACACTATATTCATGATCTGTCCCTTGAAGGAATTTATGGCAGAACTCTCGAAGTCTTTGCTCGCCGGCGTCCCTATCTGCCTCATAATCATCTTTTGAGTATTTGGGAAGCGGAGGAACAGGTATCATGTGAAATGATAAAAGCTTTGATCCGTACGCTTGACCTAATTTTACTGCAAAGCATAATGCACATTCACAAGATCTTGAAAAGTCGATACCCACCAGAATTCTTTTAAATGCCAGTCCTTGCTTTTGAATGGACGGATTAACAATCATTACCGGACAATTTTCACGCATGATAACGCCTTCTACAGTACTCCCGATCTTTCCGACCACTCTGACCACTCCTTTCTCCTCAGCCCGGGTGGAATGGGGGCCTAATACAATCAGGTCTGTAGTAATTTGCCGTGACCATCTCAAAATTTCCTCCCAGGGAAAACCGGGGGTTACCCTGATCTCATAATTTCCGTAAGATTTCAAAATGTCATCATATACTTTTTTTATTTCTTCCGTCACCGCTTTTTCGTATTCTGCTCCGGTTACAATCTCCTCTCCGGTCTTAAAATGTTTTATTAAACGACGATTCTTCCTGGAAGCGGATTCCAGTACATGAATGATGTGCAATTTCCCATTGTTTTGTTCAGCAATTCTGGCGGCCGTCAAAACCGTTGCATCAAGAACGCTCACCCTGTCAATTGCTGCTAACACGCTAGTAAACATTTCTCCCCCCTTTTCTGATCCCCCAGGTGTGTAATTCACTGATGTTGGTTAAGCGATCATTTATTACTTTCCATCGGAATTCAAAGGTCTGGTTTCAGGTGTCGGGTGTCAGGAGGACGAACGTAAAAGCTAACACCTGAAACCTGGATTGCTCGAGCTAAATCACCAACAATCTTGATTTACGCCCATCGTCCGGTGTTACACGCCGGATGTTCTTTCTCTAAACGGGGTGTTTTTCAATAAGTTTTAGGTTGTTTTGTAAACATTCACAGGTTACATTTACCCCCTAAAGAATTGTTTTGAGAGATTAACGTTAGACATCGAACATTGAACAGACTGAACATCCAACATCGAACGTCCAACGTTGAACATCGAATAATTATGTCGCTTCGCTCCTCAAATTATTCTAAAATCGAATGAAAAAAACAAATACTTTGCATCCTCCACGTCTGATGATTATAACTTATCAAATTCTAATACGATACCGTATTTAAGAATATGTATATTTAGTTTATTTACTGAAACTCCTGTCTTTGTTTTTGTATTTCATTCAACATTGGATGTTGGACGTTCGATGTTCATCTTTTTCAGTTCCCTCTCTATCCGATAGCATATTATCCCGCGACAATATCTTTTGTACGCATTCTTCCAAAGATTCTTCAGTAGACACAGAAATGTGTATCTCATCAGGAATCTCATTCAACGGCTCAAAACGTTTTTTAAACTGTTCAAAGTGCCGAATACGGGCATCGGAGATGGAAGGTCCGGTCCGGCGCTTTATGAGACGTGCTTTGGATAAATTTACCGATGATAAACATTCCACAAAGATAATGTTTACATCCGTGTCCATAGCCAGGCGTAAGGCTTCACCCCGTTGATGGGTATTACTGAAAGTTGCATCTAATATTACTGAAGCGCCTTTTTCGATTTCCTCCTGGGCAAGTAACAGAAGTTTTCCATAGGTAAGAGAACTGGCCCCTTTGGAATATATGCCTTTTTCAAACGGTACATTCATAAAGTCATGAGGTTTCAACCCGAACAGTTCTTTTCTGACCAAATCCGAACAAAAAACTTTAATGTTAAGAATTCTGGATAATTCATTAGAAATTGTACTTTTACCCGAGGCAGGCATGCCGCAGACAACCCAGAGTGTCGGCCGGGTAAACTGTAACGCATATTGATAGGCCAGATCCATGTATCGGTCAATTTCTCTGCAAATATTCGCCTTTTTCCAATCTCCAATAGATGTATTTTCCAGATGTATACAATTCACCTTGGTACGTATTAACGCTCGATAGCACTTATAAAAATCAATCAAAACAAACATATTTGGGTCATTCGCATATTGGGCAAAGGTATTAATCAAATGTCCGGCTATTTTTGGAAAACCCTCGAAATCCAGGTCCATGGCCAAAAAAGCCAAATCAGATGCCATATCCGAGTATCGGTAACGTTCATTAAATTCTATACAATCAATAATCTGAATTCCGTCATCAAAATAGATATGCCCGGACCTTAAATCACCGTGGCAATCGCAAATTTTTCCATTTTCTGTCCGATGTAAAAAAAGTGGCTTCCTCCGGATCAAAAATGAGCGTGTTGCTGCATGTATGACATTAAATATCCGATCGTTAAACATCTCTCTTAAAAATTTTTCCATTTGCCCGAAGTTTTCCTCGCATTTGGCGCATATGGTTTCCCATGAACCAAAAGCAGTGATTTTTTCATTCCCAGGGTAATATTGGTAAAAATCGGCAAGCATTCGGGCCAACTGCTTAATTAATGTATTGTCGATTTTTCCGCATTTAAGCATCCGAATCAGTGAACAATCTTCAGGTAGCTGGCGCATTTTTACCGCATATTCAACCGGTTTTCCTGGCCCGGAGATAGAATATCGACCATCTTTAAAGCTTATGGCAACAACCCCTAAATAGATATTGTGTGACAGGCGACGATTTAGAGTCGTTTCCTGATGACAATAATAGTTGCGCTTTGCCAATGGGGTATAATCCAAAAATTCCAGATTAACCGATTTCTTAATTTTATAGACATAGTCGCCGGTCAGGAAGACTTTGGAAATGTGTGTTTCACGCTGCTCTATCTTGGAAACAGCATGCGGGTAAAAGCCGGGCTTTTTCATTAATTGAAAAATTTTTTCTTGATGATTCATTTTTTATTTGGCACTCAATCCGCTTATGGCATTATGCAACACGGATTGTTGCTTTCACATTAAATACCTTTAATTCATGTCAGAGCGAAAGGCATTCCAGGATAGGGCCTGTGTAATAACCGGTCTAAACGTCTCTCCGTGAACGAATGAGAAGCAAAGGGCGATCTATACGTTGCAACACCCCGGCCGCAACACTTCCATAAAATGTCCTTAACAAACCGGCGTGGCCGTGACTGGCCATGGCCACCAACCCCACATTTTTTTGTTCGGCAGCATCGATGATTGCTTTTGCGACCGGACCATGGCCGATGAGAATTTGAGCATCGATACCCTTTGCTCGAAATTTTTCTTGAAAAGCGACAAGATAAGACTCTGCGTTTTTCTTCTGCTTATCGGATCTTTCCAAGTACGTTGATATATCAATCACTTCATCATACTCCAGCATAAGCGACGGTTCAGCAACTATAAAAAAAATCACTATGGCGTTTAAAGATAGTGCCAGGTTTTCCACATGAGGCAATATTGCCTCAGCGCGTTTCGAGCCGTCCAATGGAACCAATATAGTTTTATACATGTTTTCCTTCTGTATATATTAAATTTATATCTTATTTTTGAGAAGTTACGAATTATTTCCAGTGGGAATCCAAGGGTAACCCACTTGTTTTTTTGAAAAGCAAAAACCATACCAAAACAAAACCCCCTTTGAGATATATGCTTAACCTTCTGATATGAATTAATTGTTTCGTTTTACAAGAAGTATTGCGATTAAAATTCGGAATGATTGGGTGTCAGTCTTTTTTACAGGTTGTAAAATCAAGGTAGGTGGAAGCTTCTTTTTACAATTTGTAAAAAAAGCAGACAGGTATCTTTACCATCTATGATGTCGTTTTTTTATCCTGACAGTAAATAAGTATATAATTTCAGGTAGATAGTATTCAGGTTTCTTTCGGTCTCCTATGGCACAATAGTTGCGTAATGTAATTATAAAAAATATTTGCCATTCTTCAACACTTAGAATTTGGGAAGATCATTTATGGTAAGGAATACAGGAAGAATATGTAATAAATGATCTTTAAAAAGACATCCTAAGCCTAAAAAAGGAGATGCACTATGGTACAAATCGGAGGTATAAAATATACACCGGGAATGTACACGCACAAAAGACCAACGGGCACTCAATTGGCAGATAAACATTTTCGCGAGTTGGAGAAAAAATACGTTTAACAGAAAAAGGAAGAAAAAAGACCGGAGATTTTCCCTACCATCTGTTGTTCTCGAAAAATTGGGGTTGGAGCCCTGGAAATTGCCGATATTGTAGCAAAAAATATCGGATATGTGGTGAGGAAAGCGAAAAGTTAACTCATTGAACTTTCAGCGAATGTTCTTTCTATATGTTTAATTAGAGTTTAAAATGCAAACCGACATTTCATTTTTACAACTTTCCATTTTGACTCTTTTGGGGGGTGCAACAATTATAGGGTTTTATGTGGGCCACCTGGCAAATCGTATCAATTTGCCCACAATTATCGGTTATATGGCGTTAGGCGTCATTCTCGGACCATCCATTCTGAATATTTTTGAAGAAGGCGCTATTCAAAAACTATCATTCGTGTCGGAGATTGGATTAGGATTTGTTGCAATTACCATTGGTTCCGAGTTGAGTCTGGCTTCTTTAAAGCGTATGGGTCCCGGCATTGTCTCTATTATTCTTGCGGAATCTTTGATGGCCTTTCTGGTGGTCGCAATTGCAATATATTTGCTCACTCGAGATCTGCCTTTATCAATCATTTTTGGTGCAATGGCGCCAGCCAGTGCACCTGCAGGGACCGTCGCCGTTATTCAGGAATGCAAGGCTAAGGGAAGTCTTACAAAGGCACTTTATGCGGTGGTGGGATTTGACGATGGCGTGGCCGTTGTCATTTATGGATTTGCCACTGCCATTGCAAAAACGCTCCTAATCAGAGAATCTCACCCTGCAACGACAAACATTCTACATGCACTTGGGGCTCCCATAGTCGAAATCAGCTTAAGCTTGATCCTTGGCGGAGTCATTGGAGTTGTATTCTCAAAGCTGGTAGCAAAACTGCATAATTTTCGAGATATTTTGATACTCATTTTCGGTTTTGTGTTACTCGCCACCGGACTGTCAATCCGATGGCATTTGTCTTTTATTCTGACCAATATGATGGTAGGCTTCGTGCTCGTCAACAACCAACCTGAAGCGGTGATACGGAGGGTAAGAACATCGCTTGACGAAATCATGCCGCTGGTGTTTTTGCTGTTCTTTTGTCTTGCCGGCGCACACCTCAAGATATCAGCCATTACGACCCTGGGAGTCCTCAGCGTGGTTTACATCATCGGCAGATCCGCTGGATTAATGGGAGGGGCTTATCTTGGGGGTTGTTTGTGCCAAGTTGAGAAAAAAATAAAAAAATATCTGGGATTCGGAATTCTTTCACAGGCAGGGGTGGCAATGGGTCTTTCACTAATCGTCATGGATGAGTTCACTCAACTCTCTGCACAATATAACCTTCCGCATGCGGAAATAATGGGTGCTAATGTGCTTTCAACAATTACGGCTACGTGTATTTTTTTTGAGATCATTGGTCCGATTCTTACAAAATTTGCGTTAACAAAGGCAGGGGAAATTTCAATCCAAACAACAGATTAAATAATCCTGACCCAATGAGCTTGGGTTTGGTTTCACCCCATAGGGATGGTGGAACATTGGGTATGAAAAAAAGGAGTGTCATGACAGAGTCAAAAAGAACAAACCATATCGGCAAGGTGGCTGATTTTTTGAAAGAATCCAAACCGCGCAATGTTCCCAAGGTAAAAGAACAGGCCGGTGTTAGTGAACTTATCGAGGCATTTGTTCAATCCGATCATTCACGTGTCGTTTACGTTGTGGATGACCAGGAAAGGCTCAAAGGTATTATCTCCTTGGGGAATCTGGTCAGGCACTTTTTTTTTCACTACCACGATACACATATCGATAGCCGACACCTTATCAGCATGGCGGTTTCTGAAACAGCAAAGGACTTTATGCATGAAAATGCACTCGTTGCACGGGTTACCGATGAAGTAGAGGATGTGCTCAAGCGTATGATTAAAAACAACGTTAAAGAGATCGCGATCGTGGATAATCAAAAAAGGGTCATAGCAGACCTTACCATAATTGATCTCCTCAAGTATTATAAGCGTTGCGCGTAACATTCTGCTGTAACTTAAAAAAACTTGGTTTTGCTAACCGAAAATTAACCCCCTTTAAGCCAACCTCTGGTATTGAGGAATGGTTACTCCATTTTAACAATTCATGCTAACATATCTTTTCTCCGTTGTCACTCTGTGATGAGAAAGATTTTATCTGCTCCTGTTTACGCGTATGCTTAATAATGGAACCGGACAGTGACGAAACATTTTTTCTGCCGTGGAGCCGAAAAGAATATCTTCAAGATTGCTGCGACCCTTGGGACCCATGACCACAAGGTCGGCCTCCTCATCCTTAACAGCTTGAATTAGCTCGCGAAACGGTATTCCAATCTTAAAGAGCTTTTTGACAGGAAGATGGCTGACAAATGTTTCTTCAATCAGTTCATTAATACGTTCTAACCGGCGCTCCATTTTAATTTTTAAAAATTCCTCTTCAGAAATAGCGCCGCTAAACCTTGCTGCCATTCGGACTGAATTGACATCTTTTTCGTTAATTACATTGGTTATAATTATATCGGACTTCAAATCCTCGGCCAGCTCGGCAGCATATTTTAGCGACTCTTTTGAATACTCAGAAAAGTCACAAGCCACCATTATTTTGCTGATTCTTTTCATTTTCTAACTTTTTACCGCTTTTAAATCATTCAATCAGTCAAACGGTAACCGACAATAGCACAAAAGACATGTCAAAATAAGGTTCGTGAAATGACTTGGAGCACCTTTTTGATAAGTTAGAATATTTTCTTAAGACCTGGATTATGTTACCACCCAAACCGCCATTTTCCTGGCCATCTGAATAACCTTGTTGCTCACACGACCCATAAAGAACTCTTCAACATGCGATAGACCTCTTCGACCCACGACAACAGTCCCATATCCCTCCTTCAGAACTTCTACCACAATAGCCCCGGCCCGGCTTTGTACTCCGGTAATCATCCTGGTAGTGATTTGATTTCTATTAAAGCCGGCCTTCTCCAAATGACCGGAAGCCTCCTTGAAGACATGCTCCATGGATTTTTCAGCCTGGTGTAATTCCTCTCTATCAAAATCTCTAACAGCGTGAAAGAGGGTAACCTTCCAATGCAAATTATCCACCATGTCACCAACGTAGTCTACGGCCTTCATTGCTCCTTCCGAAGCGTCTATGGCCACAAGTATTTTGCCAATCTTCGGAGTGCCGCCAACCACGCAGAGGGGGACATTGATCAGACGCCCAATAAGCTTATTGGCAATGCTTCCACATAAAAAATCTTTCAGCATGCTCATTCCCCAGCGTCCCATAACTACTCCGTGGTAATCGTTTTGTGACTCATGGATGATGTCTCTTGCTATGCCCACCTTCCTTTCTTGGATTTTAATACTAACGGCATCCTCCGGGACGTTTTGTTCCAGAAATAGCTGACGGGCTTTTTCCATAAACTCTTGTATCTCCTTCTTTTGCTGGAGCTCCCAGGCACGTGTGGTGGCTACTTCTTTCCTGTATGCGGGCTCTTTCTCGACATCCCAGAAACTTTCGGGAACCTTTGTCATTACATGGAATATAACCACTTCCATACGGTTCGGCGGAAACAACCGGCTCACATAGCGCACTGCCTCAAAAGCCTGATCCGAACCATCCACCACCAACAAAACTTTTCTTCTGTGTTTCACCAGGACATACTCCTTTCTCTAATCTTTTGTCGGATTTGTTAGTTTTTTTTGCCATTAATTTTTAGATCAGTAATAGACTAATACGTTTCTCTTTTGACTTCACGACGGTCCACAATATAAAGGAGAGATGCTTTTTCTCTAAGCGATTTCTTGAGTTTATTGAGCTTGAAGCGATCAATGCCGTACATGCGAATATACAACCGTCGAAACCCTTTGGGAGCCAAATCGTAAGAAGTCAGGATACTCGCCATTCGGCCGCCGTATTGTCGAATTATGTCCGATACCTCTTTGATGGAACCCGGCCGATCTTCTACCTCCAGACCAAACTGGATACCTTTTCTTTCAACACCGGTCAGTGAGATTATTGTTCTAAAAATGTCATTTTGAGTGATTATGCCGACAATATCACCATGATGGTCGATCACAGGCACCCCGGATATTTTATGCTTTAAAAGTATTTCCGCAGTTTCTTCTATGGTATAGTTTAAAGGAACGGTTATGGGGTTTTTAGTCATGATATCTTTTATTTTAATTTTAGAAATTAAATATAAGAGTTCATGAATTTCCAGGGTGGTTGCATCAGAAGGGGACGCCCTTTTAAGATCCCGATCCGTGACAATTCCAACAAGCTTTCCCTTTTCCATAACCGACAGCATCTTGATATTATGTTCTTTTAACAAGTCCATGGCATCACTCATGGAATCATTTGCATCTATGGTAATAATCTGTTTGCTCATCCAGCGGTTTACTAGCATAAGAATTCTCCTTTCGGAAGAATATTTTTCTATCCCGGCGCCTCGGTACATTTCGAAAAAACTGCTAACATCGAAAAGCGCACCAAGAATGCAATCAGGAATCAAAGTAAAAAGGGGTGGAGCCTATAATATTTCTTATGTTGTTTCCACCCCTATCTGACTCGTTATTCCTTTTCATATTTGAAGGAAAGGGTTACCCTCGCACGATAAGCAGTCACTTTACCATTTTCGATCTTTAGGTCTAACTTGGTAATTTCCGCAACTCTAAGATCTTTAAGGCTTTTGGATGCTGTTTCTACAGCATTTGTTGCGGCATCCTCCCAAGAAGAACTGCTTGTTCCCACTAACTCAATGATTTTATAAGTACTATTGCTCATGGCGGATCTCCTTTACTATGGATTTAAAAGCATTCACTTTGATCAAACGCATTAATTTTTTCTCCAACAACTTGTTTTTTATAATAATCTTCTTTCAGACCCTTACTCACTGGGTCAACAAAATTTTTATCCCGGTAGTGCGGTTATAATGGTAGGGGCCTTGACCATTGCATGAATTTGCCGTTTGGCGATTTTATAGCGATCAAAATAGATTTTTGCTACTTCTTTCATAAACTTATACCCTATCTCAGGATGTTGTTGAAAAAGATCAAACAATTTATCGGCATCGATCGCCATGACTTCAGAATCTTCCATACATACAGAATCCAATGTATATTCCTGTGGTTTCATGAAACAGGCAGTGCCAAACAGATCGCCTTTCTCTCTTGATTCAAAGGAAATACCGATGGTATCTCCCGGAGCTATCTTTCTCATGCTTACGAGTCCCTTGGTCACCAGAAAAATATGGTTGGCTCGCTCCCCCTCCCGATAGATCTGGGCTCCCTTTTTGAACGTTTGTTTTTCCGTGATTTTTGCAATCTCTGCCAATTGATCTTCCGAAAACAAACTAACTGTATCGAATTTTTTTAAATCGTTAATTTCTACCATGGTTGGCCTCCTTTTTTTGAGAAAGTTATTTAGTGTCCATCCCTAAATGGTCTTTTTGCCCAATCTCTGCGTTATGCTTAAAAAATAATCCTCGGAATATTAAAAATATGCCTGCGATTATTTTTTTCGCATGCCCCTCCGGG
>Ga0164318_10004526_pt1 | contig 13382 bp, 9 predicted proteins | sample GuaBasSedimGuay9_FD_113734 | JGI IMG/M metagenome (GOLD analysis project Ga0164318, IMG submission 113734) | Subseafloor sediment microbial communities from Guaymas Basin, Gulf of California, Mexico - Guay9, Core 4571-4, 0-3 cm | ecosystem: Environmental > Aquatic > Marine > Hydrothermal vents >...
AATACAAAAAATTTCTGATGCCTGCTATTTTGGGCTAATATGCATCACGGCTCAGGGTGATGCCTGTTTATGGAGGTTATTTCATCCCCGCTCATCAGGCATTTTTTTCAATACTCATCACTCACCTCTCATTACCCTTATGCGCACGGCAAAATTTATACCATTATCTATTAATAAAGCATCATAGTTTTTTTGAAAACTCAAGTAAATATTGCCTCCAACACAATTTCTTACGCATACAAAAGATGCACCTCCTTTGTCAGCACATCCTATGGGGCTTTTGGTTAATGGCTCCTGATTGAGCAGTACATCGGGTAAGTTCTGTATTTTTTTCAGCTTCTGAGTTGCCTTTAACAAGCCGCATGAAGCTGCCCTATTTTTCACCTCAAATCTCCTTTGGAAAAAGACTTAATCCTGCAGTTGGGTTAATCTGAAATAAGGCCCTTTCTCCTTGATTAACTCATTATGAGTGCCTGTCTCTATTATTCGTCCATGGTTTATAACGATTATTCTGTCGGCGTTGCGTACTGCAGCAAGACGATGGGCTACAACAATGGAAGTTCTATCTTTCATTAGTTTAAAAAGAGCTTCCTGAATCTTTTGCTCAGTTTCTGAATCAATATACGAGGTTGCTTCATCAAGTAAAATAAGATCAGGATTCCTGCCAAAGGCCCTTGCAATTGATATTAACTGACGCTCTCCGCTTGAAAGCGACCCGCCGCCTTCAGTGAGGACTGAATCAACTCCATCAGGCAGCTTGTCAATAAATGATTTGCAGTTTGAAGCCCTTAAAATATATTCTATTTCTCTTTCCGACAGATCCTGTTTTGAAAAAATATTTTCCCTCACGCTTCCTGAAAAAAGGAATGAATCCTGCGTTACCAGGGCTATTTTTGATCTGAGAGCGCCGACTTCTATCTTTTCAATATCTATCCCGTTTATAAAAATATGGCCGGATACTGGATCATAAAACCTGACAATAAGATTGATCAGAGTTGTTTTCCCCGCCCCTGTGGGACCAACGACCGCCACTGTCTCCCCTGCGGAAACTGCAAATGAAATATCTTTAAGTATACTTTTCCCGGTGTCATAACCAAAAGAGACACGGTCAAAAACAATACTTGTAATTTTCCCCCGAAAATCAGAGCCGTATTGACGAAAGTTTCCGTTTTGGAGCGGAATTTCGGCCGCTGCTTTAGATATTTTTTCATTTTTACCTGTATCTAAAATTAAAAATATCCTTTCAGCCGATGCCATTGCATTCTGCATAATATTGTATTTTTCAGCTATATCCCGGATCGGTCTGAAAAACATCTTTACATAAGAAATAAAAGCCACAAGAGAACCGATACTGATACTTTCTGTAAGTACACTGCCGCCGCCGTAAAAAATTACAGTTGCAACGGAAACTACTCCCAATACTTCTATAAGCGGCATAAAGACAGCTAAAATACGAATCTGTTTCATGCCTGCAAGGTAGTTTTCATGATTTAGTCTTTTAAAGTTATGATAATTTTCCTTTTCCTGCAAAAAAAGCTGGATAACCTTTATTCCTCCAATAGTCTCTGTAAGATTTGTATTTATTTCAGCTAATTTTGTTCTTAAAATCCTGAAAATATCCCTTGATTTCCTTGAAAAATTAATCGAAGCAAAAATAACAAAAGGAAGCACTGTAAAAGAAACAAGAGCGAGTTTCCAGTCCATTATCAATACAAGAACAGCAATCCCTGTAAGTAAAAAAAGATCCTTAAAAACAAATGTAATAACAGATGTGAACAGTTCATGCATATTCTGAACGTCATTTGTAACCCGTGTAACAAGCCTTCCCACAGGATTTTCGTTGAAAAACGAAATCGGCAAATTTTGGATATGTACAAATAAACTTACCCTCAAATCATGCATGATCCTCTGTCCTGCAAATTCCATAAGCATGTTTTGCAAAAAACTTAAAACAAAATCCGTAAATATTATCACAAGAAAAAGAGCTGTAACCAGACTTACTCCAATAATATCATATCTTCTCAATAAGGATATATCCTCTTTTTCCAGTTTTGACAGATCATCAAAGTGAATAACTGCAAATGAGCCTTCAATTTCAAAAAGATCTTTATATTTGCTGATAATCGCATTTATTTTTGAATCAGTTATATTGATTCTTAGTTTTCTGATTTTTACTCCGGAAGCATCTGCTCCGCCGGCTTTATATTCTTTTGCTTTAACTGAAGCATCGACCGGCAAGATATACCTGTCTATTGCTATTCTGGTGACATAAGGAATGGAAAGGGACAGAAAGGTTATAATAATTACAAAAAGTATCGAAATTAAAAGCAACAACCGATACGGTCTAAAAAAAGGATAAAGTCGTTTAAACAGCTTAAAATCATAAGGTTTGCCTAACTTGTCTTCTTCGGAATATCCAAAATCAAAATGCATCTAATTCCTCTTCTATTTTCTGCAAACGAAATGTTTTTGCATAATATTGATTGTTTTGAAGAAGCTTGTCATGGCTGCCTGATTCAGAAATTTTCCCGTTTTCCAGCACAATAATCTGATCGGCAAATCGAATTGCAGAAAGTCTGTGTGAAGAAATAATTACAGTTTTATTATAGGCCTCAAGTCGTATATTTTTAATTATACCCGCCCCTGTTTCCATATCGACTTGACTGATGGGATCATCTAAAATCAAAACAGGTGTATCTTTCAATAGAATTCGGGCAAGGGCGATCCGCTGTTTCTGTCCCCCTGAAAGAATAACTCCTTTTTCTCCAACTATTGTTTCAAAACCGCTTTGAAATGATTTTATGGTATCATAAAGTAATGCTTTTCTGGCAGCTATTGCAAGTTCTTCTTCCTTTACATTTTTATTGCCCAATATTATATTGTTTCGAACAGTACCGGCAAAAAGGAAAGGCTCCTGTGGCATAAAGGAAATCTGAGACCTGAGATCACAAATTCTGATTTTGCGGATATCTGTACCGTCAAAAAAAATATTCCCTTCCGATATATCGTATAACCTTGGTACAAGGGACAGAACCGTTGTTTTCCCGCTGCCCGGAGGTCCTGTAATACCGAGGACCGTACCGGGAGCTATATCTATATCTATTTTAGAAAAAACAGGAACTTTATTTGGTTGATAGGAAAATGTTACTTTTTTAAAAACAATGCGTCTACTTTTCTGATTAATCGGTTTGGCACAGGGCATATCATAGATCTCAGGTCTTGTTTGTAAAATTATATTGATACGGTCAAGGGATGCCTTTCCCCGCTGAATCAAATTTGTCACCCACCCCATGGCCATCATTGGCCATGTTAATATCCCGATATAATTTATAAAAGCAACAAAATCCCCCGGAGTGATGGTTAAAAGAATGGTTTGATGTCCCCCAAAAAACAGAACGATTGCAAGGCTTAAATTTGAAAAAAGGAGCATCATTGGAAAAAATGAACCTGTAATCTTCACAAGCTTCAGATTTCGGTCAATATTGACTTTGGATATCATCTCCACCTTTTCAGTCTCTTTTTCTTCCCTGTTGTGAGCTTTAACAATACGGATGCCGGCAAACCTTTCTCTTGTCACCTCGGTTAAATCCGAGAATGCGCTTTGAACATCTTTGTACAGGCTGTGCATCTTTTTACTGAAAAAACGCGTGCCAAAAATAATCAAAGGCATTGGAATTACAGCGAGCAGTGTCAGCCGGATATTTATATATGTCATAAAGCCTATTGATGCCAAACCAAGGACAACGGCATCTGTTAGAGCAACCATTCCCATACCCATCGCCATTCGCACATGCTGAATATCATTTGTGGCATGTGCCATTAAATCCCCTGTTTTTATATTATCAAAATAAGAAGCCGAAAGGGTTTGGATATGAGAGAACAGAACGTTTCGAAGACCTTCTTCCACCCTTCTTGACGTGCCGATTAGACAGCACCGCCATATATAGCGAAAAATGCCTATGAGTATGCTTATACCGACCATATACAGACTATAAAGCAATAATCTTTTTAAATCGATTCGAAATGCCGTAAGATCATCAACAGCCCGCTTTATAATACGTGGAATATAAAGCTGCATAAAATCGACTGCTATTAAGGAGAGAATACCGATAAGAATGAAAAGACGCTTTTCCAGAATATACGGTTTTATCAAACTGAAAGATTTCATAGTAATCCTAAAGAAGCTTTTATCATTGATTGACTTTCGTAATATTGATTGTTATGATAAATAGTTATGAAACAAGGAAATATTGTCGAATATATAGACCGGCGTAAAATAGTCTGCGCCGTTGTTCTGGAAATAAAAAAACAGAGACTCAGACTTCTTACCGAAACAAACCGCGAAGTCAGTCTTTCATCAAGCAGGGTATTACATAACTCTAATACTCACATTGATCTGTCTATGGGAAAGGACCGTCTGGTTGAAACCTTAAAAGAGATTGTAAAAAAACGCAAACACCTGATGAATTATATTAATATAAAAGAATTGTGGGAAATTTTAAATACAGAACAGGAATGGATAGACCTTGCCACAATGACTGAATTTTGCTTTACGGATATTCTGGATGATGATCATGAGTCAGCGGTACTAAGAGCATTTTTCGAAGACCAAATCTATTTTAAATTCAAGTCAGAGAAGTTTTTTCCAAATTCAAAAGAAAAGGTTGAGCGGCTAAATTTCCAGGTTTATGAAATAAACAGAAAAAACATCCTTATCGAACGAGGAGGCAGGTGGTTAAAAAGCATTTTAAATGGAAATGATATTTCATTATCCAAATCCGATTTACAATTTGTCGAAATACTGAAATCCTTTTATCTTTTTGGAAAAGAGAGCAAGCAGTCCTCCATAGCCAAAGAGATATTAAAAAAAGCAAATATTGATGCAGATAAAGATATGTTCCGGATTTTTGTCAAACTTGGAATATGGAATGAAAATGAAAATCTGGACATTTACCGTTACAATGTACCGGTTGCTTTTTCCGACAAAACACTGGAATGCGCGAAAAATTTTTCCAATTCATTCCAAACGGATTTTTTAAAAAACAATCGCAAGGACTTTACCATGCTTCCCCTGATAACAATAGATGGTCAGTTAACCCTCGATTTTGATGATGCTTTAAGCGTAGAAGAAAAAAAAGACCATTATATCCTTGGAGTACATATAGCCGATGTCGGACATTTTATCAAAAAGGGAAGTATTATTGACAGGGAAGCGATTAATCGTGGAAGCTCTATTTATACTTTTGATCAAAGAATATCCATGCTTCCAACCTGTCTTGCAGAAGAAATTTGCAGTCTGAAAACTGGAAAATTGAGACCTGCTATCAGTATAATTATAAAGCTGAACAAAAATTTACAAATAATCGATTATAAAATAATTCCGAGCATCGTTAAGGTAAAACGTCAACTCACCTATCATGATGTTAATTTAATTGCAAATGAAGACAGGGAGATCATTATTCTCCATGAAATAGCGAAATGTTTTCGCCGACAGAGGATTGCAAATGGGGCATTGCCAATATCTTTGCCTGAAATAAATATATGGATGGATGAAAACGGCGAAATAGCTGTAAACAGAGTAAACAGGGAAAGTCCTTCAAGGATGCTGGTCTCTGAAATAATGATAATGGCTAACTGGATTATGGCCAGATTTTTGGCAAAACATAACACTCCTGCAATCTTCAGATCTCAGCCTGAGCCGAAAGCTCGATTATACAAAGGAAATCAAGGCACCCTTTTTCAAAACTGGATGCAGCGCAAAAATCTGAGCCGTTTTGTATTAAACTGCCGGCCTGAACACCATTCAGGACTTGGTCTGGATGCCTATGTTACCGCTACCTCACCTATCAGAAAATATTTTGATCTCGTTACGCAGCGCCAGATAAGGGCAATTCTTAAACTTGAAGCATTTTATAAAATTGAGGATATAGAGCAGTTAATAATGTCGCTGAAACAAACTTTAAGCAGTGTATCTAAAATTCAATCCAATCGCCACAGATATTGGATCTTTAAATATCTTGAAAAAAAAATCGGTCAAAAAGAAGAAGCGGTTTTGCTGTATAAACGAAGAAATTCTTATTCAATACTTATTCCGGCATATATGATAGAATGCGATCTTCCGCTTACGGCCGGAACAAACTTCAAGCCGGAAGATATATTTCAAGTTACGATACAGCATGTCGACGCAAGAAATGATATTATTTCGGTATTTGTTTAGAACCTGTTTTAGGGGGAATTATCAGATTTAAAGGGCTTTTACCCGATGATCAAGTTTTTTATAAGTTGCTGAATTTATTAGAATACAAAAAAGCTCTTTCAAACACATCGGGCTAATAAAATCAATAGGTTATATAAAGTTATATAAAAATGATTTTTGAATAGTTCAAAAAACCTGAACATCGAGTTTTAGGAACTTAATGAACTCGTGATTAAAACCCTTGGATATTCCCTATTTTCATAGAACCTTGAAAACAAAATGGCTATAAATCAAAAATTAATCATAGCGGCTCTGGGATCTTTCTGTTTTCTGTTTTCTGCTTGTGTCTCAAGGGTAGAATATTTACAGTTAAAAACTGATTATTTGAACAGTCTTATTTATACAAAAAATGTGCTTAATCAAGCAAAGAATACAAAGAAACAGCGAGACAAAGCGAAACAGCAAATCTTAAAATTAGAAGAAAACAAAAAAAAATTGTTGAAAAAACATGAAAAAGATCAGGCAGACTTAAAAGATTTGAAAAATAAAAATAGTCTGCTTCAAAATAAAATAGAAGAGATGCTGGCTGAAAATAAAAAGATAAGATCTATTATTCATCTACAGGGAAAAGTCATAGAGCTGCTCGATGATACCCAAAAAAACATAAAAACAAGTCTAAAAAAACAGATAGAAGAAAATAAGATTAAAGCAGAAAGCACCTGCAATGAACTTAAAGAAACATTTAGCGATTATAATTATATTTCCTTTAACTCAGGAAGTGCAAGAATCAATGAAAAAGCTAAAAATCTGCTTTTAAAGTTAGTTAAATCTTTGAAAAACAATAAGTGTTCAACTTTAATAATAGCAGGACATACTGACAATCAACCCATTCCACAAAAATTGAAAAACAGATTTCCAACAAACTGGGAATTATCAGTAGCGAGAGCTGTTAATGTTGCCCGGTTTCTTCAGGAAGTTGGGGGTTTAAAAACAGATAAGCTTTCAGTATGTGGATTCAGCTATTTTAAGCCCTTGGCATCAAACGATACCGAAGAAGGACGCACAATAAATCGGCGTGTTGAGATCATTATATCCTCACAATAGCGATGTTTTTTTGGATTCTTTTTGCCCGATGTTCAAGTTTTTTTATAAGTTGCTGAATTTATCGGGATACAAAAAAGCTCTTTCAAACACATCAGACTAATAAAATCAGCAGGTTATATAAAGATGATTTTTGAATGGCTCAAAAAACCTGAACATCGAGTGTTAGGTATTAACTGCTAATCGCTGTTCAACATGGATTACCGTACTAATCCGTGTTGAACCTCGAAATTAATTTCTGGATAACTATAAGTACAGGAAATAGATTATGAGTTTATTGTCGTCTTCAGCATCCATAACCCGTTTTAAAGTTGAAGGTAAAATAGAAGAACCAATTGTTGAAAATATTGAAAATGGTCTTATGACAAATGTTTTTAAAGAGATAGATAATGATTCTACAGAATTGTCTGCCGGGTGGACATCGATCAATAATTCATTTAAGCCTGATTTTAAAGGTTCATCCTTTGTTTTCGGCACATTATTTATTTTTTCACTTAGAATAGATAAAAAAAGTATATCTTCAAAAATAATTAATAAATATTATAATATTGAAATGGCTAAAAGGCTTGCTGAGTGTAAGCAAGAATATTTATCAAGCAATGAAAAAAAATCAATAAAGGAAAATGTTACAAATATTCTTAGCCTTCGTATTCCAGCCACACCAAACATATACGATCTAATATGGAACTATGAAGAATCTTCATTATGGTTCTTTTCTACCCTGAAAAATGCCATAGAAAATTTGGAAACACTTTTTTCTAAATCATTTAACCTTTCACTTATCAATCTTTTTCCATATACAACAGCGGATCTTATGATCGGCCTTTCCGATTCAGATCGCGATGTTTTATCCAAAAGTTCTCCTACTAAATTTACGGAGCAGTAAATGTTAGATATTTCTATATCATACAATAAATTCAAGTTCTTGGGGTATGAATTTATGACGTGGTTATGGTTTGCTATTGAAGAAGGCAAATTAATAAATACAGATAAGAAACCGATTTTACTTGAAATAGGAAATCGTATTGTTTTTGAAAACAGTTTAAACAATACGATTGAAACTATTATCATAAAAGGTGATGAAGCTGGTCTTGAAGAGGGCATTTTAGCATTAAAAAAAGGGGCGGTTGTTACCGAACTCAATCTTGTTTATAAAGAAAATGAGCAAAAATGGCAGTTTACACTAAAAGGTGAAAATCTTAACATAGCGGGCATTAAAACACCAGATACCGGAAATATTGAAAAACAAGAAGATATCGAAGGGGTGATTCTTGAAAAGGTATACCTATACAATAAAGTCGTTGAAATAATAGACACCCTTTTTAAAAAATTTATAAAAATCAGACTTTCTAATAAATGGAACGATGAAACAGTTCCGCTTATTAGAAATTGGATTAATTCATAAAGGCTCATAATGGGTTCCAAGTTGGTGGTTGAAATATATGGCTGATATAATAACTATTTGTTTTGGCAGGTAATATTATTCAAGCCGGTGTCAAATAAAACAAATATCATCATCACGGCAGAACCAGTTGATTTTATTATAAATTGTTCAAATAGTCTCATGATACCAACTTGAAATCCAAAAATTGTCAAAAAAATGTTAATATCTCCTGTTTTTTATAAAAAAATAAAAATATATGTTCAAAACATGCTAAATAGATAGTCATGAAATCAATGGTTTTTCTACATTTTCTTATATAAAAATATTTAAAAAAATAAATATATTATATTCTTTATTATATTTATGAACATAACTTATAATAAAGAATATAATATATAAAATAACAAAAAGTAATATGAAATTTTCTATAAATAAAGAGACGATCTTAAATCTACTGCATAAAATACAAGGTTTAACTGGAAGAAAAACAGATATTTTTATTACTTCTCATATTTTGATAAAAGCAACCGGTAAAAGCATCTCTGTTTTTGCTACAGACCTTGAAACAGGCTTTAAAGGAATCTATCCGGCATCAGTAGAAAAAGAAGGTTCTATTGTCATTAATTCAAAAAAAATATTTGACATCATAAAAAATTTTCCCAGTGATGATATATTGATTCATGAAGTTGAAAATTGCTGGATTGAAATAGGAAAAGATAATATTGAATACCATATCGTTGGATTGAGTCCAAATGATTTTCCTGATTTTCCTGAATTTGGAGATACTGACTTTTTTGAAATTGATTCAATTTCATTTAAAAAAATGATTGATAAAACAATATTTATAAGCGGTGATCCAAATGATAAAAGAACACATATTCATGGAATTTATTTTGACCCGATTTACAGCAAAGATAAAAATATTATAAGATTCGTTTCAACAGATGGTAAAAGACTTTCAATGGTAGATTATTTTTACGAAAATAATTTTAAATTTTCAAATTCCGGTGCGCTTATTCCAAAAAAAGGCTTATATGAAACAAATAAATTTCTTAAATCAGAAGGAAGTGTCAATATTGGTTTTAAAAAAAATTACTTTATAATTAAGAATGTTAATGAAACAATTGTAATAAGATTACTTGAAGGTGATTTTCCAAAATATAATGAACTTTTTATTACAGATGATAATATTTCTAAAATTCATATTGATCGGCAAATGTTTTTTATGATGTTAAAAAGAATGTCTATTTTATCTACTGAAAATTACAAAGGTATTTTATTTAATTTTAAAGAAAATAATCTGGTTATAACAGCAACTAATCCTGAGGTAGGTGATTCAAAAGAAAATATGGTTATAAAATTTCAAAATAAACCAATTAAAATTGCTTTTAATCCAAAATATTTTATCGAAGCTATAAGTGTTATTGATGATGACAATATTATTTTAAATATAAAAGATGAAGAACATCCTTGTATAATTGAAGGTGAAACGGATAAAAACTTTTTAAGCATAATCATGCCTATGAGAATATAATGGAAAAAATAATAGACAGTTACAACGAAGCCAGTATACAGATTTTAGAAGGTCTTGAACCGGTTAGAAAAAGACCTTCCATGTATATAGGAAATGTTGATATTGAAGGGCTTCACCATCTTGTTTATGAAGTTGTAGATAATAGTATTGATGAAGCTATGGCCGGATATTGTAATTTGATCAAAGTTACAATTCATACTGATAATAGTGTAAGTGTGGAAGACAATGGAAGAGGTATTCCGATTGGCATTCATAAAACAGAAAAAATTCCAGCATTAGAAGTAGTTATGACCAAGCTTCATGCAGGAGGAAAATTTAATAATGATTCTTATAAAGTTTCAGGTGGACTTCATGGAGTTGGTATCTCTGTAGTAAATGCGCTCTCATCATTTCTGGAAGTAGAAGTTTATACTGGAGAAAAAATTTATTATCAGAGTTATGAATGCGGAAAAAAAAAGTGTGAGTTAAAAATCGTAGGAGAAACAAAAAAAAATGGTACTAAGGTGCATTTTAAACCTGACACGAAAATATTGAATTCAGATAATTTTGATTTTGAAATACTTGTCCGCAGGTTAAGGGAATTATCTTTTTTAAATAAAGGTGTAAAAATAATCATTGAAGATGAACGTCTGGATATAAAAAAAGAACTTTTTTATAAAGGAGGTATAAAATCTTTTGTTGAATATATTAATAAGCATACGGTTGCGCTGCATAAACCAATTTTAATAGAAGGTGTTAAGAATGATGTTAATATTGAAATAGCGATACAGTATAATGATAAATTTAATGAAAAAATATTTTCTTTTGCAAATAATATCAATACAATAGAAGGTGGTTTTCATCTTATAGGTTTTAAGGCGGGCTTAACTCGTTCATTAAATCAGTATGCGGCTAATTTTTCAAAACAATTTAAAACAAAGATAAGCGGTGATGATGTAAGAGAGGGTCTTGCAGCTGTAATAAGTGTTAAAATAAAGTCTCCTCAGTTTGAAGGACAAACAAAAACAAAACTTGGAAATAGTGAAGTCAAAGGTCTTGTTGAATCTTTGGTCAATGAAAAATTAAGTATATTTTTAGAAGAAAATCCATCTATTGCAAAAAAAATTCTTGCAAAAGCCGTTGATGCTGCAAGAGCAAGAGATGCGGCAAAACGGGCAAGAGAGCTTGTAAGAAATTCTGGTTTATTGTGTGAAACAACGCTTCCTGGTAAATTAGCTGATTGTCAAAATATAAGGCCGTCTGAAAAAGAGTTGTTTTTAGTTGAGGGTGATTCTGCAGGAGGCAGTGCAAAACAGGGAAGAGATAGAAAATTTCAGGCTATTTTGCCTTTAAGAGGAAAAATTTTAAATGTTGAAAAGGCTCGTTTTGACAGAATTTTGCGTAGCGACGAAATAAAAAATATAATAACCGCATTAGGCACAGGTGTGGGCAGTGAAGAATATAATATTGATAAGATAAGATATCACAAAATAATTATAATGACAGATGCAGATGTTGATGGATCTCATATAAGGACACTTCTTTTAACTTTTTTTTATAGGCAAATGCCCGAAATTATCAGCAAAGGATATCTGTATATTGCCCAACCTCCTCTATTTAAAGTAGGCAAGGGAAAAAGTGAAATTTATTTTAAAGATGATTTTGAATTAAATAATTATATCTTAAAAAAATCAAGTAAACAAAAAAATGTAAGAATAGGAAATGATAAAGTATTAAACGAAAACAATCTTTATAGTTTGCTTGAAGATCTTTCAGAATATTTTTCTTTGATAATAAAATTTGAAAAAAATGGTCTTAAATCCGATCTTGTTGAATTGTTATTAAAAGAATGTGGTGAAGGTAAAACTTTTCTCCAAAGTAAAGAAAAAATGATGTACTTAAGGAATTTTCTTTATGAAAATGGATATGATGTCAGTGATCTGTTATGGAATGAAGATAGGCAAGTGTATGAAATGTTTATTGTTGGTTTGCTTAATGGAAATAATGAAAAAAAAATTGATAACACGGATTTTAAACCTGTAAAAATAGGAAGAAGCCTTATATATTCAAAAGATTTTCAAAAAAGCCTAATTTTAAATAAAAAAATTTCACAGTTTGACCATCCCCCTTTTTTGGTTTTTAATAAAGAAAATAAAAGTGATTTATTCGTTGCCGAAAATAAGAAAGAATTTTTTTCATACTTAGTAGAAGAAGGAAAAAAAGGCCTTTCGCTTCAGAGATACAAAGGTCTTGGTGAAATGAATCCTGTTCAGTTGTGGAATACAACAATGGATCCTGAAAAGAGAATAATGCTTAAAGTAAAGATAGAAGATGCAGTTGAAACAGATGAAATCTTTTCTATTCTTATGGGAGATGTGATCGAAAAGAGGAGAGAATTTATTCAAAATAATGCACTTAATGTATCGGTTCTTGATATATGAGTCTGTTGATTTATGGTCTTTTCGCCCGATCTCTGCGCCTGCCTGTCGGCAGACAGGCCTGTCTGCGCGGTGCATGCAGACAGGTTATGCGAAAAAATAATCCTTGCGAATATCAATACAATATATACCCCCTGTTATTTTTTTCGTATGCCTTGATCTATAACAAAAATCTTCATTAGTCAACGGACTAATATAGAGAGACCTTTGTTGACAAAAGAAATTAAAAATGGGTATGTAGCTATTTTAGCTGGTTCTTTGCGGATTAACGTGAAAACCTCTCCCTGATCAGGAAATGAGTTTGAGCCAGGGTGATCGAACAAATCAGCATCGAACGCAGAAGCGGCAGTCATTCCTGCGAAAGCCAAGAATCCAGATGTTTCGGGGAACCTGGATAGCGCTAAAGCTTCACTGCGTGCCGGGATCAAGCCAAAAATGACGTTAAGCCCTTTTCCATATACGCATAACGCTAATCCGCGATGAACCTTTTGGTTTTTGAATAAATATTTATGAGTCTGTTGATGAACTTGAAAATTAAGAGTCTTTTTGAGAATCTTCAATCTTTGCAAGAAAAACAAAAAGATGATACCTAAATTCTGCAAGCGCTGCTTTTGCCTGAGACCTGCCTGCCGCAGGCAGGTCTCAGGGCATCAAACGCGCAGCCGTATATATGTAATACTGCAGGCGTTTGATAACGCAGCAGATCAGGTAAAAGCGGCGCTCCCGCAGGGTCCGGTTTTTGCGGAATAT
>Ga0164318_10004528_pt1 | contig 13378 bp, 12 predicted proteins | sample GuaBasSedimGuay9_FD_113734 | JGI IMG/M metagenome (GOLD analysis project Ga0164318, IMG submission 113734) | Subseafloor sediment microbial communities from Guaymas Basin, Gulf of California, Mexico - Guay9, Core 4571-4, 0-3 cm | ecosystem: Environmental > Aquatic > Marine > Hydrothermal vents...
AGCTCCGGAAGCTTCACATCAAAGGCGCGTTCGAGACATTGCCGGGAGCGCGGTCCCTGCAGGTCGAGTTTGGCGGTTTGCGATGAGATATCACGGAAGTCGGTCTCCGGGCTGAGATGTTCCGCGACCCAGGCGGCGTCACTAGTGGCGGTGGCCGCGTTGACTACCAGAAGGAAGCGTTCCTCGCTCAGTCGGTAGCAGGTCAGGTCGTCTATCACGCCGCCGTCGGGATTGAGCAGGTAGCCGTAGCGGCAGGCCCCCACAGGCAACTCGGAGATCCGGCGGGTGAAAAGCCGCTCGAGATCGGCTACCGCGGTGGCGCCGGACAGCTCGAGTTCTCCCATGTGACAGGTATCGAACAGCGCGGAGGCACTGCGGGTATGCAGATGTTCTGCCACGATGCCGGTATAGAAAAGCGGCATGTGCCAGCCGCCGAATTCGGTCATGTGCGCTTGCAGCGCAAGGTGCTCCTGGTACAGGGGTGTCGCTTTCATGTTAACAACGCGGGACCGGATTATGGAGGGCGGCTCCGGCGACCGCCAGAAAAAAGACTTGGGCTCGGATCGTTGCCGGTACGGGCGGCAAGGTGAGACGGGGAGTCGCCGCCGCAGGGGTTGAATTATTGCTGCGGTGGCCTAGTATGAGGGGTCAAGGGTAGCGGAGGGACGTGGTGGACAAGGACATTTCAGGGATTCTGGAAGGCTGGGAATATGATCCCCGCCGGGTCACCGCCCGCTGGATCCGGGGTCATGACGGACGACCGAAAGTGCAACTGCGGCTGGATCTGGGCCTTTTCCAGATGGAGGCGGAAGGACGGCCGGACGGCGCCACGCCCCACGGATTTGCCTCGCTGCTGGAGTTCTACCGTGACCTGGAGCAAAGCCTGCCGGCGTCGCATCCGGCGCTGACGCTGAACGAGGAGGCGTGCAGTGATCTCCAGCAGGAAGCGGTGCAGTATTACTGTCGTTACATCGCCTTCTATGCACTGGGTTATCTGGATGGAGTGATCCGCGATACGCAGCACAACCTGGATATCATGTCACTGGTCGAACGCCGGGCGGCGGATCCTGAGCTGGCCTGGCAGGTGCTTCAGTTCTATCCCTATGTGAGAATGATGAATGCACGCGCTGCGGCGGAAAAGGCGGAGGCGGATGGTGATATCCGCCGGGCGGTTGCTCTGTTGGAGGAAGCGGTGGGCGAGATCCGGCAGTTCTGGGCGACTTACGGAGACGAGGATACTCCGGAATCGGAACTGGATGAGATGATGATTCTCCAGGAGTTGCTGGACCGGCTGCGAAGCAAATTGCCGGTGAGCCCCATCCAGATGCTCCAGGAGAGGCTGGATCGCGCGCTGCGTGAGGAGGACTACGAGCAGGCGGCGGTGATCCGTGATCGGATAAGGCGCCTCGAGCAAGGCGGGTCACTGGTGGATGAGGGCGAAGAGGAGGCCGGGTGATGAAGATCATAGAGCCACACATTCACATGTTTTCGCGTACCACCGACGATTATCAGGCCATGTACGAACACGGAATCCGGGTAGTGGTCGAGCCTTCCTTCTGGCTGGGAGCGCCCCGGAGTTGTGCGGGCAGTTTCTACGACTATTTTGAACTGTTGCTGGAATTCGAGACAAAGCGGGCGTCCCGGTTCGGCATAGATCACTATGCCTGCATCTCGGTGAATCCCAAAGAGGCGGATAACCTGGAGCTGGCGCACGAGGTGCTTTCGGGTATCGGGAGGTATCTGGACCATCCCCGCTGCGTGGCCGTGGGCGAGATCGGCTTCAACCGTATCACCGCCAACGAGGAAAAAGTTTTCCAGGAGCAGCTCGAGTTGTCACTGGAGAAGAAGTTGCCGGTTCTGATTCATTCTCCGCATGACACTCCGGAGGTAAGCAAGCGGGATGGAGTGGAGAGAACTATTTCCATTTTGCGCGAGATGGACTACCCGGTCGAGCGCGCGATCATTGATCACAATACGGAGAACACCATGGACCTGACACGTAAATCAGGCGCATGGGACGGACTGACGATTTATCCCTACTCCAAGCTGGATCCCCCGCGCGCGGTGGGGATACTCAAGCGGTGGGGAATCGAGCGTACTCTGATCAACAGCTCGGCGGATTGGGGTGTTTCCGATCCCCTTACGCTCCCCCGGATGTCACGCCTGCTGGTGGAAAACGGGTTCCGGGCGGAACAGGTGGAGCAGCTTCTCTATCAGAATCCTCTGGAGTTCTACACTCAGTCCGGTCGTTTCCAGCCGAATCTCGAGCTTCCATTCATCCATCCCAGCGTTTACCAGCGTTGAATTCAGGCGGATGCGCTGCTCTGAAATGAGACCTCGGTAACGGGGCCGGTGGGGGCGGATTGCGGATTACGCCGCTCAAGATCCCTGCAGGCGCCGGCTCAGTTCGGCGGCCACTGCGTGGGCCAGATAGATCTGTTTCCGCTTGAGCTGGCCGGTGCAGTGCAGCAGGACCAGGTAGAGCTCCCCTCCACGCACGATGGTTATAGGGCGCGATTCAACCAGGAGAGTTACTGATTGCAACCCGCCGATATCCAGTTGCCGGATGTACCAAGCCAGCTTCTTATAGATCTGCGGGGCGAAAGCGGCCAGCTTATCACTGTCAGCAGAGGCAGCCGTAGTCGTGACGCGATATCCCTCGCGGTGGGCGATCACGCAGCCTTCGATGCCGGGAAGTTGCGCGAGATTGTGCGCAACGGTACGGACATCCGGCACGCGGCTTTCACCGAGTATGCGGCGGATTTCGGGGACATAGCGGTACATCTGCACAGAAACCGGGCGGCCCAGAATGCTTTCCAGAGCACGCCGGCCGAGCCCCCGGACGCGTGCCAGATCCAGCACATCAAAGAAGGGGCCGTTGACTTCGCGGTCGGCCACGATTCGCCGCGCAAGCTCCGGACCCACACCGTCTACGCGATCGGCGATCTCCTCGGCGGAGGCGCGGTTAAGGTCAATTCCCCGGACAAAGAGATAGGGATGCTCAAGCGCTTCCTCCTCCGGTCGGCCCGGTACCGGCACGGGTTCGGCCGCGGCGGTCCCCGCCGGCACTTCGGCCGCAACCGGCCCGGTTTCTTCCGGGAGCGGTGCTGCGGCGGGTAGTTCGACTTCCTCCTTCGCGGGAGCCTCCACCTCCTGGCCAGGGGGCGCGGGAATCTCTTCCTGCGCCGGAGAAGGTTCCTGGGGCTGCGGTGGCGCGGCCGTTTCAGTGGGGCCCGCAGCGGTCTGGACGACTTCTTCTGCCGCGGCAGCCTCTGCAACCGCTTCCTCGGGCTGCCTGGCGGTTTGCTCTACCGCAGCGGGTGCAGCGGACTCAACCGTCTCTCCGGTGCCGAGAGCGGGCACAGCTTCCCCGGTCTCTTCGCCTTGAGGCGCCCTGGCTTCGGCCGTCTGCGCGGCCTGGCTGACTGCCGCGGCGGGTTCCTCCGGCGGGGCCTTTTCGGCCTCTGCAGTCGCTGCGGGTGTTGCCGCGGCTTCGCCTGCCTCCTCGCCGGCGGCTGCGGCATGCGGACGGAACAGGTCAGGAATGGGAGTCTTTGCCCTTTCATCTTCCTCAAGCGTCATCCGCTTGCGGAGTTCGTCCGGGGGGATAGCCGCAACCACTTCAGGCAGGGGCAGCGAAATGGGGCGCTCGGCCTGCTTTTCCCATTCCGGCGAGAGAGTGCCTTGCGGCAGCGCCAAGGCTGCTTCGCGCATGGAGACCACCACCTTACCTTTGGCAAGCTGGTCGAAAAGGTCGGTGATCCCCAGGCTTACCCGTAAATCATCCGGCACCTGTGAGGCTTTCTCGGTCAGCAGCTCCGTGGGCAGCGCGCTGAGCAAAGTGACTGCGCGGATGTTGACTACCTGGGCAGCCGGCGCTTCCTTCTTTTCCTCTTCCGTGGTGCCCGTTTCAGCGGGCGCGGTTTCCTCTCCGATGATCCGCTCGATCTCAAGAAGCTGGCGGCGGATGTCGTCCAGGTCAGAAAGAGGTGGGGCGGCCGGTTCAGGCACCTGTTCCCCGGCAGGCGGCCGCCCCACGGCAGGAGGAGTTGGGGTTTCAATCTTGAGCTTGATGACCTCTTCTTGCTCCGGTGCGGACTCCGCCCCCTTTTTCATTTCTGCGGGCGGCGGCTCCGCTTTTTTCTTACCTCGGGCGAACAAATTGTTGAGCAGTGACACGCCTGTCCTCCGTCAGCCGGTATAGCGCAGGAGCAGGACGCGTGCCATTTGCGTGGTGTGCGATACTGCGCGGGCGGAAGTAATGGAAAGGGGCGGGGAGATCTTGAAGGCTGGCTGCCGGACATGGTTGAGTCCGGCTCTGGAGAGATGGGCGCCGGGGATCTGCCGCTTCGCATTATTGAAAAACGGCGCCGTTGCAGCGAATCTGCCTGAGGGAGCAAGAGCTGGGCGGCGGGAACGCATTTGAGCCCGGGAAATACAGTTGTGCCTTAAGGCATATTTTTTGCTATGCAATAGGGTGTCCCGGAAAAAGGAGTGCGGAAGGTGGCGTTCATCAACCTGGCAAAAAAGGAGATTTCCTTCAAAATTGTGTATTACGGACCTGCGCTGGGGGGGAAGACCACCAACCTCGAACAGATCCACAGGGCGATAGACGCTCAGGCGCGGGGCGATCTGACTATCATTTCCACTCATCAGGACCGGACGCTGTTTTTCGACTTTCTGCCACTGCATTCGGAGATCATCCGGGGATTCATTTCGAAGTTTCAGTTGTACACGGTGCCCGGCCAGCCCATGTACAATGAGACGCGCAAACTGGTTTTGCGCCATGTGGACGGGATAGTATTTGTGGCCGACTCGCAATGGGAGAAGATGGCGGAGAACGCCGACAGTTTCCGTAACATGCAGGAGAATCTGGTGGAGAACGGACTGAATCTGGAACGGATTCCTTATGTGCTGCAGTTCAACAAGCGCGATCTTCCGAATGTGGCACCGGTGCACTACATGGATTTTCTCCTGAACCGGGGCCCCCGGCGGGTTCCCGTCTTCGAGTCCATTGCGATTGAGTGTCGCGGTGTGTTCGAAGCCCTGAACATGGCTGCGCGCATGGTGCTGGCGGCTTTCATCCGCGAGAAGCGACTGCCGAGTGTCGCGCTGCCGCAGGAGCTGTGTGTAGAAGAGGAAAAGAGGGGTTAATGTGTTTCAGGCACTGACACCGGAGGTAAGCGGCAAGATTGACGGGATCCTGCAGGAGTTGCTGGTGCGGGCGGAGGCGGACGCAGTTTATCTGTGTGACCATGCAGGCAACATCATCGCCCGCCAGACCTGCGCCGACTACTCAAATGAGGACAATATAGCGGCACTGGCGGCAGGATCTTTCTCGGCGACGCACGAGCTGGCCCGGCTGATCGGGCAACCGCGGTTTGACTATGTTTTTCATCGTGGTGAGAATCTCAGCGTTTACATGCAGCGGGCCCCCTCGGGTATGATTCTGATGGTGATGTTCGGCACGGTTTCCAATCCGGGGCTGGTGCGCGTATACGCGGAGGAAGCCATCCGGGAACTGAAGCCTCTGCTGGCGGGGATGGCCGACGAGGCCCGCATGCGGGAATCTCTGGCAGGAGTGGAGATGGAGTTGGATGAGCACGCGGAAATCTTCAGGCGCGAGGGAGGAGAGGCATAGCGAATCGCCGTCGGGGGCGACTTTTCCGGATACTCTATGGGGAACCGATTATTACCTGGTTACTTCCGGAGTGGTCATACCGCTGGAGCCGGGAAAGAGTGTGGTGCTGGGCAGGGATAATGAGGGTTGCGATGTGGTTCTGGCGGACGCGCGGGTCAGCAAGCGGCATGCCGCGGTGGTCCCGGCGGCCGGAAGATATTTCCTGGAGGATCTGGGGAGTCTCAACGGAACCTTCGTCAATGGACGCCGGGTAGAGGGCCGGGTTGCGCTGGTGGCCGGCGACGAGATACTGATCCGACCCTACAAGTTGCTCTTTGTGGGTGCCGACCATCCGGAAGTGGTCCGGTCTTCGCGGAAGATATTTCTCAATCACCGCCCTGATTCGAGCGGTCATCTGTCGGGGAGACTGGAATCCTTTTCCATATTGGATCTGGTGCAGCTTCTCAATGCGACCGGACAGGATGGAGTGCTGCGTATCCGGGACCGCCGGCGCACAGGTGAGCTGGTTTTCCGCGGGGGCGAGATCATCGCCGCGACGTGGGGTGGGGCGGTGGCGGAGGAGGCGGTGCGGCAGATACTGTCGCTGGAGTCAGGGAGTTTCGATTTTCTGCGCGTGGCTCCGCCGGAGCCGATCACGCCGCTTCGGCTGCGCACACTGGGGCTGATACTTGAAGCTGCCCGGCGGCGCGACGAAATGGCGGCCGCTGAGGCACCCCAGCCGCCCGCATCACCGCGCACCCGGCGGATAGTTCAGCCCGACGATTCCAGCAGGCGGTAGGCCTGTCGAACCTTGTGCTTGAAGCTTGCCAGGCTGTAACGAGCCGCCACGCGGGCGGCGGCCTCCTGGGCCAGGGCGCGGGCCTGTACCGGTTCCCGCAGGCCCCGCAGTATCCCCCCGGCCAGCATATTCGGGTCCGGCGCTACCAGAATCGCGCAGCTATCATCGAGCACCTGGGTATGGGTCGGGAGGCGCGTGGCTACGATCGGCCGGCCGCTCTGCATGTAGGTATACAGTTTGAGGGCCGTATTTTCTCCAGCAATACGCGGTGAAACGAGCAGGGTGGCCAGTGTCATGAAGGCCGGCATTTCCTCCAGGGGGCGCTTGCCGGTAAAGATCACGTTGCCCTGCAGTTCCAACTGGCGGGCAAGCTTTTCAAGGGCGGCCACCTGATAGGGCTCACCTCCCACAATGACAAAACACACTTCAGGTATCTTTTCCACCACCTGGCGGGCGGCGCGTATCAGCAGGTCCACGCCCTGGTAGGACTCCAGATTCCCGGTATACACCACGGCCGGACGATCTCCGATCCCCAGTTCGCCCCGGAGGCGCTCCGCTCCCTCGGTGTCTTCGCGGAAGGCCGCCTGCAGGGGCGCGTCCTCGATCTGTACCACGCGGGCCTCCGGGGCGATATGCCGGGCGATTGCGGTGAGACTGGGGCAGACGGTGATCACCAGGTCCGCCTGGCGGCACGCGGCCTTTTCCAGACGTTGCACCAGGTTGAGCAAGGGACCTGAGGAGAGGAATCCGGTGTAGCGGAGCTGGTCGGATATGTGGGAATCCATGTCGTAGATAAGGCGGCAGCGGAACCGCTTCTTAATCCACAGGGCGAGGAAGGCCGACTCCTCCACTGCGTGGACGACGTCATAGCGGTGGCGGGCCATGAGATTCCACGCTTTGAAGAACAGCAGCAGGTCGAGTGGTATCTTGGCCAGAGAGGGCCCGACCTTCACGTCCCTGACCAGGGGGAGTCGCCGCACGCGGTGAATGCGGACTCCGGGTATGGTGATATCCTCCCCGAAGGGATAGCATACCAGATCAATCTGGTGGCCTGCCTCACCGAGGGCGGTCAGCAGATTACGGATATTGATGGGCGTCCCGCGTATGCGGAAGAACGGCTGAGGCGCCAGGAATAATATCTTCATTGTTTCCGCCACCCCGCTCCAGTGAGGTAGTGAGGTATACCCGATCCCACCGGAAGCGCGGAAACTGGGCTTATCGCCGTCGCGATCTGCTGCGGGAAGGCCTCCTTGGTCCGCGATGCCTTTCCTCCCTTTGCGTTGAAGCCCGGGCTGCTTCGCGCTTCTCGGTGTCGGGTTCACCGCGATCCGCCAGGGCTGCCCGACGACTCAGCCGGATCTTGCCGTCGGGGTCGATGCTGATACATTTGACCCACATCTGATCGCCGACGCGGCAGATATCCTCCACGCGCGGCACCCGGAAGTCGGCCAGCTCGCTGATATGGACCAGTCCTTCCTTGCCCGGCAGGAACTCCACGAAGGCGCCGAAGTCCTTGATCGCGGTCACCTTGCCGCGGTAAACCTTTCCGATTTCCGCTTCCGCGGTGATTTTCTTAATTTCTTCCACTGCCGCGTCCATGGCCGCTTTGTCACTGCTGTAGATATTGACCGTTCCGTCGTCCTCGATGTCGATCTGGACGCCGGTGGTCTCGGTGATGCGGCGGATGGTCTTGCCGCCCGGGCCGATCAGTTGTCCGATCTTTTCCGGCTTGATCTTCACCTGGACGATCCGGGGTGCATATGGCGATATGTCCGGACGCGGCCGGTCAATGATGCTGTCCATGATGTCCAGGATCTGCAGCCGGGCCTGCCGGGCTTTCTCCAGGGCTTCCCTCAATATCTTCAAAGGGATTCCACGGAGTTTGAGGTCGAGCTGGTAGCCGGTGATGCCGTTACGGGTTCCGGCCACTTTGAAATCCATGTCACCGCAATGGTCCTCGTCGCCCAGTATGTCCACGAGCAGCCGGTAGCGGTCTCCCGCGGTGACCAATCCGATGGATATGCCGGCCACGTTCCTTGCCAGCGGCACCCCGGCATCCATGAGCGCCAGAGAGCCCGCACACACACTGGCCATTGAAGTTGAACCATTGGACTCCATGATTTCAGACACCACGCGTACGGTGTAGGCGTAGTCTTCGGGCATCAAGGGCTGAAGGGAACGCTCCGCCAGCGCCCCGTGGCCTATCTCGCGGCGTCCGGTGGGGCCGATGCGGCCGACTTCTCCGACGCTGTAAGGCGGAAAGTTGTAGTGGAGCATGAACCTTTTCTCGTCCGGGCCGCCGGAGAGCGCGTCCATGAGCTGCGCATCCGAGATGGTGCCCAAGGTAACCGTAGCCAGGGCCTGGGTCTCGCCGCGCGTGAACAGTGCTGATCCATGGGTGCGGGGGAGGATTCCAACCGCTGCACTGACGGGCCTAATCTCGTCGAAGCCGCGCCCGTCGAGGCGGCGTTCCTCCTCAAGCATCAGGCCGCGAACGGTTTCTTTGAGCAGGGCTTCGAATCCGCGGCTGATTTCTTCGGCGGGGGTCTCCGGATTTTCGGCCAGCAGCTCCTCGGCTACCTTCTGGCGGAGGTTGTTGAGGGCTTCTTCGCGGGCCCGCTTAGTGGGGATGAGGACGGCCTGGCGGAGTTCCGCCTGATAGCGCTGCCGTAATTGGGGCAGCAGCGCCGGTTCGCTTTCGGTTGTTTCCACGGTTTTCTCCGGCAGGCCGGCCGCCCGGCGCAGATCGAGCTGGGCGTCTATCAGGCGTTGCACATACGGGTGGGCGAACTCCATCGCCCCTGCCAGAATATCTTCGGGGGCTTCCTTCCCGCTGCCTTCGATCATCAGTGGCAGGTCGCGTGTGCCCACATAGAGCAGATTGATGATACTCCGTTCGGATTCCTCATGCGTGGGGTAGAGCACATACTGGCCGTCAATGTAGCCTACCCGTACCGCGCCCACCGGTCCCAGGAAAGGAATCTCAGAGAGTGTCAGGGCGGTACTGGCGGCATTGATACTGAGAACATCGGCTTCCCTTTCGCCGTCGGCACAGAGCAGGGTACTCACGATCTGCACATCATTACGGTAGCCCTCGGGGAAGAGCGGACGGATCGGCCGATCGGTGGCGCGTGCGGTGAGGATTTCCTTTTCCGTCGGCCGGGCCTCCCGCTTGAAGAAGCCGCCCGGAAAGCGTCCGGCCGCGTAGAACTTCTCGCGGTATTCAACCATCAGGGGAAAGAAATCAATCCCTTCTCGGGGGGTGCGGGAGGCGGTGACAGCGGCAAAAACCACCGTATCGCCGATCCGCGCAGTGGCGGCGCCGTGAGCCTGCCGAGCCATTGTTCCGGTCTGCAAAGTGATTTTCTTTCCTTGCAGGTCCACTTCCACTGTCTTGCCATGCTCATTCATGGGATGCGTTCCCTCCTGTGAGCAGGGTGACCATTACAGGCGGCGTGAGTGCGGCCGGTCCGACCCATGCTGGGAGTCACCACCGACATGTCTCCAAGCGGGATACAATACAGCGGCGTGAAGGTCTCTTCAACAGCGTTTGATCCCGGTGAGCCATCTTATCGGCGCAGTCCCAGCCTCTGAATCAGAGCCTGGTAGCGCTGCATGTCCTTCCGCTTGAGGTAGTCCAGCAGCTTGCGGCGCCGGTTGACCAGCATCAGCATTCCCCGGCGGGAGCTGTTGTCCTTACGGTGGACGCGAAGGTGCTCGGTGAGCTCCTTGATACGCTGCGTGAGCAGGGCCACCTGTACCTCCACCGATCCGGTATCCCGCTCGTGGAGCTGGAATTCCTTCTTGATGGCCTGCTTGGTTTCCGCATCCATGTTCTTTTCCCCGCAAGGCCGGTACTACCGCTTTCTCCCTGCCTTGATCCTTTGTTCTCCTTAATCGATTTCGGCGCGGGACTATACTGTCGCCGTACGGGTTTGTAAACCCTATTTTCGCCCCGATTCCTGGGGCCCGGTTGCGAGTGTCAGACGGGAGGTGCGAGCGGAACGGTTCCGTTTTGTGCGGAGCATTCCGCCAGGAACGCGGGGCATGCTTCCACCAGCGAGGCCAGGCGCTCCCATGCAGCGGCGTCCCAGCGCTCGGCATTCAGGCCGCAGGCGGCCAGGCGGGCCAACAGAGCAGTGCCCGGCTCCAGCCGCACGGCACGCTGCTTGCGGGGCACCGTGCCGCGATGCAGGAAGAGTGTCGCAGCGGGGGGTACCGGAGCGGAGGGCGCGTGCCGGGGAATTGCGCGCAGACACGTCAGGCCGTCATCGTGGTAAACCAGGGGTAAGAAGCTGTCCTGCTTTTTGAGGTCTCGCAGCAGGACGGCAGGTGGATTGACGATTTCCAACGGAAAAGGCAGGGCGCAGACCCGCCCGTCGTTCACCCGCAGCGGTACAGCGTGCTCACACATCGCTGCGGCGCCGTCAAGGCACCATCGGACGGCGGTGGTGCTCTTGCCGGCTCCTCTATCACCCAGCAGGAGCCAGGCGCGGCCCTCCCGCATGACGCATGCCCCGTGCAGCAGAATGTATCCGGCCGCATGCCGGCGGATTGTCTCCCTGATCCAGTAGATTATCCGGTCACTGAACAGGGGCAGTCCCTCGGGTATATCCCAGTCACACGTACGACCGTTGATGGTCAGAATGGTTCCATTCCGCCGGATGGTGAAGTCGGGTCTGTTGCGGGAGGGCGGGAACGCCGCCAGGAGACGTTGCAGTTCCGCCTCGAAGGAATCATCCTCCGGCTCGATCCGCAGGTTCAATCCACAGGCCTGGATTTCTACCGCCATCGCAGGATTCCGGCCTTGACGGCGTGCGATACGATCCGGGAGACATCACGATATGCGCGGGCGGGGGTGACATCAAACCTCTTGCAGAGGATCTGCGCCAATTCCTCCAGGGCCCGCGGTTCATCAAGCGCCTCGAAAATCAGGGCGGCGCTGGCGTTGATTCTGAAGAGGGCACCGCTTTTTTCATCATTCAGCACCCCGGATCCGTCCGGCGACACACGCAGGCTGAACCCGGGCGTTTTTTCCACCCGGCGGAGAGACCGTTGCGGTAGTGCGGGAGCTTTCCAGGAGCCGGTTTGGGGATCGTATGAACAGTAGGGATTCTTGCCCCAGAGGTCACCGGTGTAGATGAATGCATTGGCGCGGCAGTCATGGCATCCGTAACGGAACTCGCATTGCCGACATTCAGGAACATCGTCCAGCGTAATCCCCCACAATTGGTGAAGGCGTTCATCGGCCAGTATTTCGGCCAAGGGACGCTGCGCCAGGTTTCCGATCACAAAGCGTTCGTCCCGGGCACTCGGGCAGGGGGTGACCCGTCCGTCGGCCATTACCAGCAGTTTGCCACGCCAGCAGGTGTGATAGTCGAGTTTGCCGTCCTCTCCGACGGGGATTTCGTAGATCTCCGTTCGGATATTGAAGATAGTCCTCTGCGAGGGAAGCACCTCCGGATTGCAGCCGCGGCCGAGAGGATAGACGATGTTTCCTCCGGCGCGATGCCGGGGCACCCCCAACCGCACCAGGAAGTCCAGAGTTTCTTCCAGATCGTCCTGATTGAGAGAGCCCAACGGTATATTCACCGAAAAAGGAATACCCAGACGCAGTAAGAGACTCATACCGTCCACGGCAGCCTGCCAGCTGCCCCTTACGCGGGTGATCTTCTCGTGATGTTCCCGGACATGCGAGTAGAACGTCACGCCGAACTCCACTCCGATTTCGGCAGCATACCGGACCGTATCCTCCCGGAGGAGGCAAGCGTTGGTGAGCACGGTAATGGCCTCGGCGCCGTGGGCGGCCAGATGTTGCAGCAGCTCCTTGAGGTGAGGATAGACGAACGGTTCTCCCCCACAGATTGTAAAGTGGCGGAATCCTTCGGCGAAAAGCTGATCTATGGTCTGTTTCCATTGTGTGAGGCTCATTTCTCCGGGGAGCGCCGGTCCCGCGGAGGCATAACAGTGGATGCAGCGCAGATTGCAGCGGTTGGTAGGCTCGAGCCACACGCCGCCGCGCCGGGTGGGAGCCCTGATCACCGCATTTTCGATCGGCGGCGGTGGAACGAATTGTGGTTGCAGGCGTACGAAGGGGGACTTCTCCAGAGCCGACTGGACGGCTGCTGTTGGTGAGCCGCGTTCTACGGCGCGGCGGAGTTTGTTCCAGGGGATTCCCCTTAATGCGTCGTCCAGCACGGCCACCACCGCGGGATCCAGGGAATAAAGACGGCCGTGTCTCAGATCGTAAACCGCGCTGCGATACGGCCCGCGCACCAGATAACAGCCTTCCCTCAGCGTCAGGAATGGTCCTTTGTGCTGGTTCGTATCTTCCGTCATAGTCAGGTGGAAAGCAGGCGATCAGGTTTTTTTCCGCTCATTGGGGGAGAGGATGCCGGGACAGCGCACGGGACATTCCACAGGACAGATGAAGATGCACCGAGAGGGGCACTGGCCCGGGCACCGGTCCTTGCACAGGGAGATGCAGATGGGCGCACATTGGTTGACGCAACGGGTAGGGCACTGGTCGGCGCAGGGGGATCCACACCGGGTGATACAAACGCCCACCGGCGGGCAGATCTGCGCCTGGGAATATATGGGGAAGACCAGCGGTACCAGCAGCGGTGGTACATAGGCCAGCTTGCGGAGAAACTCGCGGCGTGAGATTTTCTCCTCGGGCTCTTCCCCGGGGGACCTGTCTTCCGGGTCGCTGGGATGGTCTTGCCCGGCCATGGGCACTCCCTACTGATATAGTATCCTTCACCTGCCATAGTGTAAAGCCCCGCGGGCTGCGGCCATATCCGGGCTTGACCGTCTCAGGCCCGCGGAATAGTGTATTACACGCTCAAGATGACGAATGCTCACGGGAGTGGGCGGCTGCCCACTCTTTTGCGTATTGGGATGTCTCACGGACAAACGGGCGCGTTGGAGGGCGGGCAGGTGTGATTATGAACCCGGAT
>Ga0164318_10004529_pt1 | contig 13377 bp, 12 predicted proteins | sample GuaBasSedimGuay9_FD_113734 | JGI IMG/M metagenome (GOLD analysis project Ga0164318, IMG submission 113734) | Subseafloor sediment microbial communities from Guaymas Basin, Gulf of California, Mexico - Guay9, Core 4571-4, 0-3 cm | ecosystem: Environmental > Aquatic > Marine > Hydrothermal vents...
TATAAATTCTCTCGCTTCACATCCTTATGAAATAACTCTTTTGAATATTTCTGAAAATTCCTCAGTATTACATAATCCCGCTTTAATAGAAAATATGCATGGTTTAACTATATTTTGTTCTTATTTCAAGACAAAAGATTGGTATGGTCAAGAAGAAAGCTTTATTAAAGTAAGAAACATTGGTATTTCTTTCCAAAAAAATTCATTTGTTTCTGGACTATTTTTAAAAGCGCTCTGGAACAATTTTGAATGGAAATATGAAACAAAATTTAGTACTGGTTCAAAAGAGAAAAATCTTGTAATACTGCATCAATCTTTTCAGAGTCATAGAATAACTTTAGGGATAAATGAAAAAATATATTCTTTTGTAATGTATAAAGATGCAATTGAATTTTTATCGCTCTCTGGTTTTGGAATTGATGTAGGTATGAAATATAAATTTTTAAATTATCTGTATTTTATATCTGGTATAAATGATATAGGCTATACAAAGATTGAAAATGAATATAATTCCTCCTTTTATATTACACCTGAATATATTGTAGGCATTTTAATGTTATTTGAGCCTTTTGTATTTTCTTATGTTTTAAATACTGTTGATATTGAAAAGATTCAATTATACACCAAAATAGAATTATATATTTTCCGTTTTTTTCATCTGAGCACTGGAATTTATACTTTTGATTTTTTTAATAAAACCACCATATCTTATATTATAGGGCTTAAAATTTGGGTTTCATTATTCTATATAAATTATAATTTCCATTATTTTCGTTATCCAGATATTGATGATAGTCAGATTATAAACAAATTTTCAATTAAAATTAATTTGTAATAATGAGTAAAAAATCTGTTATTACAATATTGATTTTATTTTTTCCTTTATTCCTTGAAGCTGAAAATTTTTTAATTATAACAAAATCAGAATATATGAGTGCAATTTCACTTTATACATCTTGGCGAAGAGATTTAGGCGATAGTGTTGCTTGTAAAACTATTGAAAAAATTATAAATCTTTCAGGAAAAGATTTGCCAGAAAAGATTAGAAATTTTATCATAGCAACAAATAGTATAACGAAATTTAAATATATTTTATTAATTGGTTCCTATGATGATATACCAGCAAGAGAAGTTCAACCTGCATATAATATCTCTTCTCAATATTCAGGTGTTTGGAATGTAAAATTTTATACAGACCAATATTATGCAGATCTAAATGGAGATTGGGACTCAAATGGGAATGGAATTTATGCTGAATATACCGAGGACAATATAAGTTTTTCAACAGATATTTTTATTGGACGAATTCCTTTTGATAATTCAAATGATATAAAAGACTATTTAAGACGAGTAATTATGTTTCAACAGGACGAGCGAGATTATAAAAAAAGTGCAATTTTAGCAGGAGCAATTTTATTTTTTAAAAACGAGGATAATCTGGGTTATCCATTTATTGATGGAGCAAAAGTGCTTGAATATTTGAAAGATAAAATTTTATTACAGGAAGGATTTAATACCTATACATTTTATGAGCAGGAAGGATTTAAAAAATCAGATTATTTATCTAACTATCCTCTTGACGAAGATAAATTGCGTTATTTATGGCAGAATGGAGTAGGATATATAAATATTGAAGCACACGGTGGACCTTACGGAGTTTATAGAAAAATTTGGAATGCTGATGATGGTAATCATCTGCCAGAAAATGTAGAACTTTCAACAATAAAATTTGTAGATATTTATTCATCTGAATATCTTTCTAATTTAAAACCTTCTGTCATTTTTGCAAATAGTTGTTTAACAGCTGCGCCAGAATATGATAATTTATGTAAATCTATTTTGAAAAGAGGAGCTATAAATTACATAGGTGGAACTACTGTTATTTATGATGTTTCATATTGGACAAATGAGCAAAGTGGTGGTAGCTCAAGTTTTAATTATTATTTCACAAAATTTCTGATAAAAGATAAACTAAGTATTGGTAGGGCATTTTATAAGACTAAAGTGGTATATACAAATTTTTATAATATATACGACGAATATTTGCAAGAAGCACCTGTTGTAAATCAAATTACGCTTTTAAGTTTAAATCTATTTGGGGACCCTTCAGTTTCATTTAATATAAAGAAACCCAGTACTGATAATGTGCCACCATATATTTCAGACTTTTCACCAAAAATGTATGAAACATTTGAATATAGAAAAATAAAATTTAATTTTAAAATTGTAGATGTTTTCTCAGGTATTGACAAAACTTCAATAATGTTTTTTATTGATGCTGACCAAATTTCAAATTTTATAATAAAAGATATTGATAATCTCTCTGTAGAAGCAGAATATCTTTTAGAAAATGGACTTCCCAATGGAACACATTCTTATAGAATAATAGCATCAGATAAGGCGGCTAATACTACTACAAATATTGTATATTTTACAATAAATAAAAAAGAAACAAAAGTTTGGATTTATCAATTTTATTGTTATCCTAATCCGTGTTATAAAGAGGACGAAAATATAAAATTTTATTTTGAAGCAGATGAGGATTGTATTATTTTACTCAAAATTTATAATATTGCAGGCGTATTAATAAAAGAATATAGCAATATACCAGGTTATACTTGTGGAAACACTGTTATCTGGGATAAAAAAAATATTTATGGTGAATATGTATCCAGTGGTATTTATATAGGAGTCTTGGTAGCTAAAAAAAATAAAGAAAGTGTAACTAAATATTTAAAAATCGCAATTATAAAATAGCCTGGCTAATTATAAAGTTTCTCAATTTTTTTAATTTTCAGCAATAAGATTAAGATATGAGACTAATGTTATAGATAAAAAACTAATTAAAGATAAATTTTGGCAGTTCAATCTTCATTGCTACAGAAGAGAACAAAAACTTGACAAATAAAATAGAGTTTTATAATTTTTCAAAAATTTTATTACCAGGGAGGAGAAATAAAAATGTTAGGTTTTAAAGATTTTTGGGTTTTATTAGGATTTTTACTTATGATTTTAAGTGCAATTTTATGTGTAATTTATGGACTTATTAATTGGAATCACGGGGTAGAGATTAAAAGCATTAAATTGGAGAAAGAAAAAAGATGGGCAAAAGAAGAAGCAAAGATAGAGAAAGTATTATAATTTTCAGTGGAAGTCTTAACTAATGAATATTTTATTGTTAGCATCATTTGTTATTATTTATTTATTTATTATTGGTTTTTTGGCTTACTATGGATATCGTGGGACCAGGACTGTATCAGATTATATGGTATGTGGTAGGTCTATTCAACCTTATATAATGGCATTATCTTATGGTGCAACATTTATAAGCACCTCAGCTATTGTAGGCTTTGGTGGTGCTGCGGCAGTATTTGGTATGGGTATTTTATGGCTTACATTTTTAAATATTTTTATAGGGATATTTATAGCATTTATTTACTTTGGCAAACGCACTCGTAAAATGGGGCTTAATTTAAACGCCCATACTTTTCCAGAATTTTTAGGTGAACGTTATAATTCAAAATTTTTACAAGGAGCGACAGGATTGCTTATATTTATAAGTATGCCACTTTATACAAGTGTGGTTCTAATAGGGGGCGCTAAATTTATTGCACAGATTTTAAATATAAATTATGATGTTGCATTGTTTTTCTTTACAGTTATAATTGCAACTTATGTAATTATGGGTGGACTTAAAGGAGTTATGTATACTGATGCATTTCAGGGTGGTTTGATGTTTATTGGTATGACTCTTCTTTTAATTATTACATATTCAAAATTAGGCGGAGTAATAAATGCACACAAACAACTCACAGAAATGTCAGATGTAGCAATAAAAATATTTGGCGCCAAAGGTCATACAGGTTGGACATCTTTTCCTACTTTTCTGTCAGAATTTTGGCTTGTACTTGTAACTACTATAATACTTGGTGTAGGAATAGGTGTGCTTGCTCAGCCACAACTTGCTGTAAGATTTATGACTGTTAAAAGTGATAGAGAATTAAATCGTGCGGTTCTGGTTGGTGGAATATTTATTCTTATGATGACAGGTGTTGCTTTTATTATTGGCTCACTTTCTAATGTATATTTTTATAAACACTCAGATTATAAAACAATCTCATTTATTGCAGCAAACAAAAATGTAGGTAATATTATACCACTTTATATTAAAAACGCTATGCCTCAATGGTTTACTGCTATATTTATGATAACTTTACTTTCAGCAGCTATGTCAACTTTAAGTTCACAATTTCATGTAATGGGGACAGCTATTGGACGAGATGTTTATGAAAAATGGCTTGGCGGCAAGGGTAAACCAATACTTATAACTCAGATGGGAATTTTAATAACAATTTTGATAAGTTTATTTTTAGCTTGGGGATTGCCGCTATTTTTTGAATGTGGAACAGCAATTGTTGCAAGAGGAACAGCAATATTCTTTGGGCTCTGCGCTTCATCATTTCTCCCAATATATATTGGCGCACTGTTTTCAAAGAAAATAAATAAAACCGCTGCTATTACTGGATTTATTATGGGATTTATTGTGAGTTTCTTCTGGATATTTTTTGTTCATATAAAAGAATCACGACCACTACTTCTATGTAAAACTATATTTGGTGTAGATTCGCTTGCACAGGGCACAAAATGGGCTTTTGTTGATCCACTTGTTATTGCTCTCCCATTTTCAACTCTTGCAACAATTGTTGCAAATAAATTTGGTAAACCTCTGCCTTCAAAGCATATTAAAAAATGCTTTAAAGGAATATTGTAGTATATTTAGGATTCCATAATTATTGTAACAGGACCATCGTTAATAAGATGAACATCCATCATTGCACGAAAAATCCCTGTAGCTGTTTTAAGTCCACTTTCTTTTATCTTTTCAACAAAGATATTATATAATTTTTCTGCATACTCTATAGGAGCTGCATCTTGAAAATTTGGTCTAAATCCTTTTTTACAATTCCCATATAATGTAAATTCAGATACAATCATAAGTTCGTAGTTTAAATCTTTTATAGAATAATTCATTTTTCCATTTGAATCTTCAAAAATACGCAGATTTATAATCTTATTTACTAAATACTTAATTTCGTTCTCAGTATCTCCCTTTTTTATGCCTAAGAAAATTAGAAGCCCTTTACCTATTTTACCAACGCTTTTATTTTTAACAATCACTTCTGCAAATTTTACTCTCTGAATTACTACCCTCATCTTTTATCCTCTATTATTTTAATAGATTTTCCTTCCACAAGTGGATACCTTGTCCCTTCTTTTAGACCTTCAAATCTTCCAAGTAATTTTATGGTTATACTATTTTTTAAAACAGGTAAAATCTGATTTAAATATACTTCGGTTACTCCTACAGTATCATTATTTTCTTTAACAATAAATTTAAATCGTGTTATATTTTTTTCTTCCTCAAATTTAATATCTTCCACCTTTCCTTCCCATATAATCTGAACATCTTCATAAATAGCTGGAAAATTCATAACTTCGCTATATGAAATATTATCATTTATTTTGAATTTTTTAATTTCTGGAATGAATTCTTTTAAAATTCTGAACTTTTCTTTTATTATAAAATGTAAATTAGAATGGAGTATTTTGTTAATAATAATTGTAGCAGAATTAAACTTTTTTCTCTTTATATATTGTTTACATTTATTAAACATAAATTTGGTATCACTTTTTGTAAATTTAAATAAACTTTTTTTTATATTTTTATCTTGAATATAATCTTCTTCAATCTCAGGGAGTTTAATTTTATTGAGTGATTTGATTGAAAGATTTTGTGGTGAAGAGATATTTATAGGTTGAGCAATTTTTTTACTATTATAAGTAGGTTTTAAAATTAAGAGATATAAAATGAAAATAAGAAAAAGAGGGATAACTATACCAACTATATATTTAATTTTTATTTTCTTAAAGATAAGGATAAAAGTAATAGGTGGTAAAGACAATTTTCTTTTTATTTTAAATCCAATAAAATCTTCTGGCTTTGCAATTTCTGAAAGTTTTTTTACATCTTTTGCTTTTCTTACTTTTTCAAGGTTTCGTTTTACATTTACATTTTTAGGTTCAATATCAAGAGCATCCAACCAGTAATTTATAGATTCTTGGATATTACCATCTTTTAGATTTACAAAAGCAATTGCATTTATAACACTTACATCTTCTGAATTTAGTTTATACGCTTTAAGTAAAAATTTATATGCATCTTCATAATCTTTTCTGAAGATATAAGTAAGTCCAAGGTAATAATAAACCAGATAATCATTTTTATCATAGGCGAGGCATTCTTCAAAATTTGATACAGCACTTAGATAATCACCCTTTTTAAGTGATTTAAGCCCATTGTCAAAATATTTTTGAAATTTCATAATTTTCTATTTCATTTTAAAGGAATCAAGGAAATGGGTATCAAAATCACCAGCTACAAACTTTCTATTCTGAAAAACCTGTTTATGGAATGGAATAGTGGTTTTAATTCCCTCAATAACAATTTCATCAAGACATCTTTTCATTCTTTTAATAGATTCATCTCTATTATGTCCCCATACAATAAGTTTAGCAATAAGCGAGTCATAATATGGTGGTATAGCATATCCGGCATATATATGTGAATCAACTCTGACACCAAGTCCAGCTGGAAAATGTAGCGACTCAATTTTCCCAGGATATGGGGCAAAATCATTGTATGGGTCTTCAGCATTAATTCTACATTCAAATGAATGCCCCATAAATTGGATATCAGACTGCTTATACTGTAATTTTTCGCCTGTAGCTACGAGCATTTGCTCTTTAATAAGATTTATCCTTGTAATTTCTTCAGTGATAGGATGTTCAACCTGAATTCGTGTATTCATTTCCATAAAATAGAAGTTTTTATTTTTATCAACAAGAAACTCAATAGTACCAACACCTTCATAATTAATAAATTTAGCAGCCTTAACAGCTGCTTCACCCATTTTTGTTCTAAGTTGAGGAGTCATAATAGGGGAGGGTGTCTCTTCAATAAGTTTTTGATGGCGTCGTTGAATTGAACAATCTCTTTCGCCAAGGTGTATTACATTACCATATTTATCAGCAAGTATTTGAAACTCAATATGTCTTGGATGTTCAATATATTTTTCTATATAAATTCCTGGATTTCCAAAATTAGCTTTTGCTTCAGCCTGCGCAATTGGGAAAAATTCCAAAAGTTCTTTTTCATTCCTAGCTATTCTCATTCCTTTACCACCACCGCCTGCTGTTGCCTTGAGTATTACAGGATATTTTATTCGTCTTGCTTCAGATTTAGCCATATCAATATCTTTAACAACTCCTTCTGTTCCAGGCACAACAGGCACACCTGCTTCAATCATTGTTTTTCGTGCCATAGCTTTATCGCCCATAAGCTCAATCATCTTACGGGTTGGCCCTATAAATTTTATCCTGTTTTTTTTGCATATATCAGCAAATGTCCCATTTTCAGCAAGAAAACCATATCCCGGATGAATAGCATCAGCTCCTGTAATTAAAGCAGCAGCAATGATACGCGGTATATTTAAATATGTTTCACGAGCTGAAGCAGGACCTATACATATATCTTCATCTGCAAATTTGCGATGTAAACTGAATTTATCAGCTTCAGAATGAACACTTACAGTCTTTATGCCCAACTCTTTACAGGCACGAATTACTCGTAATGCAATTTCGCCACGATTTGCTATTAAAACTTTCTTTATCATTGAATTACTCCTTTTCTATAACAAATAATGGCTGCCCATATTCAACAGGTTTATGGTTATCAACAAGAATTTCTACAACTTTACCTGAAACATCTGATGTAACCTTTTCTATCATTCCCATACAATCAATTATCCCTACTTGGTCACCTTTTTTTATATGACTATTAATTTTAACAAGCGGTGGGGCAAACTTAGTTTTCCCTCTATAAAATATACCTACAGTTAGTGATTTTAAAATATGTCGTCGCTCTTCCTTCTCTTCTTTTTTCTCTACCTTTTCTGCAGGCTTCTCTATCTTTTTGGTTTCTTCTGCCCTTTCAATTTTTTTATATCTTATCGGTTCCCGTTTAATATAAATTTTGGTCCCACCTCGTTGAATTGTAAATTCAGATACTTCTGTATCTTTCAAAATCTCATTTAAATATTCCAAAGTATTTATATTCATTGTTACACCCTTTCAATATAAGTATTTGTCCTTGTATCAATTTTTATAATATCACCTTCATTTATAAATAAAGGAACCATAATTGTAGCACCTGTTTCAACTTTAGCAGGCTTCATTGGAGTTGAAACAGTATCTCCTTTAAGACCTGGTTCAGTTGATACAACTTTAAGTTCTACAAATGTCGGTAAAATTACTGATATCGGAGTTTCATTATAAAATTGGATTTCAACATTCATTCCTTCTTTTAAAAATTTTGTGGATTCGCCTATAATATCATTGGTAAGAGTAACCTGCTCATAACTCTTATTGTCCATAAATGTATATTCATCATCAGCCTTATATAAAAATTGCATATTTCTCCTTTCAATATATATATCTTCAATCTTTTCATTAGAACGAAATGTTTTTTCAATTACATTACCTTTAAGAAAATTCTTTAATTTTGCTCTTACATAAGCAGGACCTTTGCCTGGTTTTACATGCTGTGTTTCCAGCACAAGATAAAGCTCATCATTACTCTTAATTACTATTCCATATTTTAAATCGTTTGCTTCTATCATTTTTAACTTATATTCAATAAATTTTCCATAATCTAATGAGATTTAATTTTAAAGTCAACTTAATTTTAGAGATTTTTATTGACTTTAAATCTGAATTTAATATTAATAAAAAAAATTTATGGCTAATCTATATGAGTGTAGACGAAACGCGATGTCCAAATTGTGGTAGATTTGTTGGTACTTATGAGAGATGTCCCTATTGCGGTGCAAATATTCCTAAAAGATTAAATATAAAAATCTTTCGCTATGGTTCATTAGTATTTTCTTTTATAGGACTTATAATACTTTATTTTACTTCTGTTCACCAAGAGATTCCTCTTGTTAAAATAAACGAAATTTCATCAGCAATGAATTTTGCTTACATTAGGGTAAAAGGCACTGTATGTCGTTATCCTTTATTTGATAAGAAACTTGCCACATTTACAGTGCAACTTGATGATGGAACTGAAGATATAATAGTAAAAGCATATAGAACTACTGCATTAAAGCTTAAGAAGCTTAACAAAATTCCAAGACTTGGAGATATAATGGATGTTGAAGGAACAGTAAGAATAAAAGGTGCCCAGAAAATTTTAATAATAAATGTTCCTGAAAGAGTAAAAATTATACATACACCTTTTATGCCAGTTAAATTATCTGATATATTTAATGCCTTAATTAATAAACGAGTCACTGTAACAGGTATTGTTTCTGACATTAGATACTATTATAGAAAATATATAGCTCTTTTTATAACTGATATTAACGGCAAAAACAAGATAAAAATTCCAATAAATTTAAATATATTAGGCAGAAATATTCCAAAATTAGATGTTGGCTATAAAATTAAAGTAAGAGGAGTTCTCTCATATTATGCTGGTTATTACAATGTTGTTCCTGTTTCTGCTAAAAGTATAAAAGTAGTTTCCTATAGCACTAATATCCCTGAATATAAAATAAGTGAAATTACAAGTGATGAGATTAATAGAATTATTAAAACCAGTGGAAAAATAACAAAATTTCGCAAGTCTTCTGAAGGTGTTACACTTACTATATCTGATAGTGAATTTTTTATATATGTTATGTTATGGAATGATATTTATAATGCTTTTTTATCAAAGTCCGAGATAAAAGAAGGTGCAGTTGTTTCTGTTACAGGAAGAGTTGAAATTTATAAAGGGAAACTTCAAATAGTTCCTAAAAAAGTGGAGGATTTTGTGATACTTGAAAAAGCAGAAGAATTAGAAGAAGTAGAAGAAAAAGAAAAATTTATACCGTTTTTAAATATAGGAGAGATAAAAACAAACGACCTGGGAAAAATTATAAAAGTAAGTGGAAAAATAATTGATTATTATGAATTTAACAAAGGAAGAATCCTTACTTTAAAAGATAATACAGGTGAGCTCAAAGTAGTTTTGTGGAATGATATATTGGAAAATATACAGGAATCTGAATATATTATTAGTGGAACTGAAATAGCAGTAGAAGGGAAAGTGAGTCAGTATAATGGGGGGCTGCAGATTGTTCCTAAATATGCTCAGCAGGTTGAAATTATAAAAAAAATTGAAAAAGTTAAAGAGCCTTTTTTAGAAAAAACGAGTCCTAATTCTATATCAACAAATAAGTAAAATGAATTTTATAAATTTATTAATATATACTATTGCTGGAACATTAATTGCTTCAATGGTTTCAATTATACCAGGACTTCATATTTATAATGTAGCAGGAATTATACTTGTTTTTTCTGTTACTTTTAAGAATATAATACCAACTAATATTTTACCTGTATTTATAATGTCAATGATTGTAACTTATTCGTTTTTAAATACAATTCCATCAGTATTTTTAGGAGCACCAGATGATAGCACAATATTTGTAGTTTTACCTGGTCAGAAATATATGCTTGAAGGTAGGGGATATGAAGCATCTGTTATAACTTCAATTGGAGGAGTTATTGGTATTTTATTACTTGTTCTGGCAACCCCGTTTTCATTTTATGTTTTTCCAAAAGTTATACGAATTCTTTCTCCTCATATGTTTTGGATTTTAGGGCTTATTTTGGTATATATGGTAATGACAGAATGGTCTAATGGAATGAAACGTGCTAAAACAAGATTTGGAAAGTTTTTTGGAGCTTGGAAATCGCTAGCTGCAGGCATTCTTACACTTATTCTTTCGGGATTTTTGGGGATTATTATAATGAATAAGAGTCTGTTACATTTAAAAATATCTTTTCAGAGAGTAATGCCTGCTTTTATTGGACTTTTTGCAATTCCATTGATTATTACAAATATTATCTCAAAAATAGAAATTCCAGCACAACATATATCTGAATCTATTAATTTGGACGGTAGTTTAATTGCACGTGGCTCTGCTGCTGGATTTCTTGGAGGAATTTTTGCTGCACTTTTTCCAATTGTAACTGGTGGTGTTGGTGGACTTTTGGCTGGTTATGCAACAGCTCAAAGAGATGAAAGAATATTTGTGCTTTCTCAAGGAGTATCTAAAACTGTTTATTATGTAGGTGCCTTTCTCCTTTTCTTTGTGCCTACTTTACATATTACTCGTGGTGAGCTTGCTTGGATGTTAACTCCATTATATACACCACATAGTGCAAATGATTATTGGATCGCTCTTGGAACTATGCTAATTTCTGCTGCACTTGCTTTTATTCTTTCGTTATTTTATTCGCAACTGGTAATTAGATTAATAGAACATATAAATTATAGATTAATCTCATTGGTAGTTCTTTTTATACTTGTTATAATAATATTTTTATTAACAGGTCCAATTGGCATTCTTATTATGATTGTTGGAACTTCAATTGGATTTATACCTGTTATGTTTAATTCAAGACGAATGAATTGTATTGGTGTGCTTTTGATTCCTATTATATTGAATATGGCAGGATTAGGTCCTAAAATTTTAAAATTTCTGGGGCTTTTAAAATGAAAGGAATAGCACATTTTACAACAGGTGTAGCAGTCTCAACATTCTTTGGCGAAGCTGTAAGAATAGCAGCTGAACAGCAATCATTTATACTCCTTCTTGGCGGAATTTTTGGCATTTTGCCTGATACTCTTGATTTTAAATTTGGACGATATCTGGATAAGCCTGACTATGAAATTGAGCCAGAGCCTAATAATCTTAATGCAAAAAAGATAGCTAAACAAATTGCTAAAGCAGCAAATGAAGCATACGAAACAGGTAAAACAACAGAAGTTCAGCTACATACTATAAAACTTTCAGCTTTTACCTGGAGAAGATATACTGTAATGTTTGATTCAAAGACAGATAGTGTTGTAGTGGAAATTGGCCCAGTTGTTTCAACTTCTCAGGTGCCATATCCAGGCACAGAACTACAAAACCATAAAAAACAAAAAGGAAAAGCAAAAATAAAAGGAAAATTATCTCAAGAATTACAAAAACCTTTTATTATTGATATAAAGTCAGGCCCTTCTTTTAAATTTGAAAGGAAAGGTGATAAACTTGAAGTGGAGTTTTTGCCATGGTATAGACAATGGTCTCATAGCTTTACAGTAGGTATACTTTTAGGAATAATTGCAGGGCTTATCTTCGGAAAACTTGCTGGAATAATTGCTGCGCTTGCTTTCTCATTACATATTATTGAAGACTTGTTTGGATTTATGGGTGGGAACCTTCTCTATCCTTTTACAAAAAATAGAACAAAAGGTGCTAAATTAATTAAAACTAATAGCCCTTTAGGTAATTTTCTTATAACTTATGCTAATCTTATAATTATAATTTTTAATTTGAATAGATTTTCACCATCTCCTATTATAACTATTCCTTGGTATCTATATTTCCTTATTACTTTTATTATACCTGGTGGAATTTTATTTTTTGTTTCAGGCTTTTTTGAAATTGAAGATATTACACACCATGAGAAGATGACCGCAAAAATGATAGAGGAAATGGATGATGTAGAAGATGAATTTATGTAATTATTTTTAATGATAAGTATATGGGAGATAAAGAAAATGAATCGTCAAATTGATAAAAAAAGAATTGAAAAAGCAATGAAAGAAATAATAATTGCATTGGGGTTGGACCCTAATTCTGATAATCTGAAAGAAACACCTAAAAGAGTTGCAGAGATGTATGAAGAAATCTTTGCTGGTATAGGTAAGGACCCTTCAAAAATTATAAAAAAGTTCAAAACAGAGGTTTATGATGAAATAATTATGGTAAAAGATATTCCGCTATATTCAATGTGTGAACATCATTTTATTCCATTTATAGGGAAAGCCCATATAGGATATATTCCTCAAAACGGTATTTTTACTGGCTTAAGCAAAATTGCACGGATTGTTGATGTAATAGCAAAAAGGCCTCAGGTGCAAGAACGACTTACTCAAGAGATAGCCGATGTTTTAATGAATGCACTCAACCCAATGGGTGTAATTGTTGTTGTTGAGGCTGAACATTTATGTATGTCAATGAGAGGTGTTAAAAAGCCAGGTTCTATTACTGTTACTTCAGCATTAAGAGGCGTTTTCAGACAGAGAGAAGATACACGGTTAGAAGCATTGAACCTTATATTTGGCACAAGAAAAAATAAATGAGGGACGTATATTATGAAAAGAAAAAGCTTGAAAAAAGGGAAGACGGTGAGTATCTTTCCTGGCAATGATAAGAA
>Ga0164318_10004530_pt1 | contig 13376 bp, 10 predicted proteins | sample GuaBasSedimGuay9_FD_113734 | JGI IMG/M metagenome (GOLD analysis project Ga0164318, IMG submission 113734) | Subseafloor sediment microbial communities from Guaymas Basin, Gulf of California, Mexico - Guay9, Core 4571-4, 0-3 cm | ecosystem: Environmental > Aquatic > Marine > Hydrothermal vents...
AAAATCACTTGCAAGAACAGCGGCGGATTTTATACTCTAAACTATTATATTTGCGGGTGTAGCTCAGTGGTAGAGCGTCACGTTGCCAACGTGAATGTCGTGAGTTCAAATCTCATCACCCGCTTTTAAGTGGTGATTGGTGAGTAGTGAGCTAAAGTGCCTAAAGTGAAAAAATAATCCACAACTTTAGGCACTTTATTTAACCGTTTATCCAATCACCAATTGATTTAGGAGCGTCAAAATGGCTGAAGAACAGGGAACTACAGCATTGAAAAATACCGTAACAATAGAAGAAGCAGGGCCCTGCAAGAAGCGGGTCACGGTAGAGATACCGGAGGAGGTGATAAGGAATGCCACTGACGAACAGTACGAGACATTGCGTAAAGAAGCGATGGTGCCGGGTTTCAGAAAGGGGCGGGCTCCGCGACGGCTTCTGGAAAAGAGATTCGGCAAAGAAACGACAGAGCAAATTAAGTTGAAGTTGATTGCTGATGCCAGTGATACAGCCATCAAGGATAACGAGCTGGACATCCTTGGTGAGCCGGACATCGATTTTGAAAAAATAGAACTGCCGGAAACAGGAGCGTTGAAGTTTGATTTCGAGGTTGAAGTACGTCCCGATTTTGATTTACCGCAGTTGGAAGGCATTGTGGTAGAAAAGAGAAAGCTGGAAGTTACCGATGAGCAACTCGACGAAGAAATTGAGCGGTTACGGAAATGGCAGGGAGTATGGACGCCGCGTGAAGAAGGAGAAATAGAACTTGAAGACCGGATAACAGCCGATGTGGTTCTAAAGGTCGAAGACGTTGAAGAAGAAGAGAAACTTGACAATATCGAGATATATGTAAGGCCAAACAGCTTTGTCGGTGCGATACCGGTCGAGAAACTCGATGAAATTCTTATAGGAGCCAAATCCGGTGATACCAAGCAGATGATTGTCGATGTTCCAAAAACGTATTTCAGAGAAGACTATCGCGGGAAAAAGGTGGATGTTCAGATTACCATAAATGACATTAAATGGCTCAAGCCAGCTGAATTAAATGAAGATTTCTTCGGCAGATTCGGCGTCGAAGATGAGAACGAACTGCGGGAAAGAGTGCGTGATATGCTGGAGAGCAGATTAGAGAAACAGTTGCGAACCGAGATGACTGAGCAGATTTACAGGTATCTGCTCGATAATACCAGTTTGGACCTGCCAATGGATATTGTTGCTGAGCATTCGACAGCACTGCTGCAAAGACAGTACATCGCACTTTTGATGCAGGGGTTGGGCCGTGAGCAAATTGAGGAACAAATGGAACAGTTGCGTGCCGGCAGTGAGCAGCAGGCCAAAGAGCAATTTAAGACATTCTTCATAATGGACAAAATCGCCAAGAAATTTGAGATTGATGTGAGTGATGAGGAAATTAACGGTCGTATTGCCCAATTAGCCATCCAGCAGGGCCAACGTCCCGAAAGGATGAGGGAAGAGATGGCTCGCAACGGCTCATTAGAACAGTTTAGATTGCAGGTTCGGGAAGATAAATGTATCGCCAGACTGCTTGAATCGGCGGAGATAACGGAAGTTAAGCCGAAGAAGAAAACTAAAAAGGCAAAGAAACCCGCCACCACTGAGAAAAAGCCATCTAAAAAACGCAAAACTGATTAGTAGAAATATCCGATAAATAAATGAACTTGTAGAGGAAACTGTAGATGCTTATTGAACATCCCGGAAGAGAGATTGTAAGAAACCTTGAGGCATACAGCCAATATGGCCCGCATCACGGTCAGTATCAGCGCTATCGCCAGATGAGTCTTGACGATATGCTGCTTGAGAACCGAATTGTCTTTTTGATAGGCGAAATATCCTATGCAAGGGCGGCGGAAGTGATTATGAAAATGCTGTATCTGGACAATCTCAAGCGCAACAGTGAAATTAGTCTGTATATCAATTCACCGGGCGGCAGCGTTGATGATACAATGGCGATTTACGACACAATACGTTTTGTCGGCTCTCCGGTTGCGACTTATTGTATCGGCAGAGCGCAGTCCGGCGCTGCAGTAATACTGGCAGCCGGCACAAAGGGCAAGCGTTATGCTCTTCCGCACGCTAAAGTTATGCTTCACCAGCCCTGGGGCGGCGTTAGCGGCCAGGCGGCTGATATAAAGATACAGGCAGAGGAGATTCTAAAGGCCAAAGCTATGATAAATAAGATTCTTTCAAAACATACTGGCCAGCCGGTGGATAGAATTGCCGCCGAGACCGAAAGAGACAGATATATGACTGCCGAGGAAGCACACCAGGATGGTCTTATTGACGAAGTGCTGAAAGAAGAAAAAGAAGAAAAAAAAGAAAGTAAAGAGTAAATGCGAAATACGAGATACAAATTATGACAGTTAATCAGAATTTAGTACCGATAGTAATTGAGAAGAGCGGACGAACTGAACGTGCTTACGATATTTATTCACGGCTTCTCAAAGACAGAATAGTGTTCCTTGGTGGTTCTCTTGACGATGCAGCCGCCAATTTAATTATCGCCCAAATGTTATTTTTGAGCAACGAAAGCAGTAAAAACGACATTCATTTTTATATCAATTCGCCTGGCGGCTCAATCACAGCCGGGCTTGCGGTTTATGATACGATACAGTTCTTGCGCTGTGATGTTGCGACTTACTGTGTCGGACAGGCGGCGAGTATGGGAGCGGTGCTATTGGCGGCGGGCAAGAGCGGCAAACGTTTTGTCCTGTCCAACAGTAGGGTGCTTTTGCATCAGCCGTTAATTGCGGGGGTCTTGCAGGGAGCCGCTACGGATTTGGATATAGAAGCGCAGGAAATACTTCGGCTGCGCAGCCGGCTCTATAATATATTGGCAGAATGCTCAGGGCAAAAACCTGAAAAAGTTGAAAAAGATTGCGACCGTAATCTCTGGCTCGAAGCTGAAGAAGCAATCAATTACGGCTTGGTCGATAGAATACTGCAAAAAGCCCCTGAAATTGTCAGGGGAAAACCAAATGAAGAATAAAAAGCCGAAACTTTATGCTATACGCTATATGCTATACGCTGTCTTGGCAGGATGCCTCTTGGTCATTGCAGGGGGCTGTGAAAGTGCTGGCAGAAAATCCCTGACAGAAGAAAACGCTGCCTTGGAACTGGAAACAGCGCAACTTAAAAGCCGGCTTGAACAGTCCGAAACAAAAAACGAACAACTAAAAAAGCAGATACAGACCCTTTCCGGTTTACCAGCCGAGGTTCGACTGGAAAACCTTTACGAACTGCAAAGAATCAAGATCGGCAGATATACTAATTTCTACGATAAAGACAAAGATGGTAAGAAAGAGAAGCTGATTGTTTATATACAGCCGATTGACAGGGAGGGAGATTTAATAAAGGCCGGCGGGACGGTGGACGTCCAGCTCTGGGATTTGAATTCGCCGCAGGCGAACCAGGCGCTGCTTGGCCAATGGCATGTCGAGCCGGATGAGCTGAAGAAACTCTGGTTTGTTACGATAATGACCAGCAACTACAGGCTGATTTTCGACGTAGCCAAAGAAATCAGCGAGTTCAAAGAACCATTGACGGTGAAGGTAACCTTTACAGATTATCTCTCCGGTAAAGTATTCAAAGAACAAAAAGTAATCAAGCCGGGAATGTAGCTAATCCGGTTTCCTGTTATCTTGGCAGAATTTACCCATTAACCTAATTGCCTCATTTAGCATTTCAGCTGAGCCGTCCATCCTGGCATATGTGTCAACCAGCTTGACCAGTTCGGCGTCCGGCTCAACCTGCCCGTAATGATGAGCGGTATTGACAATGCCAGCGTCAAGGCCATACTCCATCGCCTTTGCAACGTAGGCCCTGCACACTCCGATTTTTCGGCCAGGCAAATCACGCACGCAGTTGCTTATGCCAAGTGAGCAATGTGCCGCCTTCATCTTCGGGTCGCTTTTGATTTTCTTTATCGTCTCAAACGCCAGATAGGTATAGCCAGGCACGCCCGGTTCCATCGGCATATCTATCGCCAGAGGAAACACGGTCGAATCGAAGAATATCTCTTCCGGCTTAAAGCCGTACTTATTCACCGCTTCGTCGAAAATTTGTTTTGCCATAGAATACAACCCTTCAACCGAGTGCGACCCGCCTAGCCCACTGTTTTTTTCTTCACCGACCAAAAGGCCGACGAATGCATAGTCGTAGTGCCTCTTCAGCGGGAACATATTATCCATTGTGTGTGTCTTAATCGAATTTACAAGCGGTTGCCCAACTTTCTCGTCGGTATTGTACCATTCTTTTAGCCCGGCTATCAGGACGTCATCGTTACTGCTGTCGATACAAATTGGCACACCATTGCTCCATTTGCGAACCATTTTGACGTATTCAATCATCATATCGATAGCGGTTTGTGGGTCTTGCTCTCCGAAAGCGTCGAGATTAACCGCTATGTAATCGGCGCCATCGGCCACCTGCGATTCAATCAGTGCCTTAATGTAATCCAGAGGCGCAGATGGTGTTGAGTAGGCATCAGGCCCGAGTTCGGCCAATTCTTTCATTATCCTGCCGGTCTTCGGAATTGAAGCGTGGAGCGATTCTCCGATTGTAATCAGTGCATTCTGCATAGTGTGGTCCTTTCCAAACAGATAGTTCAAGATTGAAGACGTATGTTCCAATGCGGGATTTCTCGGCTTGTTGATTGTAGTCCGCAGACGCTCTAATCCGTTTTTTTCAGCCGCTGCCGCTTCGTAAATCAACTCTCCGATACAGACCCGTTCGAGATTATTGCCACAATGGCCGTCAACGGTCGAATCGCCGCACGGAGCATTGTCCATTCCTTTTTCACAACCACCCATTGTACACAAACCGAAGTTTTCTGGCAAATAGCAATCTCCACATTCTTCACAATCAAACAACAGGTACTTAAATGCCTTCTCAAAGGCGTTAAACAATTTGTAAATGCCGCCTTTGCCTTTTTCAGTTCCCAAAGCCGACATTATTCTCTTGAATGCGTGAAAGCCCCGATAGTCCGAGTCCAGAACAGTTCGATGGAAAAAATTAAAGAACCTTTGTTTGAATTTCTTGTGGTACTTTGTTGGTGTTGCTCTTTTGCCGGCCTCGTCATATAAGTAGAATCCTTCTTTTGCCGGCCAGTAGAGATTATTTTTGTATTCTTCCCAGCCGCTGCCGATTTCCCCTGCTCTGTCCAATATTTTCAGAAACATTCCGAAATCGTGGACGCCGCCTATATCAACGCCGGCTGCACCGATGGCCTTATACATTGCCACCTGCTGTGCTGCCCGCTCGATGTGGTCGTCAACGTTCTCGGAATAGACCTTCGCCAAAAGTTCATCACTGACGAAGCAGCCGGGCAGTTTGATATCGTGCATCAGCCGCGGCGCAGGGGTGATAGTACTCAAAAGGTAAACGTTGCCGATAATTGGAACATCCAGTTCGTTCTCTTTGAGATACCTGAATAGCTCGAGCGATTTTTTCCAGTCCCAGCCGACCTGCGTAATGAAAAACCTGGCGCCGCAGGTAATCTTTTTCTCCATCTTGTAATACTGCTGCATTTGTGATGGTTCGGTGTACTTAAATGGCGAAACCGCAGCTCCGGCAAAAAACTGATGAACATTCTCTAAAGCATCAGGCCTTGCCTTTATGTAAGATTCGTGGTTTATTTTCTTAATTAAGTCAAGCAGCCCGACAGAGTCCAACTCGAAAACGCCTTTAGCTTTTACGGGTTTATCTCCGGTCAGAGCCAGAACGTTTTCTACACCTGCCTTTTTGAAACCAGCAAGAGAGCTAATCAAAGCGTCCGTATTTTGGTCTTTGCAGGAAATATGCGGCACAAAATCCAAATCACCTAACAAATTATTCAGTTTTATTTGGCTGAGTACATCAGCTGGCTCAATATTAGCTACACCGCCGGGGTTTTGCGTGGCTGTAATACCGACGAAATCAAAGCCTTTTGGGATTGCCGAACTGCTGGCTGTTTTGTAGGCCGTAAGAAATTTCTCAATGGGACTGAAATTAAAACCAGGCCCGCCAGTCAGTTCAGCAACCACCACAAAACTCGATTTATCCTCTAATTTCTCTATTAGTTTCTTACGCATCACTGATTTCCCTTTTGTTAAACTTCTATAGCGTTTAATCGCCGCCCAAAATATCATTTATAGCTTGTATTGGCAAAAATTTATACAAGTCCAAAGTTTTTTTTTTGTACTATGTTGCTGTCGCATAGATATTTGGCTATTGCTATTTGAGGGTCTTGGTATTGTTATCAGAGCGTTTGGCCTAATGTTTCTGTGCCTGCTGGTCGCTGTGGACAACCTGTTAATAACTTGGGATTGGCAAATATGAGTTGCTTTCGGTTGTACTGAAGATACCACTTGGCCTCAATATCATCTCTCGCCACAATTCTGTATATTTTCCAAAAAAGTGGGTGTTTTCAACCTAACTCCCTTACAGCAAAGAGGTTGCATTTAGCAACAAAATTGAGCTTCAAAACCATATATTCCCGTACCTTTGTGGAATAATGGTATGTTCGAACTTCTTGAAATTTTTCAGTTCTTTGGCAGAAGGTTGCCTTGTTCGTGGATAATTTGCAGAAAACCCGTTCAAAAACGCCAATAACAGCAAGTGTACCCTTGGAAATTATTTCTTGAAAAGCGTGATTTTTTCCTTTAACAATCGGCACGCTGCCGTTGGGTTGCTGGTTTTGGTTATTGCTGCACAGACCGCAATTGCTTTAGCGCCGGCTCTTAAAACGTCTTCGACGTTGTCTGGCGTTATACCGCCGATGGCAACGTGGCCAATTCCTGTATTAGCCAGCATCCTTGTTCCTTTATTGACATAGTCCAGCCCGACTGCTTGCGTGCCTGGCTTTGTCGTCGTGGCAAAGACCGGACCAAGCCCAACATAAGTAGGGTTCTCCTGACAGGCAGCGTGCAACTGTTCGAGCGAGTGCGTACTTTTGCCGATAATTAGCGGGCTTGGCGCCAGCTTCCTGGCCTGCTCTACGGGCAGGTCATTTTGCCCAAGATGCACGCCGTCGGCACCGGTTGCAACTGCGATATCCGTACGGTCGTTTATTATACCGAGCACTCCGTCGGCTTTACATATCCTTGTGAACTTATCAGCAAGAGTAAAAAGCACATCATCTTGCAATTTTTTCGACCGCAGTTGAATACAGTCGGCCCCGCCGGCCACGCATTGGCTGGTTAAAGAAAGAACTTCCGAGGCAACGCTGCTGCTGATTATTACGTACAGTTTCACCTGTTTGAATTTTTCGGTTGTATCACTAAAAATAGTAATATCCTTTTCTAGGGTGTAAGCGGTGTATCGTAGTTTTTCTATCGTCTCGGCTATTGAAGGATTTAGCGTCTGTGTCATCTCGGCAAGCACCCGCAGCGCCTCGGTAAGGCGTTTAGCCCCGGCGGTGAAACAGCTTTTAAGGTCGCTGCGCTGAAGCTGATTTGGAATCGTTTTACCAATGCCAACATCGCTGACCGTGTCTCTGCTTGAAATAAGCCGACCGCCGTCGAGTTTGTCGATACTGGCTGAAAGTTCATGACGGAGTTGTTTTGCACGCTCGGTTAGTAAGCTTGAATTCAATCTGAATCTGCAGAACTCCTCTATCACACGAGTTGCCTCGCGGGCACGATTGAAATTGGCGTCGATAATTCTATAAATGCTGCGTTCCATAGCGGGTTTGATTATAAGGTTTGGAATTGGTATTGAGTAGTGAAATTTAAGCCAAAGCTATAGTGGTGGGCAAAGGAAAACGGAGTCGCTCCTCCTCCGGTGCGACTCCGCATCGTATTATTAGCAAAACCGACATTGCCGACTTTGAACTATCGGCAAAATTGGTTTTGGTTACCATCCGAAATCGGGCGGGCGTTTCCTCCTCCGAATTTCATTTTTAAGGCGTCCGCCCAATATCGTTGCCTAACAAGGCGAAGTGGTCTACCCTGCAAGAAATATACCAAGAACAGGAAATAAAACAAAACACCTGTAAAGTTTCGCCTAACTGGTTGTAATGAAAATGGTTATGTTTGTACATACCTTTCTTTGGGTTGAATAAGCACCTGTCGTATTTTAACAGCGCGTTGTTTTTTATCAACACCAACCTCGTTTACTCAACCTGTTCCTGCATATAATAGGACCATAACTTATTGGATAGCATAAAGATTTGTTGGATGTTTATAAAAAACAACATAACCGTTCTGCTTAATAAACAACCGCAGTTCTTATTTTAGGATTGTATTTAGCCCAGGAAATCCGTCCGAACCAGCGGCAAAGCCAGACCTTGAAAAGCACATTTTTCCCGGTTCGTTTCTGTTCGAGCCGAAAAACGCTATTTCTTCGCCAGTTGGTAATCTCATCGGCGATTGTTTGGGCCTGCTGCTGGCCAATCTCAATACTGGCCAATTCAGATGGGTCTGTCATCAGGTCATAAACAGATACTATTTTAGAGGTGGGATAATATACGAACTTGCTATTGGCTTTTATAAAACCTGCAGGTCCTTGTTGCATCCATCCGGAGAAATATATTTTTCTGTCCTTTGGCACAGTTGCCAACACATTAACCCCATCGAAATCAGCGGCTTTTGTTTCAAATCCTAACAACCCCAGCAGAGTCGGCGTCAAATCGACGGAACTGACCGGCTCTGTGATATTCAGCCCTGACCCAACCAGAGATGGGCAGCGTATGACCAATGGTATGCGCAGTGTCTCATCAAAGGCGATTCGCTCATGGCCGAGTAGGCCGTGCTCGCCGAAGCCCTCGCCGTGGTCGCCTGCAACGCAAAATATAGTTTTGTCCGCAAGATTCAGCTCGGCAAGCATAGCGCCCAGTGCTGCTATGAATTTGTCGGTGTAGGCAATTGTTTGTCGATAACGTTCTATTGGCTCTTCGGCCGGTTGTGCAAACCATTCGGGAACTTCGTAGGGGTCGTGTGTAACTGAACACATAATCGTCAGCAGGAAGGGTTTATTGTCGGTTTTTATCCATTCGGCAATCGGCTCTAACATTGAGAACTCATCACAGCCGAGAGAACCCAAAAAGGCGTTAGGGTCGTTCAGGTCTTCTCTGGCCCAGAACTTATCGAAGCCAAGATTATGGACAAGCCCGGGTCTGCATTCGAAGCTGCCCTTGGCTGACTGAAAAAATGCTGTTCGATAGTTTGATTGATGCTTTAGAATCGTGGCGATACTGGCGTAGGGCTTTATAACCGGGACCGCCTCGACAATATCCTGCGAGGCCGATGGAAATCGGCCGGTCAAAAGGCCGAACAGCGCTTTTGTAGTATGGGTAAGTATCGAACGGGCGTTTGTGAATTTTACGCCTTGCCCGGCCAACATCCCGAGATACGGCGTCAGATTATTTCCTCTCTCTGATAGTGAAGTGTAGTTGAACTGGACGCCCTCAAGCACAACTATAATCACATTGTGGTTTATGTGCTGCTGTTTTAGCGGCAGTTTTATCTCGTCAAAAGCCGGTATTTTCCGCTTGGCATTAGCCAAATCCGTTTTGCTCAATTGGCCCGGAAGCATAAAGCTCGTTACCGCACGTAATTGACAATTGTAGAGCAGCTCTTCAGAAGCTGTTTGCGATGAACCCCGCTTGTCTGCCAAAGCTCCGCCGGCAACTGCGATAGAAATAAAAATGCAGCAGACAATAATTCTTTTGGTAAAGCGTTTGTGATTATAGACCGCCAACTGTGGCCTGGCGAGAACGCTGAAGAAAAAGGCAAGAGCGATAGCGCTTGGGCCGAGAAGGGCCAGCGCCGCCTTTGGCATCTCGACAAGGTTAGAGCCGATGATAATTAGTGAATTTACCGGCGAGCGAACCAGCGGCAAAAGCACACACGGCAGGATTTGTGTCCCGGTCCTTATCAGCCAGCCGGCGTTCATAACCGACCACGTACACACGACCGCTGCGATAATCGTAGCCGCTCGCACGACCCAGCGTTTCCGCCACCGGAAATAGATAATCGACAGTATAACTTCGATACTGCCAAGCACGGCGATATCAGAAAAAATCCATACGGGGTATTCATTGACCAGACCTGTACGCAGCGAATGAAACAGCTTTACCGCCAGCGTGCAGAACAATGCTCCGAAGATAATAGCGCTGTACGCACGCTGCGCTAAAAAACTGTACAATTGGTCGAATTTGCGAATAAAAATCAAAAAATGGCTTTTCAATTTTGCGTTTTTATATGGCATTTTGATTTTTGAATTTTAATTTTTGATTTCTTTTCGTTATATGCTATTCGTGAAGTTCAAGTTCTCAACAACATCGTCCAGGGCCAGCTCCGCATAGCATACAGTGGTGTCGGCGGCACCGTAGTAAATCTTCAGCTTCTCATCTTCGCAGAGCAGCCCGCAGCTAAACACTACATTCCCGAAGAATCCTTCAGTTTCGTAATCTGCCTCCGGCTCGAAAATCGGCTCTTCTGTCCTTGCGATAACTTTCCACGGCTCTTTACTATCCAGCAGAACCGCTCCGAGACAGTAGCGATTATTACGGTCAACTCCGTGATAGACCTCTACCCAGCCCTCCTCGGTTCTGAAAGGCACGGCGCCAGCGCCTATCTTTATTTCGTCCCATCGGTCTCTACCGGGCTCAATCAGGTAGCGATGGTTGCCCCAGCAGAGCAAATCAGGCGATTCTGAAATCCAAATGTCGTTTTTCCCGAACAAAGGCGAATTCGGCCGGTGCAGGGCGTAATACTTACCGCCGATGCGTTCGGGGAAAATCACTACGTCTTTATTGTCGGGGCAGAAAATTGCCCCGTGCCGCTCGAAAGACTTGAAATCCTTCGTTGATACCAAACGAGTTGTTATGCCAAAAGGACAAACCGCAACATAATTGATGTAGTACAGCCCGTCGATAATGCTAATCCGCGGGTCTTCGATTCCGAAAGCTTCATAATCGTTTGCCGGCTCAATAGCGGGCTTATCTTCTATCTTAAAATTAACCCCGTCTTTGCTGTGTGCCAGACGCAGATGAGATATTGACGTTAGATATATCCCCGCTGGTGTTATTATTAGTCGCGGGTCTGAAAAATCAATCTTACGGTCATTTTTCGGAAACTTTTTTGTAATGATTTTACCACTTCCAGCGTCGTAAAGGCCAGCTAACGCAATCTCCGGATGTTCGCTGATTGGCTTTTCCGCTACTCGAACCAGCAGAATGACTTCATCCGCAAGGCGTGTAACCCCTGCGTTAAACGTGCCGATAACTTCAAAGTCTCTTCTGGACGGCTTAACGTCTTTCGGCTCAATTATTGGATTATTCGCCCAGCGAGACACTTTCATTTTTCAACTCCATTTTAATGGTTAGTGGACGGTTGCCTTTAAGCCGTACAATAACCGGAATTATCTAATTCGTCAATGTCTTGTTTGCTCTGAAGCTGGAACTAAATGAATCGTCAGTTTCCCCCGGCTGATTGTTATTTTCCTAAGCCGCACTTTTTTATCGTCAATCTCAAAGACCGGCTCAAACGGCTCATTGTTTAACAATGCTGCCGCTATCTGTCCACGCCAATTCCTTTTGTCGGTATTCGTCTCTGCCAATCGTTCCAAATACATTCTTCTGGCCATCATCTTGGCGGGAAAGGTAACATTCATCGCTCCGATTTTTACTTTTGTTACCGGCAGTTCTAACAGCCCGTCTTCGTTAAGAGCCGGCTTGACTACAATAGTAACGACGAGCTTTGCGCCTTTTATATCTGTCGTTCCCATCAGAACAATTCTGCCGGGTGCAAACAGTACCGCAGGTGCCGAAAACTTAGTGCCGCTAGCTTCTTTCGGCCATTTGGAGCGGGAAATAGCGTCGTTTATTCCATCTTGCCGAACGCACAGTTCAAACGGCTTCTGGAGTTGCGCACCGTTATAAAGCTCAGGCAGCAACTCGTGAGTCAGATACGGACTTACCTGCCTGTTCTGGATAACGTTAGTCGGATTATAACCGGCGGGTTTATATAACAGTAAAATAAGAACAATAAGCGCTAACGCCAAACTAACCAAAAGCCAGCCGTGATAGACCTTTTTTAATCTTGCCTTCCTACGTTTTTCTGAATCTGCACCCATTTGCACCTAATAGTCAATTTTTAGATTGCTCAATATACGCTGTGCGATTATAGTAAAAGGGTAATGGTAAAAAGTAAAAAGTAAAAAGCAAAAAAAGAAAGGAAACTAACTAATGTCAAGTCATTTTGCCGACCGTCTCTGCGAGGCCGTAAAAAGTAAGAAAACATCTTTGGTTGTCGGGTTGGACCCTGTTTACAGCCGTCTGCCCTCGTCTATAAAGAACCATCGCGATATGAACGATGAGTTTGACGCTGCCGCTGCGGTGGACGCAATTTTTGATTTCTGCACACAAACGATGCGAATTATCGCCCCAATGGTGCCGGCGGTGAAAATAAACATCGCTTTTTTTGAAAAGTATCTCTGGGAAGGTATAGAAACTTACTATTCGCTGATTGCCGAGGCCGACGATTTAGGTATGGAGGTTATCGGCGACGTAAAGCGCGGCGATATAGGCCATACGGCGGAACTTTACGCCGCTGCTCATCTGCAAAACCCTGAATTAGTCGGGCTGGAGGATACACTTGCCCCTGATGCCATTACTATCAACGGCTACACTGGAACGGACGGCATTAAGCCATTTGCGGATATTGCCGCTCAACAGGGTAAGGGTGTTTTTGTGCTGGTGAGGACGAGCAATCCATCAGCGGCGGCAATTCAGGATTTTGCTGATTCGGATGGGCAACGGATGTACGAAAAAGTTGCTGAAATCGTCAACGAAATAGCCGGCAAACCCGAACGAATCGGCGACAACGGCTACAGCAATGTTGGGATGGTGGTCGGCGGCACCACGACGGAGATAACGGCTGAGTTACGTCAAAAATATCAAAGAGTGTGGTTTCTTGTGCCGGGCTACGGCTCACAGGGAGCATCGGCTGAAGATTGCGTGCGGTTTTGCAAGCCGGACGGCACGGGGGCGCTCATCAACGCTTCGCGCTCAATCATTTACGCTTATGAAAGACCGCAATACAAAGAGCAGTTTGGCGAGGACTGGAAAAGATGTATCGAGCAGGCCGTTGTCGATGCAAAAATCGAGTTGGCAAACGCAATGCAGACATTGATTTAGCATTCAGCGGACAGCATTCAGCGGACAGGAAAAACTGAAAAAACGCAAACTTGTGCCTGCGAAGGTGTTAGGTATATTCTTCTTGCTGTTTGCCAGTGTGTTTCTATACTATTTTGTAGAGCGGTGATTTTGTGCGGAAAAGCAAAACTTTACAAAATACGATATGCGAGATACGAAATACGAATTTGCCGGCAAAAAGATTTTGGTTATGGGGCTGGGACGGTTCGGCGGGGGCGTCGATGT